>Ga0307419_10001787_pt1 | contig 11036 bp, 6 predicted proteins | sample SalMarWE160230MG_2_FD_202512 | JGI IMG/M metagenome (GOLD analysis project Ga0307419, IMG submission 202512) | Salt marsh sediment microbial communities from the Plum Island Ecosystem LTER, Massachusetts, United States - WE1602-30 | ecosystem: Environmental > Aquatic > Marine > Intertidal zone >... | reverse complement strand
TCATCATTCTTTTCATGGGATCCGAAGGAGGATTATTTCGGAGGATATGATCACAAAAAGCATGCAGGCACTGTATGGATCGGCAACCATTATGTGAGTCCCGGCATGAAGTACTGGGCTGACGGAAACAATTCTTCCGGGCGCAGGATAAATAATGGTCTCACCGATAATTCGGGCAGGTATATTGAGCTTATGGCAGGTTTTTATACTGATAATCAGCCTGATTACAGCTGGATGCAGCCATATGAAACGAAACTCAGCACCATGATATGGTTTCCTGTGAGGGAGCTTGAAGGGCTGAAGTATGCTAACCGGAACGGGGCACTGAACCTTGAGATCACCGATGATAATATGGTGAAGCTGAGGATCAACACTACTTCTCCTCAGAATGATGCAATCGTTTTGCTGAAATTGTCAGATGGGCAAACCTTGCTGCAGAAGTCTATCACGATAAGTCCGGCAGAGCCCTTTAAAGCAGATATCTCTTTGCCTGCTGGTCACAAGGAGGATGATCTTGATGTATCGCTGACAGATTCAAAAGGTGGTGTTCTGCTTTCATACCGGCCGGTTGAACATCATCCGCCTGACTATCCTAAGCCTGAACCGCTGAAGCCTTTTCCTCCTCCTGAGGAAATAAATTCAGTCGAAGAGCTTTATCTGACAGGGCTCAGGCTGAATCAGTTTTACAATGCCTCCATTGACCCTATGCCCTATTATAATGAAGGGCTGAAACGTGATCCCGGAGATTACAGGATCAATACACAGCTGGGGATCTTAAGTCTTAAGAATTATAAGTGGGATGAAGCTGAAAAATACCTGAGAACAGCAGTAGAGCGTATTACATCAAATTACACCAGGCCAAAAGACGGAGAGGGGCTCTACTACCTTGGTGTGGCACTCCGGGCCCTTGGCAGGCTCGATGAAGCTTATGATTATTTCTACCAGGCAAGCTGGACCTCGGCATGGCATTCAGCATCCTATTACCAGCTTGCAGAAATTGATTGTATCCAAGGCAATTTTAGCACTGCTCTGGATCACCTTGACAGGTCGATAAGCACCAACACAGATAATCCCAGGGCCCTTGATCTGAAGACCATAGCCTTACGTACGATGGGAAATCTGTCTGCAGCCAAAGAGTTGGCATTGAGTACTCTGAAAACTTACAGGATAGACCATCAGGCTCTAAATGAATTATATCTGATCAACTCTGAAGAAGGAGAATATAAGCAGGCATCTGCTAACTTCCAGGAGCTGACAAGGGTTATGCGGGATAATGTTCAGTCATATCTGGAACTTGCAACATATTACAGTAATTGTGGCTTTTATCAGGAAGCTGCCGACCTTCTGGTACGACTTGAAAAGAAAGAGGAGACTTTTCCTATGCTTTACTATTACCTGGGTTATTACAATTCAAAACTTGGAGAGAGTGATAAAGCTCTGGCTTATTACAATACAGCAAATAAAATGCCGACAACCTATTGTTTCCCCTTCCGGGCAGAGGAAATAGAGATACTGGAACATGCAATGACTGCAAATCCATCAGATGCCAGAGCACCCTATTACCTCGGTAACCTTCTTTATGAGAAACAGCCGGAAAAGGCAATAGCCATGTGGGAGAAATCACGCGATCTTGATAACTCGTTTTATATTGTTCACCGTAATCTGGGGCTTGCATATCGAGATATAGAGAAAGACTATACCAAAGCACTTGCAAGTATGGACAAAGCCGCGGCATGCAATAGTGATGATCCAAGACTTCTGGTTGAGACTGATGCCCTTTATGAGCTTAATAAAGTCTCCGCAAAAATGAAGTACGAGTTTCTTAAATCCAGAGAAGCAACTGCAAAGAAGCGCTCTGATGCATTATTGCGATTGGCAACCCGTTCAGTTGAATATGGCAAATATGATGAGGCGATCAAAATATTGACCACGAGTGCAATAAAGGAATCAGAAGGTGCAAGAGAAATGCAGGCAGCATACCTGAATGCCTATATTCTGAGAGGCCTTGAATCACTGAATAATGGAAAATATGCCAGGGCTTTGAAGGATATTGAAACAGCACAGGATTATCCCGTTGGTCTCGTTGGTCGTGGACGATTTGCCCAGTTCAATTATCTTCTCGGCATTATTAACAAAAAAACAGGGAAAAATGAAGCTGCTGAATTGTTTTTCCGGAAGTCACTCGAAACTAATATCGAGGGAGGCTCTGACCGAGAATTTATTTATTATCAGGGACTTGCACTTAAGGAGCTGGGCAGAACAGAAGAGTCCATTCAGTTGTTTCAGAAAATGCTTGATGATGTTCAGAGCAGCAGGGATGAAAGCGGTTTTTACACCCAGTTTGAGGGAGGGCAGACTCAAGAAACCCGGATGGCAATGAATCATTATTTAATGGGATTGGCATATGAGGGGCTCGGAGAGAAATCCAAAGCTAAAGAGGAGTTCTCCGAAACGTTGAAGATAAATCCGGGTTATATCTGGTGTAAAGTACATCTTGATTCTTTGTAACGGACATTATAATAACATTATACCATTTATAAATTAAATTGTGAAATGAAATGAAACGTTTAAATGATTCAGCTAATGTGAAAATTTTCTTTATAGTAATTTTTACATTATTTCTGCTTGTTTCATGCAAGCAGGGAGATTCTTTGCAAACTCCTTCGAAAGTTGAAATAAAATCAGCTGACGGGGAAAATAATTTCTATGTAAATGGCGAACTCTTTGAATTAAAAGGAGCCGGAGGAGGGGGACGGCTTGCTCTGCTGGGTTGTGGGCAATGAACTTAATTTGTCACCGAACAGGGAAGTCCCTGTAAATCCTAAAGTATATGATGCATTAAAGGATATTGTAGATTACATTCATAAAGAGGATCCGAATCACCCTGTAACAACAACTTTTGCCGGAGCATCAAAGAAACACGTTAATGTTGCCCTGGAAAGATGTCCTGACCTGGACTTTTTATCCCTGCAGATTTATGGGAGTCTGTTAAGAATGACTGAACTGGTGGAAGCTGCAGAAATAACCAAACCTTTTGCGATAACAGAATTCGGACCTGTGGGTCACTGGGAAATGCCCCGCACTGAATGGGGAAGGGAAATTGAAGAAACAAGCGCTATGAAAGCCTCAGGGCTCTATGACAGGATACAAAAGGGTATTGTGTCGGACCCTACAGGACTGTGTCTTGGAGGCTATGCTTTCCTCTGGGGACAAAAACAGGAAAGAACGCCAACCTGGTACGGTATGTTCCTGAAATCAGGTGAGGCGACTGCTGTGGTAGATGAACTGACCAGGTACTGGACAGGAAAATATCCTGAAAATCGTGCACCAAAAGTAGATTCCCTGAAAATAGAGGGTAAAAATGCTGTGGATAACATATATGTAAAGCCTGGAGTAAAATGTACTGCAAAACTGTTTGCCTCTGACCCTAATAATGACCATTTGACAATTAAATGGATCATGATGAAGGAGGTTATAGAACGCAGCCAGGGAGGTGCCAGGGAAATAGAACCGGATGCTGTAACCTTTGAAATAATTTCAGATAAAAATGGAGAGCTTGTTTTTATCTCACCTGAGGAGAAAGGTGAATACAGACTCCTTTCATATGTGTTTGATGGTAATAACAAAGCCGGGACTGCTAATGTGCCATTCTTTGTCAAATAAGATGATTTACGAAAAGGTGTATTTTTAACATATAATATTTTCCACATATGAAACTTCATAAAGTATTGTTAACCTGGCTGTTGGTTTTCAGCACCGGGTTTCTTGCTGCCCAGTCAGGTAAAGAGAAAATGGGATCTGTTTATAAGCTGAAACCCAATGATCCTGAAGCGGTTTATTTTACACCGGAGAATTTCAGTATAAAATCTGATGGTAAGATGGATGTATCCGATGCACTCCAGTCAGCTATAAACCAAGTTAAAAGAGAGAAGAATTTTGGAATACTGTTTATTCCTGAGGGCAAATACCTGATCACCAAAACCATTTATGTTCCTGGCTCGGTACGCCTCATCGGATTTGGGAATACCCGTCCTGAGATTATCCTGGGCAAAAACACTCCTGGATTTCAGGAAACAGATCCGGAAAATCCTTATGGTGAGAGTTATATGATTTTCTTTACTGGCGGAATAGTTGAAGAAGGAGCTCAACCCAGGGATGCCGGTGCCGGGACTTTTTACAGCGCACTTTCCAACATTGACCTGAGGATAGAGAATGGTAATCCTAATGCTGTTGCAATGCATACACATTATGCACAGCACGGTTTTGTAAGTCATTGTGTGATAAATATTGGAAATGGTAAAGCGGGTTTATCGGAAGTTGGTAACGAAATGGAGAATGTAATATTCATAGGAGGAGATTATGGAATAATTTGCGGACAGACATCACCAGGATGGCCTGTTGCAGTTGTTGATACCTATTTTGAAGGTCAGCGAAAGGCTGCAATTCAACCTCATAACGCAGGACTGGCTATAGTGAACACGCATATTAAGAATGTACCGGTCGCAGTTGAAATAAGGGAAAATGATATTGACCGTCTCTTTATGGAGAATTGTCTTTTTGACAATGTTACAGAAGCTGGTGTCGTAATAAGCAGGGAACAGAGTGCACTTACACAGGTTAACCTTCTTAACATCGATTGCAGAAATGTTCCTGTACTGGTCAAATTCCGTGAAACAGGCAGGAAGGAAGACCCGGGATTGAAAGCCTATAAGGTTAAGGAATATACCTATGGTCTTATCATGGATAATATGACTGCTAAACCGGAAATAGAAACAATTAGCAGCATAGAGCCCCTTGAGCAATTCCCGCAAAAACCCGAAAGAATTATTCCGGCTTTGCCTTCAATGGAAAACTGGGTAAATATCAAGGAGTTAGGTGCTAAAGGCGACGGGGAGACGGATGATACAAAGGTTTTCAGGGATGCAGTAGCAAAATATGATAATATTTATGTCCCACAGGGCTGGTACAGATTTACAGGCACATTAAAATTGCGACCCGGGACAAAACTGATAGGACTGCACCCTATTGCAACACAGTTTATTCTGAAGGAGAGTGAACCGGAATTCAGCAGCTTTGGAGGACCTGTACCGCTTGTAGAATCTTCGGAAGGAGGAGATGATATCCTTAATGGTATAGGTCTGTTCACCGGAGGATATAATTATCGGGCTGTGGCATGTAAATGGATGGCCGGAGGGAAATCACTTATGAACGATATCAAGTATGTGGGAGGCCATGGTACGATGAGAAAACCATCTCCCGAAGATACCGAAAGAAGGCAGGGCGGTTTTAGTTTTTACAGGCAAAGGCCTGTCAGCTCACCAACCAGTCCGGTAGCGATACAGGGTAAGGATCAGGCATGGGATAGCCAGTATTGGAGCCTGTGGATTACCAAAAACGGGGGAGGCACTTTTAAGGATATCTGGACTGCAGATACATATGCTACAAGTGGATTGTATGTGAGCAATACTTCTACCCCGGGCCGTATTTATGCAATGTCGCTCGAGCATCATGTCCGTAATGAGGCAACATTCAGAAATGTTGCGAACTGGAAGATATATGCATTCCAGCTTGAAGAGGAAAGCCGCGAAGGTGTTGATTGCCAGCCTGTTGACCTGATTAACTGCCGGGATTTAATGTTTGCCAATATCTGGCATTTCAGGGTTATAAGGGTAAACACACCCAGAGCTACGGGTGCAAGATTGTGGAATTGTGAAAACATAGTGATAAGGAATTCCCATGCATATGGTCAGGTAATGTTCGTTACTGAAGTTCCCTATTATGATGTAAATAAGGATCTGAAAGCATATCCCTGGGAAATTGCAAAACTTACTATTACAGGTAAAGAAGAACCTGAAAACAAATTAACCTACCAACCGGGAAAAGTCGAAAAACTGGCATCAGAATTCGAATTTGCACAGGGTATAACAACCGATAGCAAGGGTAATATGTATTTCTGTGAAACCAGGTTAAGCCGTATTTACAAGTGGTCAGCAGAAACCGGGACTTTAAGTATGGTAGCTGATTTCACCTGGAATCCATTCACACTGGCTGTTGATACAAAAGACAACCTGCTGGTAGTTTTCAGGTACGATCCGCAACCAGGGTACATAGTAAACGGTGAGCAGGAAACAATCAAAAGACTTGCCGATGATTACCCCGGTTATAGCGGCTGGGGAAACAGCGGCTGGGCCACATATGCCTATACCATTGATCCCGATGATCCGGGTGAATCAATTAGTCCGCTGAAGAGAGTAAAATCTGATGAAGTGAAGGATATTCAAAAACTTCTTTACCCTTCCAGCCGCTGGAGAGGAGACTTTAACACTGCAGTCGTGTACACACCTGAGAATTATTTTGTTGCTCCCGATGGAGTAACTTATATCCCGGAAACATACGATCTTGGGAGAAGTGCAGCTCTTTCAGAAGCATTTCCGGGTAAAGTGATATATATTGCCGACGAAATGTTGAAAAGAGTGGTCAGGCTAAATGTAGGACCCGACGGAAAACTATCCGGTATGCAGAATTTTGTACAGCAACAGGGAGAATTCTCGCAGGCTGTTGACAGGGACGGTAATGTATATATCGCTGACGGAGTCATTCATGTATATGATAAAGAAGGCAATAAAAAGGGAGTAATTGAAGTTGAAGAACGGCCTATATCAATTGCTTTTGGAGGAAAAGACAAGAATACTCTTTTTATCACCTCACGTACATCCCTGTTCTCTGTAACAATTAATTAACATGAGTCCGACATACAGGATCGATACTGTATGTGAAGTGATTTACGACAGAAATAAATCAGAACGGGAGCCCTGGACAGAGTTGGGTTGTATTTAATATTTTATTGCGGATCAGTATCAGGTTTCAGCTGGACAATATTTTATGAATATTATACTTCTAGTGTCAGCAGTATGGAATGATTGTTTATTTTTGGGTGATATTTTCAGCCAATGCAATCGGAAAACCACCTTCTTAAAAAGCGTGTAAATCTTTTTGATGGTATATCAATAGTATCCGGAGCCATGATCGGCTCCGGTATTTTCATTGTAAGTGCCGATATAGCACGTAATGTAGGATCGCCGGGGTGGCTTATGGTAGTCTGGCTTATAACAGGAGTCTTAACTGTTATAGCTGCCATCAGCTATGGTGAACTGGCTTCAATGATGCCCCATGTGGGAGGTCAGTATGTATATCTCAGGGAAGCTTATCATCCACTGGTGGGATTCCTTTTCGGGTGGACAACATTCCTTGTAATCCAGTGCGGTTCAATTGCTGCCGTGGCAGTTGCGTTTGCCAAATTTTCCGGTGTCCTCATACCGTGGATATCCGACAGGAATATTCTTTTAGTGATAGGCCCTTTGAAGATAACCAGTACCATGGTTGTTGCTATTGTCATGATAGCTTTTCTTACATGGCTCAATACCAGGGGTATAGTTACAGGGAAAACAGTTCAGAACATCTTTACTTCAACAAAGGTTATTGCTCTTCTTGGATTCATTGTTATCGGATTATTTGCAACAAAAGCAATCGGTTCATTTGAAATTAACAGAGAGGTTTTCTGGAAAGCGAGCCAGGTAGGACCAGATAACCAGGTAATTCACCTGGCAGGATTTGCAATTGTTGCTGCAGTCGGAACCGCCCTCGTGGGATCTCTATTCGCATCCGATGCCTGGTACAATGTAACATATATATCAGGCGAGGTTATAAATCCTAAACGTAATGTCCCCCTGAGTCTGATTTTCGGAACTCTGATAGTCTCAGTTATTTACCTGATCACCAATTTTGTATATATCAAGATACTACCGCTTTCAGGATCTCCTGATGGTGCTGATGTACTGAGCAGGGGAATCCAGTTTGCCACCGACGACAGGGTAGCCACATCGGCAATGTACGTGGTATTCGGTGATTATGCCGCTATTATTATGGCTCTCTTTATCATGATAAGCACGTTCGGCTGCAACCACAGTCTTATACTTGCAGCCCCCCGTGTATATTATGCCATGGCAAAAGATGGACTGTTCTTCAAGAAGGTAGGAGAAATAAACAAGTTCGGCGTGCCGGGATTTGCACTTGTGTTACAGGGAATATGGTCGATATTGCTCTGCCTGTCAGGAACATACAGCAACCTGCTCGATTATGTTATTTTTGCGGTATTATTATTTTTTGCGCTGACCATCCTGGCAATTTTTGTTTTACGTGTTAAAAAGCCAGATATTCCAAGACCTTATAAAACATTCGGTTACCCGGTTATACCTGCAATATATATCCTGACTACGGTGTTGATAATGATTATTTTACTTATCTACAAACCCAACTATACATTCCCGGGTCTGATAATAGTTGTTATCGGGATACCGGTATTTTACCTGTGGAGAAAACACTCAGGTAAATTAACTGCTTCTGAAAAGGACCCCTGATTAAACCCTTATCCTGAGTGCATTTGTCTGGAAAAGATGTTGCCTGAAAAATTTATAGAGAGAATTAAAAACCAGGGACTTTATGATGCTGAATCATTGATAAAGGCATTTGAAGAACCCTCACCGGTAAGTATCCGTATCAATACATTAAAGTGGAAAAGGAAACCTTTAAATGGTGAGCCTGTAGCCTGGTGTAAAGATGGATTCTACCTCGATAAGCGTCCTTCTTTTACCCTTGATCCGCTATTTCATGCAGGTTGTTATTATCCGCAGGAAGCGTCAGGTATGTTCCTGGAAGAGGTTTATAAGCAGACAGTCAGAGAAACGAGGAATATGAGAATATTGGACCTCTGCGGAGCACCGGGAGGCAAAAGCACGCACCTGTCATCCCTAAAAGTTGAAAACGGGATGCTGGTTGCAAATGAAGTAATAAGAGCCAGGGCGTCGGTTCTGGCGGAAAACATAACAAAATGGGGTTTGTCGAATACGATAGTCACACGCAACGATCCTTCGGCATTTAAGAACCTGCCCGGTTATTTTGACATGATACTTGTTGACGCCCCCTGTTCGGGCGAAGGAATGTTCCGCAACAGAATGGCTGTTGATGAATGGTCCGAAGAAAATACAGCGCTCTGTTCCGTAAGACAAAAAAGGATAATCCTTGATGTATGGCCGGCACTGAAAGAAGACGGAATACTAATCTACAGTACATGTACATTCAATCCTGATGAAAATGAAAAAAATATTAAATGGCTGACAGATAACAGGAAAGCTGAATGCATCAGAATAGATATTTCTGATTATCCGGGGATAAGTGAAATTGATTATGAGGGTATTTATGGCTATGGCTTTTACCCGGGAAGGATGAGGGGAGAGGGGCTCTTTATATCAGTGTTGAGGAAAAGGGAAAGTCACGGGAAGACAAAAGCCAGGTATGCATCTTCTCGCTTCATCAATGTCACAAAAGAGGAGGCAGGAATGGCAGAAAAATGGTCCCTGTTCCCGGCCGGGAGTCTTGTAAAATCAGACGGTTCTGTTTTTTCATTACCTGTTCCCCTAGAGGAATATCAACGATTGGCTGAAAACCTGTTAATTGTTAAACCGGGAACACATATATTCACTGTTAAAAAGAAAAATTTACTCCCTTCTCACGAACTTGCAATGTCGGTATATTTCAGAAATAGTGTATTCCCTACACTTAATCTCACACTGGAGCAGGCTCTGGATTATTTGCGGAGGGATAGTATTTCTGCAACTAATGCTGCCACAGGCTGGCTGGCGGCTTGCTATAACGGTATAAATCTTGGATTTATGAATAATATAGGTAACAGGATCAATAATTATTACCCTGTGGAATGGCGGATACGTATGAGAGCTACTGGCAGAAATGATGAAAATCTTATAAAGTGGACCGGGCATGGATCGTGAATTCCAGATATTTGTAAAACCGGTGGGTTCTGTATGTAACCTTCGCTGCAGTTATTGTTATTATAACAGCAAAGAAGAACTGTACTCCCCTGGCAGATCCTTCATCATGTCTGATGAAATTCTTGAGGAATACATAAAACAACACATCGAGGCAACGACTGACAAGCTGATAATGTTTTCCTGGCATGGTGGTGAGCCAACGATGGCAGGGATTGAGTTTTTTAAGAAAGCAATAGATATTCAGCAGAAATATCTCCCGGCGGGCAAAAAGATAATAAATGGCATACAGACCAATGGCACACTTCTCGATGATGAATTCTGCAGATTCATGTCCTCCGGGGGTTTTATTGCCGGGATCAGCATCGATGGTCCTTCTGAATTACACAATATACACCGGCTGGATGCCGGGAAGAAAGGCACATTTGAAAGGGTGATGAAAGGGTATGAACATTTAAGAATGCATGGTGTGACAACGGAGATCCTCTGTGTGGTGGGCAGTCATAATGCGGATCATCCTTTGGAGGTATACAACTTTTTTAAATCACTGGGAGCAGAGTACATTACCTTCCTCCCTCTTGTAAACCGGAAGGAGAATTCATTAACCGGCGTAACCCCCGATTCTGTACCTGCCCTAGCTTTCGGTAATTTCATGATATCAATATTTGATGAATGGGTAGAAAAGGATATAGGCCAGGTAAAGATCCAGTTATTTGATGAGGTAGCCAGAACGGCATTTAACCAGGAGCATACACTCTGCACTCTTAAAACAACCTGCGGCGGTGTTCCGGTAGTTGAGCATAATGGTGATTTCTATTCATGTGACCATTTCGTAAACAGGAAGCATTTCCTCGGTAATATCCGGGATATTTCGCTTGCAGAACTTCTTGACTCCCCCCGTCAGAAGGCATTTGGAGAGGCAAAATTATTAAAGCTTCCCCGCTTTTGCAGGGAGTGTGAGGTTAAAAATATGTGTAACGGGGAGTGCCCTAAAAACAGGTTTATCCATACTCCTGACGGAGAACCCGGACTCAATTATCTATGTGAGGGGTATAAAAAATTCTTCACCCATTGCCGGCCTTTCGTGGAAGCTTTGAGGATAGCTGCACAGTCCAAATAAACATCCCCCTAGCCCTCCCGCTGTCGCGGGACAGGCTCTTCTCAGCAGATCAAATGTACCCATCCCCCAACCCT
>Ga0307419_10001786_pt1 | contig 11042 bp, 10 predicted proteins | sample SalMarWE160230MG_2_FD_202512 | JGI IMG/M metagenome (GOLD analysis project Ga0307419, IMG submission 202512) | Salt marsh sediment microbial communities from the Plum Island Ecosystem LTER, Massachusetts, United States - WE1602-30 | ecosystem: Environmental > Aquatic > Marine > Intertidal zone... | reverse complement strand
ACTGTGTGCTAAGTGTCTCATTTATTCGTCTTCCCTTCGAGCAAGGCCCTGAAAAGCAAGGGTCAACAATCGCTCGGGTCTTTCAAGATCCATCAGTTCCGGATGTACATAATCAAAATGAAAGCAGAAGTCCATAATACCCACGACAAGCATGGCAACCGCTTCCGGGTCAGCCTCGTGTACTTCTTTTAATACAAGGCCGTCCATATATATGGATTTTATGGCATTTACCATGTGACGGTGATATTGCTCAATATCATAATCCGGTGCTCCCTGTGGCGGCCCAAAGATCAGGTTATTGATCATCTTGAAAAAGTCCTTGTTCTTCAGTACTTCCTCATAGAAGCGACGATAAAAATGAATGAACCGGCCCAGAGTAGTGCCCGGTGTTTCCAAAATTTCCTTCAGCAAGGCCTGCTGCATATCTGCTGCCGTATTCATGATGGCCCTGAAAAGGCCTTCCTTGTTATTGAAATAGTAATAGAGGACCGGTTTGGTCACACCTGCCCGGGCCGTGATTTCCCTGACCGATGTGCTTGCGTAACCTTTTTCCGCAAAAAGGGTTATGCCTGCCTCAAGGAGTCTGTCTTTTGCATTTTGTTTATCAATGGTGTTTAAAATATTATTATTCACTGGTTTGGCATCCTATTTTGCAATAGCTTATTGCCGTGAAACAAATATCATTTCATTGTCTTGCCATTCGACCTGCCCGCCGTCCGGCAGGCGGGGCAAAGCGAGAAATCTTAACACGGGTCTCATGCTTGATAAATATGTTACCTACCGGTAGGTAAAAAAATAATACAGCAATCCTATCCTGTCAAGTGCATTTTCAGGATCACTGGTTTTTATTTTGTTGCCGTGAAATTACACTGTTGCGGTATTGTGCGGTATTGTGTAAAACGTAGGGGATATGTCTTAGGGATTTTTACGAATTAGCGCAATTTTTTCAATGGTTCCCATGATTGACCAAAAATCGGAGATAGTATTCAACAAGGAAGTGTCACCCGAGACCTTTGTAATGGGGCTCAGGTCTCGTGATATTGTATCACAGGCGATACCCGGTCAGTTTGTAATGATCCGGGTGGCATCTTCTTCCTACCCTCTCCTAAGAAGGCCTTTTTCCATATGTAATACCAGGGAAAAGGATGTTTTTTTTATCCTTTACCGGGTTGTTGGGCAGGGAACCTCTATCCTGGCCGGGACAAAAAAGGGTGAACACCTGTCTGTGCTGGGTCCTCTGGGCAGGGGATTTGATCTCCCGAAGAACGGACAAAAATGCGTTTTGGCGGCGGGCGGCATTGGGATTGCCCCTCTTATCTTTCTGGCTAAGCTTATTGAGAACAATGATATGGCATTCGTGGTGGGGTACCCGTCAGTTAGCGCGATGGTGCCTATTAAGGAGGTTGGCCTTACAGGAACTGATATTTCGGTTACCACGGATGACGGCACGCTTGGACATAAGGGGCCAGTCACCGAGCTCCTTGAATACCATATGCTTCACCACGATAAAGGTTTATTGATGATCTTCGCGTGCGGTCCCCTGCCCATGCTGAAACGGGTGGCGGAACTGACGGTTAGTCCGGGCGTTTCCTGTCAGGTATCCTTGGAGACAAACATGGCATGCGGCCTGGGGGCCTGTCAGGGCTGTGCGGTCAAGGCCGGTTCACAGGCAAATCAAACCTATTATCATGTGTGCCAGGATGGGCCGGTTTTTGATGTCCGGGCACTGGATTGGAAGTATTTATAGAATATGTCTGACAAGAGCTTACAAACAAACATCGGTCCCCTGAATCTGAAAAATCCTGTGCTCGCTGCCTCGGGTACCTTCGGCTACGGCAGTGAATTTTCCGATTTGATAGACGTGAACCTCCTGGGTGGCATAGTGGTGAAAGGGCTTTCCATCAAACAAATGCCGGGTAATCCGCCGCCAAGGATCGTGGAGACTCCCTGCGGTATGTTAAACGCTATAGGCCTCGCCAATGTGGGTCTGGAGACATTTCTGAGAGAAAAACTGCCATGGCTCCAGAAGCTTAATACGGCTGTAATAGTAAATATTTATGGGCATACCATAGATGAGTATGGCGCAGTTGCAGCAGGACTTAAAGGCGTGGAGGGTTTGTCCGCGATTGAAGTTAACATCTCCTGTCCAAATGTTGAAAGGGGTGGCATGGCCTTTGGCACGGATCCGGATTTGGCAGCTAAGGTAACAGAGGAGGTCTTGAAGAACAGTGACAAACCGGTCATCGTAAAATTGTCGCCAAACGTGACGGATATCACGGTTCCGGCCCGGGCCGCTGAGAAGGCAGGCGCACACGCGTTGTCCCTGATAAACACGTTGACGGGCATGGCCGTAGATATAGATACACGCGAGCCAAGACTGGCCAGCGTCTCCGGAGGTTTATCAGGACCGGCTATACGGCCTGTGGCTCTCTATATGGTTCGTGAGGTGGTAAAAGTGGTTCGTATTCCGGTCATAGGTATCGGGGGGATCACTGACTACAGGGATGCCCTTGAGTTTCTCATTGCCGGCGCCAGGGCCGTCCAGGTGGGGACGGCCAACTTTGTCCATGCAAGGGCAACCCTGGATATTGTAGAGGGTCTGAGAAAATTCTGCGAAGATAAGGGAATATCAAGTATTGAGGAAATTATCGGAAGCCTGAAAGAAGTTGTCCAGCCGAAAGACTGAAACCCGTTTGTTTCGCTGTTGAAAACCTGGTCCTCAGGGCCAGTTCAGAGTTCATTGGGTCTGCCTTATTAAATGAAAACGCTCTAAATCCAAAGCACGAAATCCGAAATCCGAAACAATACTTAATGACCAAAATTAAAATGACCAAAACGATAGGTTTTTCTGCCATATGGAATAAGGTTTTGTTTTGGACATTGAGATATTTGATATTTGGATTCTTGCCAGCCCAAGGCTGGTGAATTTCGAATTTCGAGATTCGGATTTCTAATTTTACCTATAGTAATTCAGTAAATCATGCCCTTTGGGCTTAGACCAAATCCGGCCCCCCTTGGAGTCGGATTTTTACTTTCTCATCACGGATGAATCAGGATCTTGCGGGGAATCTTGTAGGGAGAAATATTATGTCTGCACCATTTGAGGAGATCTTTTTCAGTCATCGTGCTTCCGGATTTTAGAAAACCCTCGCAGGCAACTATATCCCGGTGCCTCGGATGCCATTCTCCCCAGACTCGCACCGACTCGATATGGGGGTGATATGAAAGTATCCTTTCCACCTCTTTGGGGTACACCTTCAGACCGAATATGTTGATCATGTCTTTCTTCAACCCTGTCAGGGTGAGATAATCTTCATTATCGAGATAACCGAGATCTCCGGTCCTGAACCAATCATCCATAAATGCCTTTTTGGTATGTTCGGGTTGATTAAGATAGCTGGAAAAGACATTTAAGCCCCTTGCCAGAACCTCCCCTTCCTTGCCTTTAGGAACTTCTTGTCCCTCGTCATCAACAATTTTCACCTCACAGCAGCCTAAAGGATAGCCGACTGTTCCGAATTTGGGGGGACGGCTAAGTCCGTTCCATGTTATGACGGGGGAGCACTCGGTTAAACCGTAACCCTCACTGATGTCCAAATCCAATGTTTCGCGATATTTTTCCAAGAGATCAACGGAGATTCCTATGCCTCCGCTCGTAAGATTATTCAACCGGGAACAAAGTTCAGGTTTTCCAGGCAAGTGATTGACCAGGGAATAGTATATTGCCGGTATGGAAATAATCTGAGTGACATTATATGTTTCCAAAAAGTTGACAATCTGTCTTCCCCGCAATGAAGTATCCAGTATAAAACAGGTTGTGCATCCTGCCAGAGGGACCAGAAAACCATCTGTAAATCCGTAACAGTGAAAAAGGGGAAGTATGCATGAGAGGACTTCAGAGCCCGGGTCATTGTTTCTAAAGGCCTCTTCAGCAAAGAAGACGGCATTGTAAAACAAGGAGGCATGTGTCAATTCGGCCCCAAGGGCATAGCCCTCCATGGCAGCCGTATATATGATCATAGCAGTATCATCGGCACCCATGTCTTCGCAACGGGTTGCAGCTTCAGAGAAATCGAGATCCTCAATAAACATGGTAGAGGGGGCCTTTTTGTCAACAGTAACGAAAAGAGGGGATGGCACATCGACTACTAATTCATATGACTTCTGGGCGGTTGAAAGATTATCGGGCCTGCAAATGATGTATTTTGGTCGCGTTTCGGAAATGATATGTGCCAGTTCGTAGTGTTTTATTCTGGGATTTAACAGCACCAAAACGGCCCCGATTCGGAAAACGGCCAAAGAGATGAGGGCATAGTTCATGGAGTTGGTGGATATGAGCAAAACACGATCATTGCGTTCAACCCCAATTTTTTTTAGGCCGTGAACCATGCGGCAAACCCGATCATGATACTCTTTAAAGGTTAGCACCTTGCCCGGGACACCAATTCCGTTTCTATTGGGATAAAGCTCCGCCGAAATGTCCAATAGTCCTCCCAGATTGCCCGGGAAATTGAATACGTTTTTTTGTGGAGTGTATTTGAGTTCAGCCATATTCTTTATAACCGCCGGTAAATTCATTAAACAGGTTGCAAAGCTGTTGAGGCACGGATAATAGGGAAAAGATCTTTTTGTGTCAAGCACACAGAATCTGATATAATTGTCCAGGCCTTATAAGGGGGTGTTTTTAAAGTCAAAAAAAGGGCATCTTGTCTTTATATTCCAAGACGCCCCTTACAATTAAATTTCACAGAATCAGAGCCTTACGACATTTTTTGCCTTGGGACCGCGATCGCTTTCTTCTATGTTGAAGCTTACCCGATCACCCTCAGAAAGGGTCCTGAATCCATCCATTTCAATGTCGGAGTGATGAACAAACAGGTCATTACCATCTTCTTGTTCAATAAATCCGAAGCCCTTCTTTTCACTAAACCACTTTACTGTGCCCTCTGCCAAAGTGCTAACCTCCTTTCAAATAAATTCAATCATGGTCCTGAGCCTACGGTCGCTACTCTGGCAAAAGAAACAATTCTTCAGACAAAGCCGACCACCGAAGTTAGGCGGTTTACCACCGTTGCAAAATTTATGCTTACATTTCATAAAGGTCAAGTGAAAAGATTTGGAAAAAAATTGAAATCCCCGGGGGCAAGCTGAAATGAGCCTTGGCCAAAATGAAGAAATTAGGACCGAAATCCTAATAGACGCCTATTCTAAATGTTTATTGGCAATAAATCCTGTACAGTTATCCATGAGACCTATTTTGACCCATTTCCCTTCCTGGTCAATAACATCAGTCAGAGCGCCCGGTGCCAGATAGGCAATGACCGGTGAATTTTTATCCGGCTTTAGATGGACTGTAACCATTCCTTTGATAAGCCCTTTCCAGTCTATTTCTTTTTCCTCCTTCAGAGTTTCCCTGATATTGGCAAACAGTTCATCTTCAGATGAATATTCCCGTGAAGTATTATCGCTTTTAACCTTAACTATGACCTTGGTCAGTTTTGGTGTAATGGTTTCCATGGATAGCTTAACCGAGTTCATTTGCCAGTCAGCCTGAATCAACCCTTTTTGGTTAAAAGATTCAATCCTTGAGATCGTAAAACCCATCTTGCGGAGATTATGGACTGCGGATTGCAACACCTGATCAAGAGGACAGGAGAAGCTCTGATCCCTACCCACGACATAGTCCTTAACCTCCTTTATCGTGACAGGAACAGCAGTTAGTACGGCACAGCCCGACAAAACTAGAGATAAAAAGAACACCGCCGTAAAACATACTGGTCTGAGTTTTTTGAGGATAGAAATTGGTGGGTTGTGAGAGATTTGAAGAAACATATGCTTCTGTATTGTTGACTCCTGCCCTGTCCCGCCTGTCTGAGATATTACTGATAATATTTGAGCATATTGAAAACAGGCTTTAGTGTAAAGTGAAAAAGAAGGGACTATAATTGGTTATTTATCCGCCTTCGCAGAAGACCACGGGCTTGCCCGTGCATGAATGCGCAAATAATCGATATGCTACGGCGCGATGTCGCCCCGGAGCTGAGGCGGATAACCGCGTCGTAGCCGTAGGCGAAGACGGGTACTATCATGGGACCACGGGTTTATCCGTGGGGCTCCATATGGGATTAAAGGGTATGAATTGATATTAAGTGAATTTTTGCTTACTTTTTCTTTGAAACTCGTCACGTTTTTCTCTATTCTGGTTTATATTCTAAAGACTCTTTTGGCATTAATCATTTTCCAGACGGGCGGTCACCAACCTAAAGCTATTATAAAAATGGGCTACCAGGGAGGCGAATCCATGGCAGAAAGTAAGATGTACGACTACATTATTATCGGCTCAGGTTTTGGTGGGTCTGTATCCGCATTGCGTTTGGCTGAAAAGGGATACAAGGTTCTAATCCTGGAAAAGGGCAAACGTTATAGGACCGAAGACTTCCCCCAAACCAACTGGAATCTTCGCAAAAACCTCTGGATCCCCCATTTTGGGCTTTATGGCATCTTGGTCCTTTCGCTCTTGAGGCATGTATTTATCCTCCATGGAACCGGGGTGGGTGGCGGCAGTCTCAATTACTGCAACCAGCTGCTCATACCGCCCGATGAGGTTTTTGAAAAGATAGAGTGGGGTCCGGGAGACTGGAAGGCCAGATTAGCGCCTTTCTACGCCGTGGCCCAGCGTATGTTGGGCGCAAACCCCAGTCCCCAGGTGGGAAAGGCGGACCAAATCCTGGCTGAAATCGGTAAAGAGATCCGCGGGGAAGACACCTTCCACATCAACGATGTGGGGATCTTTTTCGGTGAACCGGATAAGACCGTACCCGACCCCTATTTCGACGGAGAAGGTCCGGAAAGAACAGGTTGCACCTTCTGCGGGGCATGCATAATCGGATGTCCTGTTGGCGGTAAAAACACACTTGATAAGAACTATCTGTACTTGGCGGAACACAAATATGGTGTCGAGATTTTGCCTGAATTAGAGGTGACCGGCGTTCGCCCACTGGAAAACGGCTATGAAGTCCACGCCAAAAAATCCACCGGCCTTCGTCATCCGAAAATGGCCTTTAAGGCACGCGGTGTTGTGTTCAGCGGCGGGGTAATGGGATCTGTAAAACTGCTTTTTGAGTGCAAACGCAGAGGTCTTTTGCCCGGTCTTTCCGATAAATTGGGAGACTTCATCCGAACCAACTCCGAAGCAATCCTTGGGGTAAAGGCCAATGACAGACACGCTGATTATTCCGATCAAATAAGCATTACATCGGGTATTTATCCAGACGAAAACACCCACATTGAAGTTGTGCGGTTCAATAAAGGGTCGGACGCTATGGCGAGCCTCGCAACCTTACTCACAGACGGCGGCGGTCGAATTCCTCGTGTTGTAAGATTTCTCGGTAACGCCTTTGTACACCCGTTGGCATTTCTGAAATCCTTATGGCCTTTCGGGTGGGGCGCCCGGACATCCATCCTCCTTGTTATGCAAAAGGAAGAAAACAACATGAGCTTTAATTACAGGCGGCGCTGGTGGCGTTTAGGAAAACCGAGTATGAATTCCGAACTGGTGCCCGGCACCAGGAAAGTCCCTTCCTACATTCCCATTGCCAATGAAATTGCCAGACGCATGGGCGAAAAAATTGACGGGCAGCCTCTGAGCTCATGGCCGGAGGTCCTTTTTGATGTCCCTACAACGGCACATATATTGGGGGGTTGCGTTATGGGTGAGACGCGTGAGAAAGGGGTGGTTGATTTTAGAGGTGAAATCCACGGTTACCCCAATCTGTTCGTGGTGGACGGCTCCAATGTTCCTGTTAATCTTGGCGTGAACCCCAGCCTTACTATTACCGCACTGGCCGAGTATATCATGTCCCAGATGCCTGACAAGGGTGCAGACAATCACGGCGCAGACAATTCTTCGGAGGCTTTTGGAAAGGCATGAGTCTGGTCGCAGGATGGTGTATCTATGGAATGAAACCTTAAATCAGGAGGTTACGTCATGTACCAAGCCGGGACAGAAGAATGGGAAAATAAGTATGCCGAACTGGTCGAAGAGAGAAAGAAGTCGGAATCAGAGCCGTACCTTGTTGGGACTCCGGAATGGGCTTCAGAATTTGAGAAAAAAATTCAGGCAGATGAGAGATACAAGGTAGCCGCAAGGACCTGGGAAGGATCAGTGGTTCTTGTGTTTAAGGCAAATCCTGAAGCCGGATTTGAAGACGAAGTCTTTGTTTTCATGGATCTATGGCATGGTGAATGTCGTTCCGTAAGGCTTGTCCCTGCTGAAGTTGGAAGGACCGGAGATTATGTGCTTGAAGCGGAATATGAGCGATGGAAAAAGATATTGAGAAAAGAGCTTAACGTGGTTAGAGAGATCGCTACTATGAAATTGAAACTGGTACCCTTCAACGTAAAGAAAGCGGCAAAGCTTGCAGCCGCTACCCAGGCGGCTATAAGGCTCGTGGACCTTGCGGGTGAAGTCAGTGACAAATTCCCCGACGAATTGGAAGAAGAGAAATTCCAGTCATTCAAGAGCATGTACAAGGACATGAAGGCCCAATTCGGAATTTGAGCGCAAAAGCCGGATATGCACAGGAAAGATAAAGGTTAAAAAGTGCGGAACAAAGACATGACCACGCGCTATGCGATTTAGGGAGGTAAGAACATGTTTGGATTGATTGGAAAGATCCTGAGGGTGGATTTGACCGAAGGCAAGATTAGCGAAGAGGCAATACCCGAAGATATGGCCAGGAAATTTCTCGGAGGGAGGGGACTGGCCAGCAAGTACCTGTTCGATGAAGTGAAACCGGGTGTGGATCCCTTAGGTCCTGAAAATAAGCTGATCATTATGGCCGGCCTTTTAACCGGAACCTCTTCTCCCAGTGCCGGTCGCTACAGTATTGTCACGAAATCTCCCTTGACAAATATCTGGGCGCAGTCCAATTCAGGGGGTCGATGGGGCGTTGACCTCAAGCGTTCAGGTTTTGACGGCATCATTTTAGAAGGTGTGTCCGAAAAGCCGGTCTATCTCGTGATTGATGACGGTAAGGTAAGGCTTGAGGATGCCTCTGATCTCTGGGGTAAGAACGTCGTAGAGACCAGCGACCTGATCAAGGAAAGACTGGATCAGAAATTCAATGTAGCGAGCATCGGAATCGCGGGAGAGAATCTGGTCAAGTACGCTGCAATTATGAATGATCTTCACAGGGCGGCCGGTCGATGCGGTGTGGGAGCTGTCATGGGCTCCAAAAAATTAAAGGCGATTGCCGTAAGAGGGTCAAAGAAAATCCAGATAGCGGATCAAAAGGCCTTTACAGAAGTGGCCAAGAAGCAGTTCGAGCTTCTTGATGAATCTATCTTAGCCGCAGGTTTAAGGGGTTACGGCACAAATCTGGTCTTGGATATGGTCAATGTCTGCGGGGGGCTTCCGACCAGAAACTGGCAGACCGGGACCTGTTCTTTTGCAGAGGATGTCAATGGGGAGGCGTTGAGTGAAAAGGTCCTGATAAAACCTACCGGTTGTTTTGCCTGCCCAATTGAATGCGGCCGGAGTTCTGAAATTAGAGAAGGGCCTTATGCCGGGCATAAGGGTGAAGGTCCTGAGTATGAGACGGTCGGTGTTTTCGGACCCATGTGCGACGTCTCGGATTTTGGGGCCATTACCATGGCCGGGTATCTATGTAATGATTATGGCCTGGACACGATTTCATGCGGCAGTACCATTGCGTTCGCCATGGAATGTTTTGAAAAAGGCATTTTGACCAAAGAAGATGCAGGGGACATAAAAATAGAGTTCGGTAATGCCGAAGCCATGTTGAAACTTGTTCACGCAATCGCAAAAAGGGAGGGTGTCGGTGATCTTCTGGCTGAGGGCACCCGTATTATGGCCCAAAAACTTGGCAAAGACTCGGAAAAATTTGCCATGAATGTCAAGGGACTTGAACTGGCATGTTATGATTCAAGGGCGGCAAAGATTACCGGCCTTGCCTTTGCCACGGCAAATCGTGGAGGGGACCATGTCACTGCTTATGTCCAGGGCCCGACGTTTCTTGCCAGCCCGTTTCTGGTTGTAGATGAAAGTGAAATAGAAGATCCGTTAGAGGAGAATCCCAGTGAGGCAAAAGTAGTCAAAGAGATGGAGGATGCCTTGACGGTTTTTGATGCGGCCGGATGTTGTAAGTTTATGGGATTAACACTGGATGCCAGTGAATGGTCAGGTATTATTAGGTCCCTTACCGGGTGGGAATTTGGAGTCGAGGAATTCAGGAAAACAGGGGAAAGGATTTATAATCTGGAAAGGGCCTTTAACATGAGAGAGGGGCAGACGCGGGCGGACGATACTCTGCCCAGGAGACTGTTGGAAGACCCTCTTCCCGAAGGTCCGGCTGCGGGTCATGTCAATAATGTGGAAATTTTTCTGGACCCTTATTATGAGTTCCGTAATTGGGACAAGGCGACCGGCAGGCCTACGCCGGAGAAGCTAAGGGAATTGGGGCTGGAAGAGGTAATCACCCAAGTCTGGGGAGGTCAAGGTTAATGGTATCTTATGCAGATAAACCCTGGCTGAAGAGCTATAGGCTTGGGCCGTTTAAACTCAAGCAGAACATAGAATATCCCAAAAAGCCCCTATTCTCCATTTTGGACGAGGCAGCGGAAAAATTTCCCGGCAAGGATGCCTATTATTATCTGGGTAACAGGATGAAGTACAGGGAACTGAAACGCCAGGTGGATACGTTGGCAAATGCCCTGGCGGGTCTTGGCATAAGAAAAGGTGACAAGGTCATACTTTTTCTTCCCACATGCCCCCAGTTTATTATAGGTGATTTTGCTATCCTCAAAACAGGAGCGACCCTTGTTCCCTGCAGCCCCATCTTGAAGGCACCAGAATTGAGACACCAGGCCCGGGAATCAAAGGCGGAAACAATCATCTGTTTAGACAGGCACCTGGAGACGGTTGACTCGATCAGAGAAGATACAGGCCTTAAGAATGTTATTGTTACCTCCCTTGATGACTATTCACCTTCTGAGAGCGAACAACCAGAAGAGATACCGGG
>Ga0307419_10001784_pt1 | contig 11047 bp, 12 predicted proteins | sample SalMarWE160230MG_2_FD_202512 | JGI IMG/M metagenome (GOLD analysis project Ga0307419, IMG submission 202512) | Salt marsh sediment microbial communities from the Plum Island Ecosystem LTER, Massachusetts, United States - WE1602-30 | ecosystem: Environmental > Aquatic > Marine > Intertidal zone... | reverse complement strand
ATACCCATTATTCTCAATGATATTATCATAAATCTCATCATTGTAAACATAGCGGCCTACAATGCCTTTTACTTTGTTATTTGAAATAGTATTTCCACTGACAATAGCATCAGTCGACCAAAAACATAAACCTATGCCGTATACTTCACCATCACTTATGATATTATTGGAAACAACATTATGAGATGATTTATATAACCAAACACCAAAAACACCACTTCTCAAAATGATGTTATCTGATATTGTTGTGTGTGAAAGACCAGTAGACGCATTTTTGTGTACATAAACACCATATGGATTATCTACAATAAAGTTGTCAGATATCACACCGTCAGCCGATTTATATAAATAGACACCGGCTTTGAATTCGCCGCTATTTTGAATGGTAAACCCTGAGATGGTGACCCCATCAGCTCTGTTTATTTTTACAACATCTTTTTCATTGCCACCATCAATAATCGTTGTATTTCTATCCTCGCCAACTAAATCTATTGTTTTGACAATAACTATGTTCTCATAATATGTCCCATCATATACGTATATGATACTGCCCTCAGATGCGTTATCAATGGCATCCTGAATGATGCTGTAGTTACCTGGTCCAGTTCCACCAACATATAATGTATCACCATCAAAAGTTTGCATATTTTCAGTTACCATATTTCCAGTTGCTGAAACAAGACTTCCCCCAATAAACAAGAATACAATTGCAGCTGCCCAGCCTTTTTGAAAGAACCTATTTCTATTCGTATCTATTTTCCTCCCAAAATATAGAATGCAACAGGATGGCTTAAGTTTTTCTATTTAACTTTTATTATAACATTTGTCCATAATCTATGCCAATTTAACTCCCAAACCACCGTTTTTTTATTGTAATAGACAGACATAGAAAAGATAGCTTTTATTTTGATTTATACTTTTTGTAGTTGTACCATCCCATTATTGAATACAATCCAACGTAATTTATCACCATTTTCAAGTTTGAGAAGTTCAACTACCTCTGATGGAACGGTAATTCTTCTCCTAGATCCTACAATCGTTAACGCTGTATCCTTAATGCATCGTATGTCATCCAATTCAATTTTCATAAGATTCCACTGTAGATGATATTGGATTCATTCATAAATACTTTGTTATTTATTCAATGTTTGCTCTAGGCATCGAACCGATCCTTTACGGTTTAGAAACTATTTTGAATCTTTAAAAATGGTTGTAGTCCAATCTAGATAACAGGTAGTTAGAAATATGTCCGCTGTGGAGGGAGTACTAGAGAAGAAATACTTTTGATAAGGTAAGAATTCCCATAGATATTGCATAGATAGGTATCACTAATTTCCAGATATTGTTTGGCAATACTCTTACTATATATGGAGAGAGTATAGCAGCAAGGAATCCACCCGTAAATATAGATGGGAGAAGTACAAAATCAATGGTTACACCATATGAAGATATTAATAGGAATGCTGCTACACCCACAATGCACACAAAACCTTCTGCTAAAGAAACGATGGCGGTAGCTGTCTTTTCATAAATACCTGAGAATAACTGCCCCATCATTACAACTGGGCCATATCCACCAGCCCCTATCCCTTTATTGAAACCTGCTAAAGCTGCAAATCCGGTAAGTAATTTTGGTTTATAGGTGTCTCTTACTTTGCTCTTTAATCTAATTACCCCAATAATTCCCATAAAAAGAACCAAAATTCCAACATATGCTTTTATTACATCCTTTGGAAGTTTTAGTGAATAGTAAGTAAGAATAACTGAAAAAAATATGGCAAAACAACCAATTCCTGCTATCATAAGCATAATCTTAGTTTCTTTAGTTATAGGTCTTTTAATGGAAAACTTTACATTCTGAAATTCATGATGGAAAATACCTGATGTTACTCCAGTCACCGCTTCCGAGATCAGAAGTATTGGAACCACTTGAAGAGGATCATATCCAATAAGAAACAACAGAGGTGTCAGTCCAGTGCCAAAACCCATACCTGCCGAAGAATCCATCATTTCAAATAGAAATGCTAATAATACGACATAAAGAATTAATTCCATTGCTATTCACCTCCCTAGATAACAGGTTCCCTTAGCTGTGACTATAACAGAGCGGCAAAAATCAACATCATGATTAAGTAAAAGATTACCGCACTAGATATACGTATTAAATTATGTCTAGTAATTTTCATTCTTTCCAATGCTGTCATTTCACTATCAAGCATCTTAGCAATGCTTCCAATTTCATCTGGAAACGCATCCTTCTGTAGGTTTATTTCTTCCATTTACATCATTTTCTCCAATATTTATTAAAAATATATATAGTGTTATAGGTATTTAAAACTATTGGTAAAAAGCAAATATACAATGGTTTTATTCAAAATAATAATGGCATAACGTGGCTATAATAAAAAATACACCATATCATAATGGTTAATAACCGATTTAAACCAAACATTCAATCTATTAAAATATCACACAAATATCTCTTTTAAAATTAGAATGCAATCATAAGATTTACTAATATTTTTTACGTCCACGTCTCAGGATACAATGTACCTAACTCGTTTATCAGTGAAAAATGCCGGAAATATAAACTAATCCGTTTTTACAAGTAAAAAAGGGTTGGGGCAAATATTGATTCTGCCTATTTTTCTTATGTTGGAACGCTGGGGAAGGGATTTGAACCCTTGAGGTGAAATCACCAGCGGTTTTCGAGACCACCGCCTTGGGCCGAGCTTGGCTACCCCAGCAATAGATAAAAGCCGTCAAAAGCTTAATCAAAGACTTTTTTATATCCCTATCGATTCCAAGTGGAAATAAAGGCTAAAATATCAAGAACTAAAGAGACGAGAAAAATCAACGTAGAAACAGGATCGACTGTTGAATATCTACTAAATAAAATCAAACTTAAACCAGACACGATTATTGTAATGAGTAACAACAAACCCATACCGATTGACGACATACTAAACGATGATCAAGAACTAACAATTATACAGGTTGCATCAGGAGGATAAAAAAGGCATATTGCTCCCGTAGTGTAGTCCGGCCAATCATCAAGCCCTCTCGAGGCTTAGACTCGGGTTCGAATCCCGACGGGAGCACTAACTCCAACAGGAGAAAATGATTTTCCCCACCGACGAGAGCGCTTACTACAACAAGAGAAACGCATACGCCGACGTCCCTTTTCTACTAACTTGATTTTTCTTTTGGAATTATTTTCTTTTTCGAGAGTTTAAAAACAAACTTCTTTTGGATTTTTATTTTCTCTAGATATCCTAATTGTGTAAGATGTAAAAGATCGTTTCTTGCGGTATCATATGCAACACCATACGTTGTCATGATCTCATTGATGACAAACATTTTCTCTGGGTCTTTAAGGAATTCTTTTATTATTTCTGCCTGTCGAAGATTTATGTTTTTAAGACTTTTTATGAGTTTTAATGCTTCTGATTGTTCTTTTTGTTTTCGTATAATATACTTATTCATATCTTCAAGTGCTTCTTCAATTGAGGATAGATTATATTCAAGAAAATATGTAAGGTCGTTATCATCTGTTTCAGTATAAAGGTATGATAAACCATACTTAACTTGTGATCGTACTAGTATCCTTGAAATAGCCATAAATTCAAAGAGCCGATATCCTCTACTCAGGACATACCAGTAAAAGAGTGCTCGTGCTGTTCTTCCATTTCCATCTTCAAATGGATGAATGTACCCAATTAAAAAATGTAAGATTATTCCTTTGATAACTGGATGGATAAATTCGTGCTTGTTGTTATTGGCAAATGCACAGAACTCTTTGATGAGTGAAGGAATCTGTTTGTAATCTGGTGGGGCATAATACACTTTTTCGAGTTCAAGCGGATCACCGACAACAACTTCATTATTATCTCGAAATGTTCCTTCATATTTTTTATCCTTTAATGTATCTTGAGTGATACTTTTATGAAGCCTAAGGATAACATCGGGAGTTATTGTTTTTTCTTTGATATCGAGAATTTTCTGAAGTGTCTGATAGCCATTTACAATCATCTGTTCTGAATGGTTTATAGGTTTTTTCTTAAGACGAAGCATTTCTTTTGCTACGGGTCTTGTTGTTGCTGCTCCTTCAAGTTGACTTGATGCAATTGCTTCCTCCATGAGTGAACTGATGATATATCGTTCTTGACCACTAGCTATGGAATCTATACTTGATCCTATTCTACCTGCTGTGCCCATATCCAATATATGTAATTTCTTTTGAAAATCATCTAATAATGCATAATGAAAAGTCCATGATCCAAATGTAAAAAGTTTATATTGGATTTCTCGGATTAATTTTAGAATCGCCCAGATATATTCTGGAGATATATCATTTGGAATTTTTTTATATCGTAATTGATCCCAGTGAACATACTCTTTATTGCATTTTATAACAAACTCCATCACTTGTTTATCTTTTGTTATTTTGAATATTTCAGAATGGTGTTTTTTAAGTATTTCCTCGGCATCTTTCGGTTTTTCAGGTTTTTTCATATCAATTACCAATTTAGTAGATTTTGGTAGATATTGGTAGTTATTTTATCTTTATTAATCTTTCTACCAATTTAGTAGATTTTGGTAGATATTGGTAATTTGGATAAATCAAAAAAGTAATGTTCCACCCTATGGGAGCATTAACTCTAACATGAGAAACTACGGACGCTAACGCCATTTTTTTTGTTATCTTGTTTTTATGATTTTGGACGCACCTTTTTACTGTTCCACAAACGCATTTGATCTGTAGAATTTCAGCACGGCACGAATCCAATCATAGGGCACATTGCGATATTAGTTTTTTGCAAATTTCACATAGTCTTCTGTTGTATCGATCTTTTCATGACCCACCCATTCCTTTACATCCCAGATGTCCCAGCGTTTGGTTTCGACCTTGCTACGTATTAGTCTTGCTATTGCGAACCTGTATCTCCCGTCAAATGATTGAAATTGTCTTTTTGAATATGTAACAATCTTCTGTGCCGTTTTTTCATTTTGACATTCTAATGAGAAGAGTTTATATAATGTTACTTGTGAACAGTATACGTGATATTAATTACCGTGCTTTGATATATCATTATAAATGAAAGGAACGACAGCATGGAAAACAATAGAAGGAAAGGTGAAAAAACGATATTAAAGAGAAAAATTTTTATCAACTTTTTATTGGTTTCTCTATTGCTTTCTGTGTTTTCTGGCAGCCTAATCGAAGTGATTCCCATAGTAAAAATTGTAGGTGCCGGAGACATCACATCATACGTAGATTCCAACACGTTTCTCACCTTATCAATTTATGGAGATGAAGAGCCGCCTGAAGAACCACCTGAAGAACCACCAGTTTTAAGAATTAAACCTAAAATTAACTGGTATGATTTTCAAACCTCAGCAGGTGTTTCTAAGTTGAACTCACAAATTAACGTTAATCAGAAATATAAATTCTGTATCAACATCAGTAGTGATCAGGGATGGGATGATATTGAATACATAGATATTGCTGCATGGTTTGACAATGGCGACGACAGTATAACATATAACAATAGCGGAAATCTTGGTGGAAATTTAAACATGTTTTTGCGCTATGAGAATATCACTGGAACTGCAAACTATGTCATGTTATGGCCTGATGATGAGGTAGTCAGAGGAGTTGTGACCGAAACTGTCGTATCTGATCCAAATGGTAGTCCTGAATTCACTGAATGCCATAATTTAACATTTTCATTTATGCCAAGACATCAATTTAGATATGCTCCTGGAGATGATAGTTGGGACGATACAAAGAATGCCATCAATGACGTTTGGTCCTGGAATTTTAAAATATCTGTTATTGACAGCGGAGAAAATGCTACGTCTGCAACCACATCCTATGTAAAAGACGAGTTTGGAGTGTATTCTTACACAGAGGTTGTAAGTGCAGGAATGCTTACTATTCGGGGAGCTCCTGGTGAAAATGCGACAGCAGCCTCCAACATTACTATCAATACACGATCAAATATAGACTACTCTTTGTCAGTTGATGTAGAAACATTAATACATAAAACATATTCCACCACTTATATTTCTAATCAAACAATATGGGTGCGAGGCGGGGATCTAGAGACATTTACTAATTTCACGGGGAGCAAACCAATATACTTTTATGGTAGCACCTCAACATATCACCTTGCAGAAATCGATGGCACAAGCAAAAAAACAAGTGATGTGGAATACAAATGTAACATACCATTTGGTCAAAAAGCAGGAGATTATCGCTCAACAGTGCATTACCATTTAGGGACACCAACATAGATAGAACAAAAAAATCTAGGGGCAATACTTCTTTTTTATCGGAAAAATTGGAGGAGAGTAAAACTAAGCAAACATAGGATTATATTTTTTGTGAGTGGTAATCTTCAGATTTTTTGTGACACTCTTCTCGTTAAATCGTCCCCTTATATAATCCAATAAACCAATGAGATATGTGGCAACAGGATTATGAGAAACAAAGTAGGAGCAATACGAAATAATCAAGGTAATGTGCACAAATTATTGAGTTTTGCATGTTTTCTCCTTATTAATAATGCTTACAAACCCTACTTTGTATCAAAACACTAGGTTGACAGGTAAGAAACACTGTTAAAAGCCATTATAATGGTTTATTATCTCCTAGTAGAATAGATTATCCTATTTTTCTTTGGATTTTTCTATGTAAAAATCCATCATATAGACAACTTGAAACATAAAGTCAATTGTGTTGGTGAACTAAGATTTAGAAAAGTATTCTAGTGATGCTTATTCATTTATTTTGTCAATATCCATTACGTCGAGCAGTAAGGATGCTGTTCACAACTATTGTTTTTTCAAAATTTTATCAATTTTCTTCTCTAAATCCTTTATATCACAAGGTTTTCCAATGTACTCAGTAGCTGCCATCTTTCCAAATCCCTTGCTATATGGATCTGTTTTTGCCGTTAGAAATAATACAGGAATCTCCCTCCATTCTGGATTTTCTTTTAGTTTCGTAAATACGTCCCATCCGTTCATTTCGGGCATCATAATATCCAGAATGATCATATCTGGCATCTGGTCATTTTTTAATAGCTCAAAACATTCACGTCCACTTTCAGCACCCATGACTTTATATTCTTCTGAGAAATCCTCTAATCCGCATTTGACAGAAAAGATCATATCAGGTTTGTCATCCACAATCATGATTTTCCTCATAATTCTTCTCACATCCCACTATATCTCTTCAATCTATTAGTTATTCTCCTTTTCAACTTCAAAACAATCAAGAACCTTTTTTGCTTTTTTCCATGCTTCATTCGTTTCCAATCCGTCCCTTCTGTATTCTAAAAATAGTTCTCGGAGCTCTTTCATGTATTCATCTGATTTTTCATTTTTTCTATAGGTAAAAAAGTAGCATGATATATCCTGTATCCATTCAGGGTCGTCTCCCTTTTTACCTAGCAAAAATTTCTTTCTTATTCTCACATGTTATACTTTGTTAACAATCATTAATAAACATATTGTGTCATTATGTCATTCAGGCATTTTTACAGGGTAATTTTAAGTAATACAAAGCTTAGAGTATAATACAGTGGGAATATATGAAAAAAGACCAGCAAAATTGCTGGGAATACATGAAATGCCCGAAAAACATGAGGGAGAATTGCGAAGCATATACTGAAGGTTATGGAAAGGAATGTTGGTTATTGCCAAAGTATAATCTCAAGGGCTGCCCTGCACATCCTGATTCATGCTTCAATTGTCCCTGGTATAAGAAAAACAATCCAGTATAAACCTTTTAAAATGATTATTATATTTACATATGAAACACAGAAGGAGTTTGAATATGGTGATGGATTATTGCCCGGTATGCAACTGTAAGCTGACTTATAGTTTTGAAAACCAAATCGAGTGTTGGTATTGTAATAATTGCCACAAATATTTTGATAGAGACGGCAGTAAGATCGCACCATAGAATTACTGGTTCCGTCTCCTTATAAGAATTCTTTTAGCTTTTGTATGTCTGGGTTTAATATCCCTTGTATTCTTATTGGAAACAAAATCTCTAGCATGTGCATTTCTCCAATATGTCCCCAATAAATTTCGTTAACAACATCACAGAATTTTTTTGCTTGCTTCATATCTTTAGCTTTGAAACATATAACCCAGTCAAAAGTACCATGAGTAAACATGGTGTGTTCAATTCTAATATCTATTTTTGATGTTGAAACATGTTGATAATCTCGCCTGAAAATATTATTTTAGTTAGATTTAGAAAACTTTAAATCTACTTTCGGAACTGCTGATTTAAAAGAAAAACTTTAATAGGCTAGTAAGTATAGGAGGTACTGCTGTAAATATTCTAAAATTCACTATGGTGAGGTGATTGGGATGGGTCATAAAGCTTGTATGGTTATTTTTATAGTGTTTATAATAGGGTTATTGCCGCTTTTTTCATCTATTCCTGCTGATGACAATGTATATATGGAAATTCATATAATCGGAGAAAAAACACAAACACGTTTTGGCGATCCAGTGATTGTTGCTGGTATCTGGCATCATATAAATGTAACATTGGAAGACCAGGATTTCCAGAAATTAAGTCTTAAATTCTTCAATGGCGATTCTATACCTACTGAAGGGGAGAGGGATGCAACCAACTATTATGAGTGGAAGTATGACGAAAATATTCAAGCATTGTGGAAAGATGAAATGGGATATGAGGGCCGTTCCTACCTAAATAGTGATAATTGTCAGAAAAACAATGATGTCTATAGTTTTTGCATAGGTATAAAAGATACTTTTCCTGAAATCACATATTATCATGAAAACTGGACGTTAGAAGTCTACAAAGATGAGAATAAGTTATTTTCCAAAAGTGTAGTTGTGGAAAAACCAACTGTTGGCCTTGCAAAAAGTCATGCCGATTTAATTAAATTTAATGTAGCTCCATTTACCGAAACTGTTGTCGCTGGTGATGATTCTTTCAAAATTGAGAATACGGGCAACATTCCATTAAATATATCAATTGATTATGAGGCAGATGACGATATTATTGAAGTCACGGGTTCTAGTATAATACTTTCTCCATATTCCGGTAGCTTTCATAATGTTACTTTACATTCGAAATCTTGGAGACCTGGAATTATTGAAATTGAAGGGATCATATCAGGAAAAATCCCCGGCTCCTATATTATAACCACCGCTAACTTTACCCTCGCATCGGCACCTGGAACAAGTTCTGCAGATTTGAAAATATTTGTAGGGCATAGCAATTACGAAATATATGAAATGTCTGAGGATATAGTATTTCAGTACGAGAAAAACCTTGAAATGAATGAAGGTGAAATAAGAGATATAGCTGTCTATATATCTGGAAGTGGAGTAGCAACATTAGACATATGGAGTGATGAAAAAAACATAACCATATTGAAAATATCTAGCAAAAACCAAGAGGGAACACCCCAGACTGTAATATCTACAGATACTTCAGAATATATCATAACTGTTAAAATCGAGGCTATCCGAGAAAATAAAATTGGTTTCATTTATTATGCGCTGGAAACAGGCGGAGAAAACCAGACTTTTATCACTCAAATAAATGTAGGACCACCTTCATCTGGAGAACAGACATCAAACACTGTGCCAATTATGGCGATAATTGTGATAGTATGCATTTTTCTTGTCATTGGATACATGATTTCCACACATATGAAACACAGAAGGAGGTAAAATATCCACATGAGGCGGGTAAGAGTGCTGCCATTACCATTGTTTACAATAATAATTTTACTTACAATATTTTTTTCTATTAGTGCAAGTGCAGGTAACGCAGGCGTAGGGGTGCTGAACGTTTCACCAAAATTTGGCATAATACGTGTGGTGCAACAGGGCAATTTCATAAGGATATATCTCAACATTTCAGATTATAATTCCTGGGAGGATATATACATCGTTAACGTGTCTTTAGAGAATTACGGTACGGAATCATCTGAATTTCTTTTTAAACAATATTTGAACGCGGAATCTTATGAGAAATTAAATGAATTCAGCGAAATATCAGGAGAAAAAAATTTACTGGTAAAAGAAAAATGCTCCTTTTATCATTCCGATGGAACGGAAACAGTTGCTGATAGATGCAACCTCGAATTACTATTTGTTTTTCATACCACAGGATTCACACGTTTAAACATTCTTGCCAGTGATCTTGAAGGATTAACTACACAAGCACACATCGATTACAATGCTGATGAAGCGATGAGAAGTATCAACGTTATTATAATTCCTGGATTAAATATTCCAATAACAATACCTCCATACTTTTTGGATTTAATAGCAGTGATTTTAGGAATAATCGGAACCATATATTTTATCAATGAATTGAATAAAAGGAATAAAAATAAAAAGAGCGTATTATGAAAAAGGTTAGCGGTATTCTCCGGTTTTTTCCGTTCTGTTTTTTCGTATTTCTCTCGATTTTTATTTCTATCAAATTTGTTTTTATATTTTTTTTCAGAGCTGCATATGAACCAACATTTATGTTTGAATTAACTCCCTTTTATGTTCTATCCGGGTTAAATAATCTGCAATTACTGTTTTTACTTCTCATTTTCATTATTTTTAATACCTATCTTCACGTGAATGCTACTAGAAGAAATCTAATGTACTCTTTTTTACCTACAGCGATAATGTTGGGCGGCTTAGGATTTGCAATCACTACTAGGGAACTTGCCATTTCTAATCTTTTCCATTATCTAGTTTTTGGATGTTTACTATTTGTTATTCTTATAGATCACAAAAACATCTTAACATCTTCAGATGTCTTGTTTTCTCCCAAAAAAGATCAGGTGGAACCGAAAATATCAGGGGAAAAACCTGTCACCGCGCTGCCTCAACCTCAAGTTACTCCACTTTCGGTAGGTCATAAATATCCCCGTTTATCCTTTCCTGGCATTAGTTCATTATTTTCATTGATCAAAAATGTTAAAAGAACAAGCGGTGAACACACGAAAAAGAGGACGAATGAAACTCCAAATAAACCTAAAAA
>Ga0307419_10001783_pt1 | contig 11059 bp, 12 predicted proteins | sample SalMarWE160230MG_2_FD_202512 | JGI IMG/M metagenome (GOLD analysis project Ga0307419, IMG submission 202512) | Salt marsh sediment microbial communities from the Plum Island Ecosystem LTER, Massachusetts, United States - WE1602-30 | ecosystem: Environmental > Aquatic > Marine > Intertidal zone... | reverse complement strand
GAGGTTCAACTCAAGCAGGTCTTCGAGCATTTTCTCTCTGACTCGAAGTTCCTTGTAGTCGCTCGGGTCGATCTTCCGAAAGAGTCCTTTGTCCCGCGCCGCCACGAAGGCGCGGACTGCGTTGTCCACGTCGGAGCGGCTCTCGTAATACTCCATCGCGTCCGTTACTGATGCGGAGCGCAGGGGGTCGCCGTAGTGGCCGAACCAGTCCTTCTCGTTGGCAAACTCTGTATAGAAAGCGCGCGAACCGTGAGTTCTCGCAACCCGGACAGCTTCCGCAAGATGCCGCGGCGGTATGACAATCCGGCCCGACTTCTCGGCCGCCATGTACCTGGGAAAGGCAAAGAAGCCGAGACTGTACGACGAATTAAGAGCAATGGTGTTGTAGATGCTGCTTCTTCTGCCCTTGGTGGTCAAGCGGCCCTTCTTCACTATCGGAAATGTCTTCAGGTACGCGATGAGTTCCCTCTGTTCGCGTTCGGAAAGCTCCCGAAACCTGGATATTCTCTTTGAGACCATTTCCAGATCGCTCGATGTTCTCGCCCTGGCTGCAAGAAGAATGTACTCCTGCCTGCTTATGCCCTCTTCGGGGAACTCCAACAATAAGTCGAGAAGGAACAAGTGAGGGAATACCTTGACCGTAGCCGACTCCCTGCCGAACGAGGGGTTCGAAAAGTGGTACTTCAGCACTTGGCTGCTGACCATTCCCGCCGGGCTTCTGGCTTTCAGAAACTGTCGTCCCACGCCCGTGATGAGAACCGTGCTCTTCTTGCCGATCCACGCCAGTCCCAAAGTGTCAAAGATGACTTTGTTGACCCGACCTATTGCTGTGAAGTCAGCGCGAGTGTAGCTTCTCACAGGCTTTCTCAGGGAAACGAGGCGGTTCTTGACGAGTGTCCTTGTGTACCGGCGTTGAACACGGTTCCAACGTTCGCCTTCGAAGCGTGCCAGTTCCCGCAGCCGTTTCTTGATCAGCCGAAGATTGTCAGCCGAAATGGCGAGCCCCTTGGGCTGATACCACTAAGCAGGGTTGTTCAGGTATTCGTCGACGTAGTCGCGCCAGAAACGGTCTTTGAGAAAGGCTGGTCGAGATGCTCTCGTCATCAGGTTCCTGCCTCTCCAGCGGGGTGCAAGTTCCTATGCTAACCAGCCGAGTGATGACTGTCAAGCATCGGAACACGCCGCGGAACACGCCTTGAAATCACCCCGCCGAGGGGATAGTATAGCGCCTGTGTTCATCTGTGGCAGGTTCCTCTGGTTCGCCGGAGGGGTACAATGCCTGAGAAGACCGGCAACCCGCTGACGGCCAAGTTCCTCGAATACGCCCGCGACTTGGCACTGGCGACGAAGTCGCGCGCCATTCTGGTCTACGCCGATGTGTTCAGGAAGGCGGGCTCGCTGGAGGAGTTTATTCGCAAGTGCAGCAAGGTCGACGTGGTGCTGGCGACGCGCGACGCGGAGTTGTTCGAGGAGTGCAAGAGCAAGCACTCGTTCGTGCTCAGCGTCCCGCCGATCAGGCTGACGCGGTCCGGCCAGCTCAAGATGGCCATACTGCTCGGCTTTGCCGAGGGCGTGTTTCACCGCGGCGACAAGCTGGTCTGCCTGAGCGGCATCGCCGACAGCGGAGTGCTCGACACCGTGGTCTATGTGGAGACGCAGGATGAGTTCGAGATGTTCGCCTCGACGATGGGCGAGCAGCTCACCGACGGCGTCCGGCCGGAAGTGTTTGAGCGCCTGCTCAGCATTGCCGCCGACCTGGCCAACGAAGGCCGCGAGGGCAAACCCGTCGGCACCACGTTCGTCATCGGCGACGTGGACATGGTGTTCAAGCATTCTGAGCAGATGATCCTGAATCCCTTCAGCGGGCATCCCCGCGAGAAACGGAACGTACTGGACCCCGCGCTCGAAGAGACCATGAAGGAGTTCGCCTCCATCGACGGCGCGTTCATCATCTCCGGGGACGGCTACGTCGAGACGGCCGGCGTGTTCCTGCGGTCCACCGTGCCGGGGGTGGAGCTGCCGCTGGGGCTCGGCGCGCGGCACCAGTCGGCCGCGGGCATCACCGCGGCCACCGCCGCCGTCGCCATCACCGTCAGCGAGTCCACCGGGACCGTCACCGTGTACCACGGCGGCAAGATCCTGGTCGAGATCGAGAAGCCGCGCCCCATCGGCGAGGCCGCCCCGTCCGCACCGCGCCCCGTCCCGCCGACCGCCGATCAGAGCTCCTGAGCAGGCCACGGGCCCGGCAGGCAGAACCCACTTTTCCTGTGTCCTCTGGAGGAACCCCTCTGATAGACTATGGGGCAACCGGCGGAGGGAAGGCGTGACTCCGAAAGAGAACGCACTGCGGATCATTCGATTCGACCACCCCGAGTACGTGATGGGCGGGCCGCCCGTTCACTCCATCAAGTACCGCGGCAACGACCACGCCGGCTACGAGGGCGGCGGGCACGACTGCCCCGTGGGCGCCGAATGGACGGACATCTGGGGCGTGCGCTGGCGCAAGATCGCCGACGGCGTGATGGGCTTCCACGTCGGACATCCCATCGCCGGGCCGCAGGACCTCAAGCACTTCACCCCGCCCGACCCCGATGACGAGCGCGTCTGCGGCCTCATCTGCGAAATGGCCGACGCGTTCAAGAACGACCCCGACCGCGGCCAGCAGTTCCTCGGCGGGCGCCACCGCGAGACGCTCCTCGAAAAGGCCAACACCCTGATGGGGATGGAAGCCCTCTTCGTCGCGTTCAAGGCCGAGCCGAACTTCGTCAAGGACGTCTTTCGAATGGTGATGGACTTCCACCTCGGCATCGCGAAGCACTACGCCAGCGTAGGGATCGAGTACGCGGGGCTGGGCGACGACCTGGGCACGCAGGTCGGCTCACTGGTCGGGCCGGACGTTCTCGATGAGTTCTTCATCCCCGAATACCGCCGCATCTTCGACTTCTACAAAGCGCGCGGCGTACTGATCGGCTTCCATTCGTGCGGCTGCATCGAGGGCGTCCTCGACATGTTCATGTGCCTCGGCGTCGACGTGCTCAATCCGGTGCAGGCGACCGCCAACGACCACGACAAGGTCCGCGCCATGACGCAGGGCCGGATGGCGCTCCAGGGCGGGATCAGCACGGCCATCATCATGGAAGGTCCGCCCGAGCGGATCGTCGCCGAGGTCCGGCGGAAGCTGTGGCAGCTTGGCCGGGACGGCGGATACTTCTGCGGCCCGGACCAGGGCCTGCCCTTCCCCGCGGAGCACATCGCCGCGCTCGCCCACGCCCGCGAGGAGTACGGCCGGTATCCGCTGAGTCCGCCTCCGGGCGAGAGTGACCAATGATCAGTCATCGGTGATCAGCAAGGAGATGAAGATGGACAGGATGTCCAAGGTGGACTGGGGCAAGCTGGGCGTTTGTGTCGCCGCGCCGCTGCTGCTCGGGGCGCTGGGGGCGGTCTTCACGCGCCAGTCGGTCGGGACGTGGTACCGCGCGCTCGAGAGGCCGGCGTTCACCCCGCCGAGCTGGTTGTTCGGCCCGGTCTGGACGGCGTTGTACCTGATGATGGGCGTGGCGGCGTTCCTGGTGTGGCGTCGGGGCTGGGCGGCGCGGTCCGTCCGGGTCGCACTGGCGCTGTTCGTCATCCAGCTCGCGCTCAACGGGGCATGGTCGCCCGTGTTCTTCGGCCTGCGGAGCCCGGCCGGTGGGCTCGTGGTCATCGCGTTTCTGTGGGTCGCCATTGTGCTGACGCTCGTCAGGTTCCGGGCGGTTTCGGCCCTCGCCGCGTGGCTACTCGTGCCCTACCTGCTGTGGACCACCTTCGCCACCGTACTCAACGCGTCCATCTGCGCGCTGAACTGACCCCGCCGAGCCGGCATGCGCTTGCGCCTGGGCAGCGTCGCCGTACGGCAGGAGGCCCCGCGCTAGTGTCGTTTCAACAACGAAGTTGGAGGCGCCGAAAACGGTGACTGGCACCAGCGGCCTTCGACAGGCTCAGGCCGCCGTGAGCTTGTTGAACGGCGGAGCGAGTGAAACGAGCGGCGACGGAGCCGTTCCTTCGGAACGGCTTTCGAGTTTGCTCCGCAAACTCCCACGGCAGCTTCGCTGCCGACCTGTCCCCGAATCCGAGAACCATTTGTTCCCACCCCTGGCGGCTGTCCATGATGCCGCCGCCCCTTCCGCGGATTCGGCAGGCGAAGGGAGAAGAGCATGGCAAGCAGCGCATGGCCGCGCACCCGTTCATCGCCCGTTTGGCGAAATCGTTTGACATCTCGGGCGCCGCCGACCATGATAAAATGAGAAAGTGAAGCACAAGGAGTCGGGAGATGCGTAAGGCCCGCTACACCTACTGGCAGGACGGCGACATGTGGCTCGGGTACCTCAACGAGTATCCGGACTACATGACACAGGGGGAAAGCCTCGACGAACTGAAAGAGAATCTCCGTGACCTCCACGAAGAGTTGACGAGCGGAGAGATTCCATGCGTCCGCAAGGTCGCGGAGCTCGAGGTGCCGTGAAGCGGGTCGCCCTCATCCGGAAACTGGAGCAGATGGGCTGCTCGATGCTTCGGCACGGCCGACGTCACGACTGGTACCAGAACCCCAAGAGCAAGATGTGCTAGCCCGTCCCTCGCCACCGCGAGATCAGGGAACACCTCGCCCGACACATTATCCGCATGCTCAGCCCCGAGGAGTGAGCGGATATCGCCGCGCTCGCCCAGGCCCGTTCACGGGCGTTTGCGAGGAGCGACAGCTCCGAGAATAGGCCCCGCCTTCAGGCGGGGTCGAGCGGGCCGGACCTTGTGTTTGGGCTGAAGCCCCGTTCACGGGGCTTGTTAGAGGGCTTTAGCCGAGGGGGGGGAAGTCCCGTAAACGGCGCTGAGCGTACAAAGAGGGGCAGCCGCTGCTCGACCCCCGCAAAACGGGGGCCTATTCTCGCCCGCCGGCGGCGGGCTCGGAAAGCAGCGTGAACGCTGCTCAGGCAAGAACCTGCAAAAAGTCGGGATGACTCAGGACCGGGGGAGATTGACGTATTCCGGCTCCACCGGGCTCATAATGCCAAAGCCGACTTCGATGTTTTTTCGGGAGATCTGCTTGACAATGGCGATAGTATGTGATAGCATAAAGTAGTGGACGATAGCTGATGATCGCCCAACGCGGGTGAATCCGGCCGATGGAGGAGAGACCGATGCAAAAGGACAACGGCCTGACGATCGTGGAGCTGGTGGTGCTGATTGTGTGCATTGCCGCCGTGATGATCCTTCTGCTGCCCGTGAGACTCGGGCGAGACCGCGCCGCGTCCCGGAGGGTGAAATGCGCCTGGAACCTCAATGGTGTTGCACAGGCGATGAACCTCTACCTGAATAAGTACGGGGGAACATCGCTCTTCGCCGTGCCGGCGGAGTCGTTCCGCGGCGACAGTTGGCTCGCGACGTTGTACTGGACGGGCATCGTCACCGAGCCGAAGCTGTTTCTGTGTCCAGCGACGGATGACGGCGGCGTTCTACCCGCCGCTCCGCCGGATGACCTGAGCGCGGCCGACGCCGTGCCGGCCGATGCCGTCAGCTACGCCGGCCTGTGCAAGGGGCTGGCCGGCGAGTACGCCCACAGAAACACCCGCTCGTTCGACGAATCAGCCATCAGCCAGGCGTCAGTCCTGGCGTGCGACGACAACGAAGGCTCGCAGAACCACGCAGATGGAATGAACGTGGTTTACTTCGACTCCCACGTCGAGTTCAAGCCAGGCGACCCGTCCGAGACCTACGACCTGATCGGCGCCAAAGGAAGCGAGTACGAATGCCTCGACAGCGGCGAGGAATAACCCTACAATGAGCCTGTCCAACCAGATGTGTGAGGGGGCCGTATGCTCGGCAACAAGCGCACCACCGCTGAGGTTCTTGTCGTTGTCATTTGTGTTGGCGTGGTCGCCTTGCTCGCGCAGAGCTGCGCCAGCTTGATCGGACGCCGGGAGGCGAGAACAACGAGGTGCATACACCGCCTTCACCAGGTCGGCACGGCTCTGATTATGTACGCCAACAACAACCGCAGCGCACTTCCGTCGTGGCTCACCCTGCTGGCGAAGCAGCGCTACCTGGAGCCAAACGAGCTGACCTGCCCGTGTGATCCCAGCCGCGGCGCCGAAGGCGGCAGGCCCGATCGCATGAAATATCACGATACGGGTGAGATCATCCAACAATTCGAGATGGCTGACATCGACCCCCACGAGGGCCCGTTCAACGGGGTCGGCCCGAAAAACGCCAAGGACGGCGGCGTCAACGCCAGCTACGTGTTTGAGTTCTCGCGCGAACCCTGCGACTGGATCTACAAAGACATCGCGCCGCCGATTACGTCCCGCACGGTTGGCGGCGTGCCGACCTCCGACGAATGGCAGTGGAAGAAGGCCCCGGAATGGCGGGGGTTCGTGGCGCTGGCGGATCAGGACCGCGACAGCGTGTTGTCATGGAACGAGATAAAGACGCTGTCCCGGGAAGGGAACAAGGCGCACGGCCTCCCCGCCTGGGGCATCCGGGTCCCGGTAGTGAGGTGCTACTGGCACGTGAAGAACGGCGGCCCTCTCCGGGCCGACAGCCTCGTGCTGGACCTCTGCGGGGACGGGAGCGCCGTGGTCAGGAGCACGGCGTGTTGGTCCGAACCGCGCGAAAGCGAGTGACCCGTGCGTGCCCTAATCCAGCACCAACTGCATCAGGGCGACGTCGATCCAGCGGTCGAATTTGCGGCCGACCTCGTGCAGGACCCCGACCTCACGGAACCCGGCCGACCGGTGAAGCGCGATGCTGACAGCGCTGTGGTCGGCGATGCGGGCCACGATCGAATGATGCCCCAGCTCGGCCGCCAGCTCGACGAGCCTGCCGAGCAGTTGCCGACCGATCCCCTTTCCGCGCCACTCCTCCGCGACATAGACCGAGTCTTCGGCCGTGTTCTCGTATGCGCGTCGGTCGCTGAACTCGCTCAGCGACGCCCAGCCCACGACCTGTCCCTCGTGCCGGGCGACAATGACGGGGTGCCGCCGGTCACGGGTCTCGAACCACTCGCGCTGCTGATCCTCGGTCTGGGGCTCGACGTGGAACGTCGCCACGGTGTTGGCCACGGCCTCGTTGTAGATCGCCCGGATGCCTTCCAGGTCCGCCTCCGTCGCCGGCGCAATCTCAATCATCCGTCCATCCTCCCGGCCGCTGGCCAGTCATCAGTTATCAGTCATGGGTCATCGGCGAGCAGGCCCGCGGCAGCAGCACTGATAACTGCTCACTGGTCACTGATTACTGGAAGCGGAGCTTCCCAAAGTGCCACGGCATGTGGTAGTCGACCCGGCCGGTCGGCGACCACGCCTGGTACTCGTCCTTGTCCGCTCCACGGTCGATGCGGAACAGGTTGAGGCGCCACTCGTCGGCGGGATTCGGCGGGCAGTTCGGCGGGACCAGTTCGCGGAACGGCACCGCCGCCTCGGCGTCCCAGTATTGGCTGACCGCGCGGCGCGTGTCCAATTCGCCCACCACCGTCACCGCCGTCTTCAGCCCCTCGCAATCCCACTGCGTCAGGCCGGTGATGTCGCGCGGGCCGTCCGGCGGGATCATCCGGTTCAGGATCACGGCATCGAAGATCACGTTGTGCGGGCTGATGTTGAACTCGAAGTACACCTTCCCCAACCCGAACGGATCGATGAACATCTCGACCACCTCCTGCTCGGAGAGCATCTCATCGCGCCGGCGGAACGTGCTCCAGATGTCGTTGTCCACCGCGTGGAACGCGAAGTAGAGGTACGAGTCGTCGTACAGCATCCTCACCGTGGTGGGCTGGTCGGGCGGCCCGCCCGTGTCGACGATCACGAGCGACACGTCATCGACGCCCTGCCACTCGGGCTTCGCCAGATCGCCGTTGATCTCGATGGGATGATCCACCCGCTTGCAGGAGTATTCTGGTACGCTCATCGTCAGCCCTCTCGTCGGCCTAATTCAGGCAGAGATTCTTCGCTTTGCTCAGAATGACACGTGCAACGCAGAGCCTGCCACCATGTCATACTGAGCCCTTCGGCTTCGCCGTTCGGCCCCGAGCGGCTCACGGTCGAGGGGCTCAGGGCAGGCTGTGCGAAGCATCTCTCTTCCGGTCCCGTGCCCCCGCGCGCCCGTGCTCCCATGCTCCCCTGCCCTTCAGTTCCCCTCCATCTCATTCAGCAGCGCGAAGACCGCGTCGGCCACGTGCTCGACGGTGATGTGCACCACGCACTTCGGGTCGTCGCACTCGCGTTTCTTGCAGGGCCGGCACTCCATCGGAATCTCGACCACCCGCGCCCGGCCTTCAGGCCGCCCGTCCGCCCATGCACACGTGTGCCTTCTCTATTTTTATCGCGCACCGTGCCTGCGAAGGAGTTCCGCGACGTCCTTGTGGCGTATCTCTGCCGCCCGGTGCAGCGGCGTCTTGCTGTCCTTGTCCTTCGCGTTAACGTCCGCGCCCTTCGTGAGGAGGATTTTCGCCACGCCCTTGCGGCCCCACGCTGCCGCGCAGTGCAGCGGCGTCCAGCCGAACATTGTCTCCTTCGCGTTGACGTTCGTGCCCTTCGCGATGAGGATCTCCGCCACGGCCGTGTAGCCTTTCTGTGCCGCCCAGTGCAGCGGCGTCCAGGCGTGCTTGTTCTTCGCGTGGACTTCTGCGCCCTTCGCGATGAGAAGTTCGGCGACGGCCCTGTTGCCGTATAGTGCCGCCCGGTGCAGCGGCGTATTGCCGTCCTTGTCCTTCGCCTTCACGTCCGCGCCCTTCGCGATCAGGAGTTCCGCGACCGGCTTGGTCGTCGCCCGGTGCAGCGGCGTCCGGCCGTCCTTGTCCTTCGCGTTGATGTCCGCTCCCTTTGCGATCAGGAGTTCCGCGACCGGCTTGGTTGCCGCCCGGTGCAGTGGCGTCGCGCCGTCCTTGTTCTTCGCCTTCACGTCCGCGCCCTTCGCGATGAGGAGTTCCGCCACGGCGTCGTGCTTCCAGTGCGCCGCCAGGTGCAGCGGCGTCCAGCCCCGCTTGTTCTTCGCGTTGACGTCCGCGCCCTTCGCGATGAGGAGTTCCGCCACGGCCTTATGGCCCTTCTGTGCCACTCGGTGCAGCGGCGTCCAGCCATACTCGTCCTTCGCGTTGACGTCCGCGCCTTTCTCGAGCAGTATCTTGACTCTGGCCGGACTGTCCTCTTTCGCCGCCGCGAGCAGAGCCAGCCGCAGCCTCACCCCCGGGTACGTTATGTGGCCGTCCTTGTCCTTTGCGTTGACGTCCGCTCCTTTCGCGATCAGGAGTTCGGCGACGACCTTTGTCGCCAGGTGCAGTGGCGTCCGGCCGCGCTCGTCTCTCGCCTTGACGTCCGCGCCTTTCGCGATGAGGAGTTCGGCGACGGCTTTGTGACCCAGCGCTGCGGCCCAGTGCAGCGGCGTCTGGCCGTACTCGTCCTTCGCGTCGATGTCGGCGCCCTTAGAGATGAGGAATTCCGCCGCGGCCTGGCGGCCCCGCATTGCCGTCCAGTGCAGCGGCGTCCGGCCGCGCTCGTCCTTCGCGTCAAGATCCGCGCCGCTCTCGAGGAGCGTCTTGGCCTCGGCCAGATCGCCTTCTCTCGCCGCATGACGTAGAGCGGCGTCCCGCTGGGCGGGGGGCAGGGAACAGCTTGTCGCGGTCAATGCGACAGCCGCACCGATGAGCCACAACGACAGTTTTCGCCTCCTGCGATCCCGGCGTACATGCTGCATTGAATGATCCCCCTGGGCCAGAATGACAAGCGCGCGCTCGACCGTCGACCTTCTCGGCGTTCGACGCTGCAGAAGATTCTACCACAATGACAGCCCGACGCAAACGCGGACCTCACGGTTGGTAAGCAGCCGGTGCCAAGTGGGGCAGGCGACATCGTGCCACCCGCACTCATGCCCCCGTGCGCCCACGCCCCTCAGTTCCCTTCCATCTCATTCAGCAGCGCGAACACAGCGTCCGCCACGTGACGAACGGTGATGTGCAGCACGCATTTCGGGTCGTCGCAGTCCCGCTTGCTGCACGGCCGGCAGTCCAGCGGGATCTCGACCACTCGCGTGCGAGGGTGCCGGGGCGCGTAGACGGCGGGGTCTTTGGGGCCGAAGATGACGACCGGCGGGGTGTCCACGGCGGCGGCAAGCACGGCCGGCCCGCTGTCGGCGCCGATGAACGCGTCGCACAGGCTCAGCAGCGCGGCCAATTGCCCGACGGAGTTCGTCTCGGGCGAGACAGCCGCGTCCGTCCCTGCGGCGGCGGCCACCGCCAGTTCATACTCGTGCGGCCCCCACGTCACCAGCGCGGCGAACCCGTGCTCATCGAGTAACCGGATGATTTCGTTGAACCGCTCGACCGGCCACTGCTTGTAGCGGCCGAATTTGCTCGTGCCTGGATGGATCGCCACGACGGGGCGGGTGGTCAGGCGGGCCTCGTCGAACACGCCGCGGGCGAAGTCGAGTGCCTCCTCGCGAACATCAACCTTCGGCGTGTCGGTCTGCCGCGTCGCTCCGATGGCTTCGGCGAGCGCCAGCGCCCGCTCCGACCGGTGAACTCGCCTGCTCTCGACGGGATAGTGCCGGTTCGTGAACAGGTAGTTGAACTCTTTGCAGAACTTCGGGGCATAGCCGGCGCGGGTTTCCGCCCCGGTCGTCCGTGCGGCGATCCCGCTCCGCAGGTTGCCGTGGAAATCAATGACCAGGTCGAACTTGCGGGCCCGCAGGCGCTTGACAAACCGGCCCACGGCCCCGGGCAGCGATTTCAGGTGGCTGAAGTCCTGCAGCTTGGTGAGCCATTCCCGCTTGGGGAGGACGACGATCTCGTCGAGCCGCGGCGGATCGGGCAGGATGTCCTGCCACCGCGCTTCAACCAGCCAGGCGATGTGCGCGTCGGGATAGCTCGCCCGGAGCGCGTCCAGCGCCGGCAGCGTGTTGACCACGTCCCCCAGCGCCCCGAGCCGGATGATGCAGATTCGCTCCGCCTCAATCATGGCGGGCGATTATACCAAATGGGCGGCAAAGTGTTAGGTGTCACGTGCCAGGCGTTGGGGAGGGGCCAGGCCGTGTGCGCTGCGGT
>Ga0307419_10001782_pt1 | contig 11059 bp, 10 predicted proteins | sample SalMarWE160230MG_2_FD_202512 | JGI IMG/M metagenome (GOLD analysis project Ga0307419, IMG submission 202512) | Salt marsh sediment microbial communities from the Plum Island Ecosystem LTER, Massachusetts, United States - WE1602-30 | ecosystem: Environmental > Aquatic > Marine > Intertidal zone... | reverse complement strand
GATCAATGTCTACATCCATATCCTGCCACACAAACACATCAGACCAGAACTGCCCTGACAGGTAATCCGCCCTGACCTTGTATTCTGCCGATGCATGTTAGTGGCAAAAATCCATATTCGATTGTCAAAGAGCAATTGATGTGCAAGAAAGGCACTTAATGGAAAGGTTGACTGTACGGGAAGAGATTGTTTTTACACTTAACTACTCATTCGGCAGGGATATTCTTCTCGTGATTTTTGTTTGCAAGAAGCCCATATATAACAATACCAATAAAACCACACAAAATTGTTGACATAAATGAAGCTATAAACCACCAACCATAAGGGTTCCACCCTTTAATTGTATCCAAGTTAAAAGAAACTAAAAAGCCGCCCAAACAGCCAATTGCCATGCCCATTAATACAAAAATAATTCCACTTATTTTTATTTGCCCCTTGGACATGCGATAAAACAATAGAATAAAAACGGTTATTAAAAGAAAGGTAATTCCTCCTATAATTATAGTGTATATGCTTTGCATAAAAAGCTCAAATTGCAAATATCAAAATCCCATGCCACCTACTTCTTCCATTGCATCTTTACACTCTGGAGGTAGCCCAACTAATAAACCTCTTGCAGCAAACACATGACCCAAACACCTATCATAGCAATCCCAGTGAGCAAGTCTCCTGCAACGATTTCTGGCTTCGCCGTTGAGGTGAGCGCAATTACGTTTGTCGAAAGCAATCAAACATCCACGGATACAATCAGCCCCAGGACTATTTCCAAAAGCTTTGCAACAATCATAAGCTTTACAAGCATATTTATCAATTCCAGATTCGCATTTGCCATTTTTACAAGAATCGCAGATTTTCTTATAGTACTCACAGCCACTGGTTGGTAACCATTTAAACCTGCTTAATCCGATTGAGTCATCATGATTAATCGGATTATTTTCTACGTAGGCATAATTGTTCAAATCTTGAGGTTTGTTTAACAGGTTAGGCACGAGGTAGGGAATACCGCAACCTTTTGGCTGGATAGAATGACTCGGATCCGGTCTTAGATACCTCCCCGTCCTCGGATCGTAATACCTGTGGTAATTATAATGAAGCCCCGTTTCCTCGTCATAATATTGCCCCGGCAATCTTACATTATTCTCCACCGTGGAGTAAGGATGCACCACCGCCTCACCAAATGGCCTGTTCTCATCCGTCATGATCTGAGGGGTTCCCAGATGATCATTGAGGTAATAGTATACCTTTGGTGGTGTGGTATTGGCAATGATTGATTGAGACAGTATCCCGGCAAGACTTCCAATGCTCGCAACCTTAATTCCTTCGGGTTTAAAGACCGGAGGCTTTCCGTCAAACCTTACAGGATTAGGATCATTGGTTTTGTTAAGGGCCAACTGGTCCAAGGGCATCTCAACATCCGTTTCCTCATGGACTATCACACTAATAACATCACTCCAGTATTGGGTGCTATCATAGTCCACCCTGAATTTATAGGACTGTGCGGGAACAAGGAATGAGGCATGACCATAGGCATCCGTGTTCTCATACCCTCCCAGGTAAGTACCGGATGCCGTAAACAGATAAACAGGGGCATCAATAACATCTTCCCCATTGAATGTGACATGCACATCCACAATGCCGTGATCAATGTCCACATCCACGTCCTGCCACACAAACACATCAGACCAGAACTGACCCGAGAGATAGTCGGCCCTGACTTTGTAGTTTTCCTGGGGAAGGTTGAACGTGACCTGTCCCAGGCTGTTGGTGACCAGATATCGGCTCATGTAAGAACCGGTTGCGGTAAACAGATACACATTGACACCTTCCAGGGGATCGCTTTCAGCACCATACACCTCATTGACCGTAACTGTCACGTCCTGATGCGGGATGGTCAATATATCGGACAGGGTGGTCGGAAGGGTAACCACATCGGTCCAGAACTGGTAGCCTAAGTAATCCGCCCTGAACCTGTAATCCCCGTCTGACAGATCAAAGGCAACCTCTCCCTGATCATCCGTCTGCGCCGTGATTCCCAGGTAGGTGCCGCCGGATGTAAACACATACACGGGGATATCTACAAGGGGACTTCCCGCCTGTTTTTCAACGGTCAGGATAAATTCCCCGCCCCCTGTGTTGATATTAACAACATTTACCTGGTGGGCGTTTATGGGTTCCGTGGCCCAGTACTCATTTTGCTGATAATCCGCCCTGAATTTGTAGGTGCCTTCAGGCAGCCTGAAGTTTACAGTCCCGTCCTGGCCTGTCTGGCCAAATTTAGCCGCAATACCTGTGCCAAAGCCCCGCTTTTTTCAGAACGATCACGCACAAGGCACTTGGCCCTTTTCTGACAATCCGTAAGTGCTTTATTTCAAGATTGTTTTACGAAATTATGATGGAAGGCATAAAAAATTGGGCATTAAAAAATTTGTTTATCGTGGGGTTTTCAGGGCAAAATAAAGCATGCAAATGCACAAAAAATTGTGCAGCGTGCATATTTTTTTGTGCATTGTGCAGATAAGTCTCTATCACAATGGCAGGTTAAACGCTTTCTGTTACGGGCATCCCCAATAATAAAGTTTTACTCTCGTTAATCTTTCATAAGTCCCGCATTCGTAGGGAACATCCTCTACAACAGGAGTGCGAACTCCACCCCATCCATCCCAGGAACAGTAGCATTCATGGCTCAAACCGTCTCCACCCCATCCAGGTTGGCAGGTAACATAATAAACTGAGTGGCCTTCAAGTTCATAGCCACCGGTACAATGATTAAGCGAACATCCTGCAATTAATCCACTATTGTAGCATTCAATCCATCTACCTGTTATAGATCTCACATAGCCCGTAACGCTCTCCCCATAATTGTCGGTAACTGTTATTTCAGCTGCTCCACAGGCAGTAACATCCGCAATAAGGGTATTGAATAGACCTTCTGTTTCATACCAGTACAAATCAAACCCATTTCCGCTTACCATCCAGGTAAACGGAGGTCTGCATCCAAAAATATTAATGGTTTCGTTGGTGTCCGGCTCAATTGTCTCGGGATTTTCTGGAGCATAGGCGAGGAACCAGCCTTTTGGGTAAGTCACGTTTTCTGTGACAGTGGGACACTCACAAGCCGTCGTTTGCGTCCCACTCACATTTAGACAGATAGCCAAGAAAAGAACCGGAACAAACATTTCAAATCTTTTTCCCTTCATCATACGACCCCCGCAAGAGTTTAAGAAAGCCTTACCGCCATCAGTTCTTTTAGCTTTGCGATATCCGTACCAAAACCTGGTTTTCTGCAAAACCAGGGGCATTCTATGCACTGATTAGTCGCGGAGTGTCTGAAAGGCTTATTCTAAATAGGTCTAAGGCAATAAGGATACGGGACGTCTGTTGGGATTTATGTAGAAAGGGACTTCTGATATAGGGGAAAAGCATAGAAGTGCACATAAAAGTGTGCGCGGGTGCACAGTTTTTTATGCGTCATGCCAATTATGCTTGGAGAGTTAAAGTCAATCCTTATTCTAACGGTTTGGCTTCATCAATCAGCATGATAGGGATATCGTCCTTTATCTCGTAAAGCAGGTTACAATTATCGCATATGAGTCCATCGCCCGTATCGTTAAGGTAGATATCCCCCTTGCATTTCGGGCATGCCAGGATATCCAGCAATTCTTTGCTTATAGCCATGTTACCCCCCTTACAGTTCCATCAGGATTATACCCTTAGCGGCTTCAAAAACGTCCTCTACCATAATCTCCTTCATGCATGTCATATGATCGCACTTTTTCTTAAAGCACGGGCTGCAATCCACTTCCGCCCTGATGACCCTATGCCCCTGGCCATAGGGGCCTGTCCGCCAGGGAGCCGTCGGGCCGAACAAGGCTACCACCGGACATCCCATTGCGGCGGCAATATGCATCGGGCCGGTATCGGTGGTAACGAGGACCTTACTCCTTGTGAACAAGTAGGCCAGCTCCTTCAAGCTGGTCCTGCCTGCGAGATTCCCTGGCTCCTTCTTCATCATCTTGGAAATATCTTCAATAGCTGTCCGATCGTGCCTGCTTCCTGTGAAAAAAACCTCACACGACAGATCATGCTGGAGCCTGTCCGCGAGGAGTGCGAATCGCTCTGGTTCCCAGAGCTTTGTCTTCCATTTGGCCATAGGATTGATAATGACCAGCGGCCTTTTTTCATTACCGTCCTTGTCTAATACCTGGTCGATCGATCCCTTATCCTTCTGTGAAACAGGAATATTCCCATTCCACGATGTGAAATCACACCCGAGGTATTCTGCAAATTCCAGGTAAAGATCAATCGCATGTTTTTGGTAATCGACCTCAACAGGCCGTTCATTCAAAAAAAGCCAGCCCCCTTCCCTTGCGCCAGCCATACCGATCTTTCTTTTCCCTCTGGAAAGACCGGTCAGAATCCCGCTTTTGAAAAGACCCTGAAGATCGATTACAAGATCGTACCTACATGACCTTATCTCTTTTATAAATCGAAAAGACTCACGGATAACGGATGAATATTCCGTGCCTTTTAATATTCTCTTTTGCCATGCTTTTCTGTGGGAGATAAACACTCGACTCACGGCCGGGTGCCCCTTTATTATTTCAGATGCCTCCTCTTCAATGAGCCAATCTATCCGTGCGGCAGGAAAATTCTCTCTCAGCACCGAAAGCAGGGGAAGAGATTGAACTACGTCCCCGATGGCACTCAATTTTATGATCAGAATACTGGACAGCTCGTAGCTCATAGCAGACAGTTATTATTCCTAAGATTATTGTTCTTAATTCATATATGCCTATGGAAAAACTCCCAATTTTTAAATTTAGGTTTTTGCTATGAACTATCTTGGATAATCCATTTAGCCGCATGGAGCAATTCTTTTGCAATATGCACCGGCTTGGTTGGGCTGTCTGAAAGCACGTAATCAATTTCTCCCAGACCATATCCTGTTTCAACCAAAACTCCTTTTAAACCGGACCGATGTGCCATATCAATATCCGAGCAACGATCACCAACCACATATGAGTTAGCCATGTCAATATCGAAGTTTTCACGCGCCATTTCAATCAGGCCCGTCCGTGGCTTCCTGCAAGCACAGGCAATACTGAATTCAGGGACAACTCCCCCCTTATGATGCGGACAGAAGTAAATCCCGTCAACAACGGCCCCTTTCTTTTGAAGCAGTTCCCTCATATATGAATGGATTTTTTCAACAAGGTCAATAGGGAAATATCCGCGCGCAACACCTGACTGATTGGATACGACAATTGCAAGAAAGTCATGCCTGTTCAAGATTTTTATGGCCTCAGCCGTCCCTGGCAGGAGAATAAACCTGCTGATGTGGTTAATGTAACCCATCTGCTCGTTAATGGTACCGTCCCTGTCAATAAAAACGGCTGGCTTTCTCACTCAGATTCCCTCCTCAAAATCTCCATCTCCTCCCAAACCTCTTCCGTTTCTATGGATAGCATACAGCGAAAATCCGTCGGACATTCAGGCTTAAGGCATGGGGCACATTCAATTTCATGCTTGATGATCCTGGTCTTAGGCCCTCGAGGACCTGTAGCTACGGGGTCTGTTGAACCGAATATGGCCAGTGTCGGAACACCCAGGGCCGCGGCGATGTGCATAAGCCCTGAATCATTAGTCACAAAAAGACTACAGTGTCTTACCAGACCAATGGCTACTCCGAGTGACGTTCGTCCACAAAGATTATAAGGCTCATGGGCCATTGAGCCGCACAGGACTTCGCAGATATCAGTCTCGTTCCCGCTTCCCAACACTAGGACTCTGGCTCTCCACCTTTCAGCGGCCCAATCTCCGATCCTTGCAAACCGATCAGCCGGCCACCTTTTGGCCTCTCCAAAAAGGGCCCCCGGGCTGAGCCCTATTACGCAGTCCCCTTCCATGATACCTCTCGAATAAAGCAGGCTTCCGGCTTTTTCCATATCTTCCTGGGCAGCATACAAATAAGGCTCCCGGCTCGTCCCACCCCAGCCCATTGCCTTCAGCAGGGACAGATAATATTCCACCTGGTGTACCTTTAGAACCTCTTCAGTCCTTACGATCCTGTGGGTAAGCAAAAATCCCCGACCATCCGCGCAATACCCGACTCTGAATTTAATCCCCCCAAGATATGCCAGAAAAGCTGCTTCAAAGGCATTCTGGAAAAGAATGGCCAGATCATATCCATTGTTTCGAATAAGTTTGGCCACCCGCATCAACTCGTAAAAATAGGCAAAATAGCCCCGCCTTTTTCTGAAAGGTATGATCTCATCTACGGCAGGATGGTTTTTGAACAACGGCACGACCCATGGCCTTGCCAACACACTGATAGAACTAGAGGGGAAGTTCTCTCTAACAACCTCAAGTGCAGGGAGGGACATGACTACATCACCCACCCAGTTAGTGGCACGTACCAGTATGCGTCTGACTCCTGATTTGTCAATCCGCCTTCTGCTTACAACCTGTAACATGTTTCATATCATTTTTTGTTAGGTGACACGCGACTTGTGATATACGTCCTCACTAGTCAGGTATCGCACATTTATTTATAAAGCAACATATCCTGATTCCCCGAAATAATCATTTGGGAGCGGGCAGTAAAACATGGTTTTCCAGCGTTTATGAAACCAGAACCATTGATCCGGATATTGCCTGATATATTTCTCGATAATGCCTGTAAAAATGGCGGTGTTTTCTTCGATGTCTTTTGTTCTGTCCCCGGTCCTCTTAAGATCTACCTCTTTTTCGAATATAATCCGGTACCTTCCATCCGGCTGTCTTACAGAAAACACTGGAACTACCGGGGTTCCATTCCTAAGGGCCATGCGTGCGAGGCCCTTGTTCACACAGGCCTGTCTGCCCAAGAATTCAACAAAAACACCGGAATACCAGTCCACATTCTGGTCCAGCAGAATACCAACAGCCCTGTTATCTCTCACCGCTCTAAATATCTTTCTAATTCCCCTGTCCTTGGAGATAATCTCGACACCGAACCTGGAGCGCAGATCGCTGATAACACGATCTGCCGGTGAAAAATCAATTGGTCGAGCAACGATAGCGCCGTCCGCGGCAAAGCAAAGACTGATCACCGCAGACATCAACTCCCAATTCCCGAAATGAGCTGTCAGGACAAAAATTCCCTTACCCTTTTTCATGGCATTAAGAAGATTCTCTTCGTTTTCGAGCACAACATATCTGTCCAGATTAGCATGGTTCAACCTCAGGATATGGGGCACCTCAAATAGCATTTCACCAAAATGCATCGCAACACGTCTGTTGAGCCTTTCTATCTCACTTTCTTCCATATGCTCGCCGAAGGCAAAACGGAGGTTGTCCAAAGAGACTCTTGTTCGACTCATTGGCACCATGGCAAAAGCTCTCCCCAACACCCGTCCCAAGAACTGTCCAGTACGAAAAGGTATAAAAGACATAAGACGAACAACAGCGTAAATAAGCCTGGATATAACTGTCGAAAAATATTTCCTATCGATTGATTCCATCTTTTATCATTCTGAAAAAATTATCCCGATCCGAAAGAAGTTCAAATTCAATGCACAAATATGCCATATCATGGTAGGCAGGTGCAACAGATGCAATTCTAACCCAATCCTTTTCAGTCGTAATTAGATACCGGGCATCGAGTTTTTCCTTTATATGAATCAGTTCCTGGATCTCATCCTGCTTGAATATATAATGATCTTTGAAACCCCTGAAATATACTGTATCAGCTCCCAGTTCAACCAGGGTCTGCTTGAATACTTCTGGCCGTGCAATGCCGGCAAAGGCCACTACCTTCTTGCCATCCAAAATACCGGGCCCATGGATTTCATCCAAAAACGGGAAGTCAACTTTCTTTGGCAGGTGATCCGCATAAAAAAAGGGGATTGCAGGAGACTCGTCCCCTAAAAAATTTGGAAGGTTACCCCCTGAGCTTTGCACGCCGCATCGAGTTATAATGCATGCATCTGCTCTAGCCAACTGCTCAACCGGTTCTCTTAAAGGGCCCCTTGGTAATAGATGGCCGTTGCCGAATGGCCTTTCAGCATCAATCAGGACCAGATCAAGGTCACGCCTTAACTCCAGGTGCTGGAAACCATCATCGAGAATAAAAAAGTTGCATCCAAACTTCTCATGGGCAAATATACCGGCAGCGTATCGTTTTTCTGATATTACAACAGGAATACCGGCAAGCTTTTTGGCAAGAAGATAGGGCTCGTCTCCTGCATTTCTCGGATCAGCCTTGATGCGGTTGCCGTCAGACACCTCCAAGACCTTTTTTCTGTAACGTCCCCCATACCCCCTGGAAAGTAGCGCGACGCGGAACCCTTCTTTGAGAGCCCACGTTGCCAGCATAATTGCCGCAGGCGTCTTACCCGTTCCTCCAACTGTCAGGTTTCCTATGCTGACAACGAACCCTGGCAGTGATTGTCTTTTAAAAATCCCTCCTCGGTATGCCCGAAGCCGAAGCCTAACACCAGCTCCGTATAAAAAAGACAAAGTCTTTAGAACAACGGACAGAATTCCTGAGGATTCTTTTTGGTGAATCTGGGACCAATCAGGCCCAAAAATTCCCACTACCTTAGTCCCCCATAATCATCTCATAAATGATAGCCTATAGCTCTTTACAGCCTGCTCGTTGCTTAACTTTAGGTTCTCTAACCTATTGGTAATATTGAAAACTGTTCGCATGGGATATGGGTTCATCCTTCCTGTGCATTTATTCTTAAGTCCGGTGCCAAAAATTTAGGACCGACCTTAAAGTGGTGAAGGTCAAAGAAATCCCAATATCCTTCAAGACACAAAATGTTTTGAACGTTGCTGAAGTATCAGCTACGGGCTGCGATATGGGATACGACACGTTCCAAAGCGCCCCGATTTTTTTCCACAAATTCTCTTGCGAGACCACCCATCTTTGAGCGTAATTCGGCATCTTCCAAAAGAACTTTCATTGTTTCATAGAGCTCGTCTCCATCCTGAACTCGCAATCCACCTCCGTTCTCTATAAGCGATTCCGACATAAGAACAAAATTGAATGTGTGAGGGCCAAACAAAACGGGGCAACCAAAACTGGCCGGCTCCAACAAGTTATGCCCCCCGATTGGTACCAGGCTGCCCCCGACAAAACTCACCTGAGCGATACCGTAGATGCGACCCAATTCACCCAAGGTATTCAGAACCACAATATGACAGTAGCCATTGTTTTTTAGAATCTCTGTCTTCAGGACCGCACTAAGGCCCACGCTTTGAGCCTGTCTCAATATTTCGCTGGACAGTTCAATCCTTCTGGGAGCAATGATAAGGCGCAGAGTGGGAAATGATGGTTGAAGCCTTGCAAATACATCAATCAGGGTCTCGTCTTCACCCATGTGGGTACTGCCGGCAACCCATATCAGATCTTCGCGCTGAAGCCCCAAGATGTTTGACCAGTTCCGCCTTTCTTCCTGTTTCATTGGCACCCAGTCACGGTCATACTTGATATTACCAACTGTTCTGACCTTATTGGGATCTATTCCAACACTTATAAGCCTTTCCCTGTCCAGGTCAGATTGCATCAGACATGAATCGAACGGCTTGAACATTTTTCGAGCAAAAAAAGAAAATCTGCGGTAAGATTTAAAGGTCCGGGGAGAAATGCGGCCATTGACCAATATGCTCTTAATCCCTCTTTTGCTGAGGTAGTCAACCAATCCCGGCCATACATCAGTTTCCACAAGAACAAAAATAGAGGGCTTGACATAATTAACGATCCGACGAATACACCACCATAAATCAACAGGCATTGTGATTAAGGTCCTGACCTTGGATTTCAATTCGGCTGCTGCAACGGCCATGCCCCTGGAAGTCGTAACCGTTAATACAATATCCTTACCAGGATAATTAAGCTTGAGCGATTCTATCAACGGAAGTGCTGATATCACCTCCCCCACCGAAAGTGCGTGTATCCATATATTACCCCTCTCAAGGGAGTTGGTGGGTAGGCTCAATGCCAGCCTTTCCACAAATCTCCCTTTTCTCACCATCAGAAGGATCGGAAAAAGAGGGATGAGAACAAGCGACCAAATAAAATGGTATAGAAATATGAGCATTATGCGCACTCAAACCCTGACAGGAAGTTCAATAATGAATTTGGTCCCCCTGGGTAAATTATCCTGAACCCGGATAAATCCGTTGTGATCAGTGATAATGGTATTCACAATGGCAAGGCCTAAGCCTGTGCCCTGTTTTTTAGTGGAAAAGTAAGGTTCAAACAACCTCGTCTTGTTTTCAGCAGATATGCCGCGCCCGTTATCTGAGACTTCAATCCTCACCATCTGAAATACCTCATCGTAACTGAGATCGATGTCTACTTTTCCCTCACCTTCAATCGCTTCAACTGCATTATCAAAAATATTAATCATAACCCTTTTCATCTGTTCTTTGTCCAAATTAAAAACAGGAATTCCCTTTCTGTCATTAAAGCTAAATTTCACATCCTTGTGCGCCTCTTTATAGAAAAAAAGGGCCTCCTTAATAATCTTGCTTATATCTTCAGGCACCGCATTAATAGCCGGCATACGTGCAAAATTAGAAAATTCGTCCACCAGGCGTTTTAATTCCTCCACTTGCCGGATAATCATCTCTGTGCACTCCTGGAATACTTTTGCATCTTCACTTTCGAGCATTTCACCGTATCTTTTCTTAAGTCGCTGGGCAGAGAGTTGGATGGGTGTCAGTGGGTTCTTGACTTCGTGGGCTATTCGCCTTGCCACCTCGCGCCATGCGGCCATCCGCTGGGCCTTTTCGATCTCGCTCAAGTCCTCGAAAACAGCAACAAGGCCGAGGTAATTTCCTTTATCATCCCGAAGGGCATTAAGGGACACGAGCAAAGTCAATCTCTTCTCCCTAACGGATAAACTTATTTGTCTGTTTAGTGAACCCTTCCTATAGAGTCCCGGGGCCCCAACAAATTCGTCGATTATCTTTATATAGACCTCGGAAATGATTTCTTTATAGTTCTTTCCAATGATCATATCCGCTTTTATATTAAGCATTCTCTCCGCTGACTTGTTGATGGTGA
>Ga0307419_10001781_pt1 | contig 11062 bp, 8 predicted proteins | sample SalMarWE160230MG_2_FD_202512 | JGI IMG/M metagenome (GOLD analysis project Ga0307419, IMG submission 202512) | Salt marsh sediment microbial communities from the Plum Island Ecosystem LTER, Massachusetts, United States - WE1602-30 | ecosystem: Environmental > Aquatic > Marine > Intertidal zone >... | reverse complement strand
AGGAAGCTAAGAAAGGCAGGCAAGGTTCCGCAGGGTAAGAGAGGAAGGATTGTTTTCTGGAAGGATAAGCTCAAAGAGTATCCTCCATGGAAAAGGCCGTGTCTTCACCACATGAAAGCTCGAATAAAGTTCAGGGCATGCAATCATGAATATTGCTGCAGTGACTGTGAATTTGATCAATATTTTCATGACCAATATACCGTCCATGCAGTAATGAAACCGGTTGAAGTTCTCGATGTAAATGGATTCAGTATTCCCCAGGGGTATTACTTTCATCGTGGTCATACATGGGTAAAGATTGAAGAAGGTTCTTCGGTCAGGGTGGGAATGGACGATTTTGCCTTACGGCTATTAGGGCCCCTCGATCGAATCGAGGTCCCACTTATGGGTAAGGAAGTGCGCCAGGACCGGGCTGATATCTCGGTGTTCCGGGGCGTTCACCAGGCAAAAGTTCTTTCGCCTGTGAACGGTGTTGTAACCGCGATAAACTCACAGCTGAGGGATCAGGGAAGGCTTGCCAATGAAGATCCCTTTTCAGGCGGCTGGATCATGAGGGTTCACCCGGAGAGTCTACGTCAAGATCTGAAAAACCTCATGATCAACACCGAAACCAGGGATTTTATGGTAGGAGAGGCAGAACGGCTTTATCAGGTTATAGAGGAAGTGGGAGGGCCTTTGAGCACCGATGGTGGTTCCTTAGGTGATGACATTTATGGGAGCATGCCACAACTCGGCTGGGAGCGGTTGATCAAGCTATTTTTTCGTACCTGAAAAACCAATTACACATTTCTTGGCATTTTTTTCAGCCTTATTAATTCATCTTCCAAAAGGACATTACAGTAACGGCAGAGTTGATTTGCTTTTCTGTCCACATCCTTCACAGTGCGGCAGTAGTGCATGATGCAAGCGTGATCTTGGCAATGTCGAAGATTAAAGGTGTGTCCAAGTTCGTGAATGGCTTCTTTGATAACTCGGAATGGATAGACCTCATGGCTGTTTATGGGAGAAAGGGACTCTTTCAACCGATATGTTGATATGATGCATGCCTTTCCACCTAATTGGGCCTCCCCATACACATGGGTAAGGATGGGAATAAAGAGATCCACCTTGGCGATGGCAAGCACTTTGAAAGCGCGATGCGGGGCATTCCGGACAAGTTCGTCTAAAATTGAAGTGGAATGGTACTGATTGCGAACCGGGTCGAAGGCAAAGTCGATTTCTTTAAGAATTGCAATGATTTCAGTTGGGTAACCGAATATGTGATAGACTGCCTTGCTAACCTGGGTTAGGAGTTTCGTGCCCAAATTCCCAATGGGAGAAATAATGATTGTATGTTTGGGTAGGGCATTCAAGCTGGCTTATTAATCTTATAGCGTTTGATTTTACTATAGAGTGTGGAACGATCAATGCCCAAGATTTCCGCACTCCTGGATACATTCCATCGATTCTCATTAAGGATGTGTGTAATATGAACCATTTCAATATTTTTAATTGAATTGTCAGGGGGCACTGACAGGTGTTCAGGATGAAATATGGGTAGATCTGCGGGCAGGATACTTCGGCTCTTTCCCACAACTACTGCCCTTTCAATTGCGTTTTCCAGTTCCCGGACATTCCCCGGCCACTCATAGAGCATCATTTCATCTAAAGCCTCGCGGCTGATTTTGTCTATTGGCTTATTGGTTTCCTGGGAGAAGTGGCGGAGAAAGAGTTCGGACAGCAGGGGGATATCCTCTTTTCGGTCACGGAGGCGTGGCATTGTGAAAGAGATTACATTCAGCCGGTAATAGAGATCTTCCCGAAACGTTCTTTGCTTGATAGCCTCCTCAAGATTTTTGTTTGTGGCAGAAATAACCCGGAAATCTGCCTCTAAAGGCTGAGTGCCGCCGACACGATAAAAGACGTGGTCTTCCAGAAGGCGAAGGAGATCGATCTGCATTCTTGTACTGATTTCGCCGATTTCATCGAAAAAAAGGGTCCCTCCATGGGCCAGTTCTATCCGACCTTTTTTTGTGGCTTTAGCATCGGTAAAGGCTCCCTTCTGATGCCCGAAGAGTTCACTTTCCAACAGATGTTCAGGGAAAGCACCGCAGTTTACAACTACAAAAGGGCCTTCGCTGCGGGGGCTATTTGTATGAATGGCCTTTGCTGCCAATCCCTTGCCCGTCCCAGTTTCGCCGCTGATCAAGACCGTCGAGTCAGTGGGGGCAACATCCTGGATAAGATCAAAAATTTCCTGCATGGCTCGGGATTGACCGATCATGTTCTCAAAGCGGGTTCTATCCTTGTACTGGGTTCTAAGAAACAGGTTTTCCAGGGCCCGTGCCTGGTGTTGAATAATCTTTTCGATAAGTACACCCAATTCATCAGGATCAAAGGGTTTAAGCAGATAGTCATAGGCCCCATTTTTCATAGCCTCAATTGCTGTAGAAATGGATCCATAGGCAGTAATCATGATCACTTCCACATCAGGATCGCTTTCCTTAACCTGATTCAATAACTCCAGCCCGCTCATTCCTTCCATTTTGATATCAACGAGGAGGACATCAAAGCGGGTATCTTTTAATTTTATTAGTGCCTCTTCGCCACTTACCGCCTTCTCTACATAGTGACCGTCCCGTTCAAGCCAGCCGGCCAGGGACTCACGCATAATCAGTTCATCGTCAACAATAAGGATCTTAGTGTTGCTCATGGGGACCTCCATCTGGATCAGGCGTATCCGGTGGTTGTCTTAGCGGAAGCATGACTTTAAGGGTGGTGCCTTTGCCCACCTCAGAGGCAACGCTGATAGAACCGCCATGTTCTTCAACGATCCCGTAAGCCACGGAAAGCCCTAACCCCACTCCTTTGCCTTTCTTTTTTGTGGTATAAAAAGGTTCGAAGAGTTTGGAAAGATTTTCGGAGGGGATACCTATGCCGCTATCTTTAAAGCTGACCATGATGTTGTTTTTTTTGGCGGAATGCCTGGTTTTTATAGCCAGGACACCACCTCCTGGGGCTTCCATAGACTCGACAGCATTAGAGATAAAGTTCATAAATACCTGCTGAAGCTGGTCTTCTGAGCCGACGAGGTCTGGCAGGTTCTGGCTTAACCTTGTTTCAACCTTCACTCTATTTATTTTGAGGAGATTTGAATTCAAAAACAATGTTTTTTCAATGAGCCGGTTAAGGTTCACACGCCTTAACTCCATTTTTGATTGTCGGGAGAAGGCCAGGAGGTTGGTGATAATTCGGCTAATGCGCTTGGTTTCTGTCTCCATGAGGTTCAGATACTCGCTGAATTGCTCAATTTCTTTTTGATGGACTGAACCCTCGTCAATAATCCGTTTGATCAACATGATGAGATTCAATGTGCCTGCAATGGGATTGTTGATTTCATGTACAACCGAGGCCGATAATTTACCCAGGGAGGCCATCTTGTCCTGGTGGATAAGTTTGGCATTACTTTCCTTCAACTGCCGAGTTCGTTTCTCAACCATCTCCTCAAGACGTCGAGTGATTTGTTCCTCCTGCTTTTTTCGATCCGTAATATTCCTGCTGATCTGTAAGAGCTTTGAAATCTTACCATCCTTTTCCCAGATAGGATAGACGGTTACTTCAACGTAACGCCGCTTGCCATCGGAGGCTACCCAGGTTCGGACCTGCTGGCTGGGCCTTTTGTTCCTTATCGCCTCTTGTAAGGGACAGACAACATCCCCTCTGTCACACGGCTGTTCAGCTTTCTGGAAGATTTCATAACACTTCCTTCCAACCACCTCTTCACGGGAATAGCCGATCTTTTCTTGAAATGCCTCGTTGACTTCGAGAATTTCCCTGTCGGGGGTGATGACCAGGATGAACTCCTGGATGGCATTCAGGATGGTCTCCATTTCTTCGGTTCTCACCCTTAACTTGCGTTCTTGCGAGCTGATGGCTCTCCAGAAAAGTTCAAAAACGTGGTAGGAGAGGACACGGATATTCAACGGCCTGGTCTTTAAAATGTCCTCGAGGATATGTTGTTCTGGAATCAGAACGATAATAAGGTGAATATTATGGCGGGGGTCATATAGTTCGTGATAGTCGTTGACGGTTATCAGGCCCAGTTCCCTGCCAAGGACCATTCCAGGCGATTGAGGATCTGGATCGGCCACAGCAACAAAGCGGGCGTTGACAGGCTCTTTCCTGTAATCCAGAGCGGATTTCTTGATGATCTCTTTACAGAATGGAGCCCCGCCAACGATACCGATGTTGATGATTGAGGGCTCTTTATCGAGCATTGGTTAAGCTCCTTGCTTTCATTCCGTTGCCAGGTCTGTACCTATAACAAGTCATTCCAGCCATCGAAACCGCCGGAGTTTTCTAATAAATCTTCACATCTGAAGGGTCCCATGCCCTTGGGTTTGGCAATATGAGAATCCATTAGTGAACCGGCTGAATCTATATTGTATGTAATCACTTATAAACGATAACAAAAGATTGGTTAGGTCTCTGAGTTGATATGGCGTAAATTATAATTAAGAAATGGATATGTGTCAAACAATGCCGCCGTGCGTCAGGACTGGCTATGGGTCTTTTTAATGACTGTAGGAACTTCAAAGCAGCCTTGAATAGCCTCTATTGCCGAATGTATCTGGTATGCAGGCAGGACTCCCGTGATGGAATGGATGGAACAGCTCAGACCCAGAAGATCTGCCTTTACTTGATCGAGGGCCATAAGCAAATCGCTGATTATTCCGTACCGATCACCAAAATGTGGTCCGTTCATTGAAAACGAGGCCACGGGTGAATCATCCACAGTTGAGGCCTCAGGAAGCAATTTTTCAATCAAATTGATATAATCGTTTTCTTCTGATTCAGGAAGGCAAAAAAACAGATTTCCCTTGCCCTTTTCTTTTGAAGGCCTTGAGATAAGAAAAGTGAGAACGAGTCCTAACCGGGCAAAATTTTTAAAGACAGTGCCCATGGTACTCAAATTGGCGCTGTCCAGTTTTACGTGGAGAAGTTCCTGCTTATCCTGCCACTCCAGGCCGTATACCTTGGGTTTTTTCTCCTGATAGGAGGCAACTACCTCCTTATAGAGTTCTTCTTTTCCCTTCTGGGCAAGTTTCCAGTCTGCAGGAGTCCGATAGGGGCCGAACCGGAAAGGACCAAATAGGGCAGAGGTGGCTTCATTGATGACATCTTTGCTCAAAACCGCTGAAATAGCTGAAGGAGAATTGGCAAAGGCTATTGGCTGGTCCCCCAGTCTACCCAACACATCAAAGAGGGCACCTATGATCTCGGGCTTACTCCTGTGGGGAAAAACCGAGAGTATAGCGCCTTTGGTAGCGGTCGGGTTTATGTCGCCGAATTCTTTTTCAATAAGGCCCAGGGTTTTTTTCTTGACTTGGGCGTCTACTACAAGGTTCAGGCCCCAGGCCCGGTTTTGTTCCCCGCAGGTCAGGAAAGGGAGATTTAATTTTTCCGAGGCCATGAGGTTGGAGAATGCCATTGGAAACTTGTGACCTTTAGGCTGGATCACTGAAATCCAAACGACCTCGTTTAGGATCTTGAACCCCCCAAGTCTTGTAGAAGCGTTCATATCATCAAGCACTCAACTCCACAACATTACCGGATGTGTGTAAGTGGAAGATCACAATAATCCAGTAATCACTTCTAAAAGGCCGTCGGTATCAATTGGTTTGGGGATGTAGTCATCCGCCTCAGTGGACATGCCGTCCGCGTGGGTGTAGCTGGTGGTAGGAACCGCCTCTCCAACGGCGGTCAGCAATACGATGGGGATATCGGCGGTTTCTTTGTTTGCTTTTAACTCGGCGCAGAGCACGTAGCCATCCTTGCGTGGCATCATGATATCCAGGATAATCAGATCCGGTCGGCGTTCCTTGATAGACTCTTCACCTTCTATCCCATCATAGGCACGACCCACCTCAAATCCCCTGCTTTCCAACATCATGGCAACAGTTTCCACCAGATCCGGATCATCGTCGACTACCAGGATATATTTTTTTGCCATAGTAGAACCTCCTTTTGGTTTGTTTTTTGCAGAATTAAATTATTACCTGCTATATTAGATAGATTTGATCAATAATAAAAGTAATTTATCTAAAACCTCAGGGTAGAAGTGGAAGACATCGCTTATTCCTATTAAAATTTCCGTGATTCAAGGTCCCTTTTTGGATATTCTATTTAAAATGCAAAACAGCCTAAATCAGTCTCCAAGCGGGACCAAAAGGCGAATTGTAAAAACACAAAATGAAAAATTAGGAAAATAAGCCTATCAAAACAGATTGCTATTCGCAACCAAAATTAAGTGTTGTTCAGACACTTAACTAATGTCAGGCCTCGGATAAAGACCGCTCCGTTCCACGATTTCGGGGACTTTGTCTTCCCATTCAATCGCCATGATGTGAAAACCCCTCACACCTTCGACCTCTTTCAGTCTCTGAATGGATTCCACGCAGATATTGATTCCTTCTTCGGCCTGTTTTTCTTTGGATACCCCGCTCATGCGTTTTACTACATCATCCGGCACGTCCATACCCGGGACACGATTTTTCATATATTTGGCCATGCCGGCGGATTTAAAGGGAGTGACGCCGGCCAGGATATAGACTTTTTCATGGAGGCCCCTGTCACGAGCCTGTTTCATCCAGAGTTCGAATTTATCCAGGTTGTAGATACACTGGGTTTGTATAAATTCGACCCCGGCTGCAATTTTTTTTGCCAACCTCGGCACGCGGATCTCAAATGGATCGGCAAAAGGATTTGCCGCGGCCCCTACAAACATCTGCGGCGGTCGCTTGATATCATCCCCTCCCAAAAATTTACCTTCGTCTCTCATTAGCCTTACAGTCTGGATCAATTGAATGGAATCGATATCAAAGACATTCTGACCCTGGGGACAGTCACCAAAATTTTGATGGTCTCCTGAAAGACAGAGTATATTATATATATCGAAAGATGCGGCTCCCAAGATATCGCTCTGCAGGGCGATGCGGTTTCTGTCTCTGGTAACCATCTGGAGAGTCGCTTCAATACCCATCATCTTGAGATGTATACAAGACGCCAGGCTGCAAAGGCGGGTCACGGATGTCTGGTTATCTGTAATATTGATGGCATCAACGTGATTCCTAATCATTTCCGCCTTCTTGGTTATTCCCTCCGGATCGCTTCCCCTTGGCGGTCCGCATTCTGATGTGACTGCCATGTGTCCTGACGCAAGCATTTTTTCCAGTTTGCTCGGTGTCTTGGTTTTCATAGTCTTACATCCTCCCTAACCACTTTTCTGGGGCCTCCGGCTCGTTCCGTTGACCAGTCCTTGATAGGCATAATCTTTTCGTAGTCATCAAGTCTACCTAATTCCTTAAGCCGATCAATAATCAACTGCCAGGCACAGTCAAGGTCCTTATTTATCTCGCACTTTCCTTTCGTTGATCCACCACAAGGACCGTTTAGAAGCCTCTTGGCACATCGGGAAATCGGGCAAATTCCGGCGGTTTCACCAAGGACACATTGTCCGCAAGCCTGGCATCGCTCGCTCCATACACCTCTTTCTTCGGCTACGCCCATGAAGCATGTGTTCACACCAGGTAAGAGCGGGGTGCTGAAGTACTTTTCGGCCATGAATTGAACGCCGACCCCGCATGCCAGTGAAATGACAGCATCATACTTATCGATCCTATCCCGAATTTCCTCAAGATATTCATGGTCGCACTGTCTTTCCAAGGTGACCTCATCTATTTCCACCTTTTTCCCTTCATTTAAAAAATACATGCGAAGGGCAGATGCTAAGATGCCGACCTCCTTTTTGCCACCGGCCTCACAGACGGTCACGCACTCATTGCATCCGGCAATAAGGATTTTCTTAAAATCCTTTACCTGGGCAATGATCTCCTCAATTGGCTTTTTCTCGGCAACAATCATGCGGTTTACCTCTCTTTCCTGTTTTTGGGTTGGCAAAATGGTTAAGTAGTCGCATCGTCAAATGGTCAATTTGTTACAAATTATTGAAGCCTTTCTTCTACTCAACCACTCAACCACTCAACCAGTTAACTACTCAACTAAGCATTATGCCGCCATTTTCTCTTTGGCTTTTTTAAGCGGATTCGGACCCAGCTTTTTTATCATATCAGTCATTTCCTTTGCATACTCTGCAAATCGAGGGCCTTCTCCGGATGAGAGATTATACATCTGCGCCCTTTCTCCTCCGATCCCTATGGCATCAAGGATCTGCTGCGCCTGCTCAACCCTTTTTCTGGCACGGAGGTTGCCGTTATTGAAGCGACATTCACCTTCCAGACAGCCGACAACGTAAACCCCGTCAGCCCCTTTTTCAAATGCACGCAGAATGTGAATTATATCCACCTTTCCGGTGCAAGGCACCCTGATAATTCTAATCGTGCCCGGATAATTAATGCGCATTGAACCTGCCAGGTCCGCTGCAGTATAGCCTCAGAAATTGCAGCAAAAGGCGACAATAATAGGTTCGAATTCTTTCATCATAACACTCCTTCCAATAATGCTTCGACTTTACTCATGACCTGATCATCCTCATACCAGTTCAATTCTATGGCCTTGGCAGGACATTCGGCGGCACATATGCCGCAGCCGTGGCAAAGGGCTTCGTCGATTTCACTAACCCCTTCCTCGTTTATTCGAGGCACCCCATAGGGACATGCTCGAACACAGACAAGGCATGCTGCACACAGATCGGGATTAACTTTGGCTGTTACGGCGGACAGGGTGATCTCTGACTGAGATAGAAAAATAGCAGCCCTGGACGAGGCTGCAAGGGCCTGCGATATGGCTTCTGATATGAGTTGTGGACTGTGTGCGGTTCCACACAAGAAGACACCTTCGTTGGCAAGATCCACCGGTCTCAACTTGACATGGGCTTCGATGAAATAGCCTTCTTCGTTTCTGGGCAGTTTCAGTATGGATGCCAATTCATTCGTGTCTTCAGCCACCATGCCTGCGCTAAGGGCCAGGAGATCGGCGGTGACACTAAGATCACGCTGAAGAATGTGGTCCTGGAAGGTTACCATAATTCCTTCCTGTGTAGCTTCAACATTAGGAGGATTGTCCTGGTTGAAACGGGAAAAGATGATGCCCTGTTGTCTGGCCTCTGTGTAGTAATCCTCTAACAGACCGTACGTCCTCATGTCTCTATAGAGAATATAGATCTCGGCATCCGGATTGAGTTCTTTTATATGAAGTGCATTCTTGACAGCGCTCTGGCAGCACACACGGGAACAGGTAGGGTTCTTTTCGTTTCTTGAGCCCACGCACTGGATCATCACCACCTTATTTAAATCATCTGCGCCTTTCACCTCCAGACGCTTTCCCAGTTCGATCTGGGTAACTACTCGATAGTCCTGTCCGTATAGATATTCCTCCGGCTTGTATTCATTAGCGCCGGTGGCTATGATCACGACACCGTGATCAATTTTGCGTTCATACATACCCGGGCCGACCATAATCTCAGTCGTAAAATTCCCTTTGAACCCGCTGAACCCAACGATAAGAGATTCAGTAAGCACCTGTATTTTCTCGTGGCCTGTGACCCTGTCTACAAGCTCCAAAAGGTATTTCTGAATATCTGCACCCTCAATTGTGACGGTCAAATCCCTGGAAAGACCGCCTAATTGGGCCTCCTTCTCCACAATAACTACTTCAAAGCCCTGATCCGCAATACCGAGGGCTGCATTCATGCCTGCCACGCCGCCACCAATGACAAGGGCTCTATGGTTGATGGGGATACTTTTTTCTTTGAGGGGTTTTAGCAGGCCAGCCCTTGCTACGGCCATCCGTACCAGGTCCTTGGCCTTTTCTGTGGCAGCCTCCGGATCATTGCCGTGAACCCACGAATCCTGATCGCGGATATTGGCCATCTCAAAAAGATATTTATTGAGGCCGCACGCCTGAAGCGTCTCCTGAAATAGAGGCTCATGGGTCCTTGGAGAACATGAAGCTACCACGACGCGGTTAAGGTTGTTTTCCTTGATAACCTCCCTTATCTTGTCCTGGGTGTCCTGAGAACAGGTGAAGAGATTCTGGTCTACAAATGATACGTAGGGAAGGGTAGAGGCATAGTCGGCCACAGCGGGGACATCAACGACACCGCCGATATTAATGCCGCAGTTGCACACAAAAACGCCGATTCTTGTTTCAGCTTCTGAAACATCAATTTCTTCGGGCATCTCGACGGACTTCGTATCCGAGCCCCTTGTCTCTGAAAGATTTACAGCGGCAGCACAGGCTGCGGCACTGGCATCTATCACGGAACCGGGAATATCCTTTGGACCCTGAAATACGCCACTTACGAAAATTCCCGGTCGCGATGTGCTCACTGGATTAAATGGTTGTGTAACTGCAAAGTTGTAATGGTTAACCTTTATGTCGAGGCGCTCAGCCAAGGCAGTCACTGATTCCGGAATTTGCAATCCAACAGACAGCACGACCATGCTGAAAGTCTCTTCTTCGGTCTGTCCTAATTCGTCTGTGTATTTTATGACCAGGTCACCGGTAGCCCTGTCCTCATCGATGGAGTGAATCCTGGACTTTATGAAGCGAATACCTTGTTCGTCTTTTGCGCGGTTGTAATATTTTTCGTAGTCCTTTCCGAAGCTTCTGATGTCCATATTGAATATGGCGCAATCAAGATCGTCATGGGAATGCTCTTTGGCAATCATGGCCTCCTTTATGGCATACATGCAACAAACTGAGGAGCAATACCCGTTACCACAAACATTGACGTCTCTTGATCCCACGCACTGAATCCAGGCGATTTTCTTAGGAGCTTCTCTATCCAGGGGCCTCATGAGGTGTCCGCGATAAGGACCTGATGCACTCAAAATTCTTTCAAATTCCTCGCTGGTCATCACATTGGAAAAAATACCGTAACCGAATACATCCATCCCTGACGGATCGAAACCCTCGCTACCCGGGGTCAGGATCACCGCTCCAGCGGAAATAGTGGATGTCTTCTGCTTGTCTTCATAATTAATGGCCTTTGCCAGGCACATCATTTCACAGAGGCCGCAGCCGATGCACGTATCTATGTCAATGGAAAAAGCTAAGGGTA
>Ga0307419_10001780_pt1 | contig 11065 bp, 9 predicted proteins | sample SalMarWE160230MG_2_FD_202512 | JGI IMG/M metagenome (GOLD analysis project Ga0307419, IMG submission 202512) | Salt marsh sediment microbial communities from the Plum Island Ecosystem LTER, Massachusetts, United States - WE1602-30 | ecosystem: Environmental > Aquatic > Marine > Intertidal zone >... | reverse complement strand
CATAGGCCCTGTCGAGCCCGGAAGCATTTTCATCCTTGCTCAGGTTAGAGCCTCCTCTTGTAGTGTATTTTGTATAATCAAGGGTAGTATTCAGGTGTGTGAAATTGGTCCCTGCAGCAAGAATCACCGCAACTACGAGAACACCCAGTGATTTCATTAATCCCGGAACCTTCTTCTCTTTTATGTCATATATCAGTTCGGAAATACCATAAATAATGACTATCAGCAGGGCATAGTAGGTGATTTGCAGATGATTGGCTATCAGCTCAAAAGCGAGACAAATGCCGGCAAGTGCAGCTCCGGCAAGCCTGTTTTTCCTGATCGCCATGATGATCCCTGCTATCATAGGAGCCATATAGGCAATGGCATATGCCTTTGTATTATGACCTGCCGCTATTAGGATGAAATTATATGAACAGAAAGCAAATGCAATGGCTCCCGGAATCGCGAGCCAGGGATTAACCCCGTAAACAATAAGCAGTATATAGAAGCCAAGAAGCATCAGGAAGATTGCTGCGACCGGGAATCTGAAGCTTTGCAGTGAATTAAGGAAAGGCTTTATAAGGTTGCCTTTATATTTTACCGATATCTGGTATGCCGGCATTCCCCCAAACATCGAGTTTGTCCATAATGGTTCCTCATGGTAGTTCTCACGATGTTCAATGATCTCTTTGGCCGACGCTCTGTAAACATTATTGTCGTTGGTAACCAGCTTTTTACCTTCAAGAACAGGGAAAAAGTAAACAAATGAGAGTGCTGTAAAAACAAGAACAGCAATAAGATAAACTCCGTATTCAGGTATTTTGATATTCTTCATCATATGTCAGTAAAATCAGTATAAAATAAATTAGGGTAAAATTAGTTATTTTTACATATCTTAACCGGACATAAAAAGCTTTTTTATGTCATTGTTTTACAGCAATTTGGTATGAGTTAATATAAATTTAGAGTGAAGAAAATCGCCGTTACAGCTCCCTATTTACAAATTGAGTGGGAGGATTATAAAGATCATTTTACCGGATATGATGTCATTATGCCAAAGGTCGAGGAACGATTCGGGGAAGATGAAATGATCAAAATTCTGGGCACTGGTGTAGAAGGCATAATATGCGGTGATGACAGGATAACAAAAAGAGTTATCGATTCAACTGATAAACTGAAGCTTATAGTGAAATGGGGAACGGGTATTGATTCGATAGATAAAACTTATGCGGAATCAAAAGGAATAAAAGTGCTCAATACTCCAAATGCCTTTACAATACCTGTTTCGGAAAGTGCTATCGGGCTTATGCTTTCTATTCTCAGGGAAATAGATGAGAATAACAGACTCATGCATGAAGGGAAGTGGTTCAAGCCAAAAGGTTACACACTGAATGAGATTACGGTCGGAATTATAGGTTATGGCAATATAGGATCCGAGGTTGCAAGAAAATTATCTGTGTTTTGTGATAATATCCTGTGGCATGATATTAAAAGTGACGAAGAGCTCAAAAGTCTGAACCGTACTTTCTATGGCAAGAGAGTTAACAGGGAAAATTTACTTGTCTCTTCTGATTTAATTTCAGTTCATTGCGATCTTAATCAAACAAGCTATCATCTTGTTGACAAGTCTCTACTTTCAGCAATGAAAGATGGAGTAATAATAATAAACACTGCCCGCGGCCCGATAATTAAGGAAGCGGATCTCATTGAAGCGCTTAAAAGCAGGAAAGTGAGCTATGCAGGACTTGATGTTTATGAGAATGAACCGTTGCCGGCAGATTCTGTCCTCAGAAATATTGACAATTGCATATTACTGAGCCACAATACAAATACAGGCCATAAAGCCTGGAGAGATGTACATCTGAATTCAATTTCAATGCTTAAATCAAATATTTAATGAATATGGATAAAAAAGTAATTCTTATTACCGGATGTCTCGGTGGAATAGGAAGCTCACTCGTCGATTTTTTCAAAGAGGATGGCTGGTTCGTTATCGGGACAGATAAAAGAGAATCATTCTCAAATGCTGATATCAAGATAACCACCGACCTCCATTCTGTTGATGATGCTGTTAATACAATAGAAAAGAAGATAGTTGAAGCAGGTCTGACAAAGATAGATGCTCTTATAAATAATGCTGCAGTTCAGGTGAAGAAGAAATTCAATGAATTTACGTATGAGGACTGGCACGAAAGTGTAAATGTCAATATTATTGCAGCTTTTATGCTTGTTCAGAAACTGCATAAATACCTTAGCGGGGGTAGCGTTGTGAATATCGGGAGTATCCATGCAGCACAGAGCAAGAAAGATTTCATCGTTTATGCAACGACAAAAGGGGCAATTAAAACCATGACACAGAACCTTTCACTCGAGCTGGCCCCTGATATTATGGTCAATTGTATTGCTCCGGCAGCTATTGATACACCCATGCTTAAAGCCGGCCTTACCAAAGAAGAATATAATCAGCTGAAACAATTTCATCCTGCGGATATGATAGGTGATCCCAGGGAGCTTGCACGCCTCATTAAAACCTTGTGCGAGAGAAATATTTTCCTTACCGGGGCATATATCGAATATGACGGTGGTATTTCCAAACTTCTGCACGATCCGGGGAGCACACAACTTAAATAGCCGACATGAAAGTAACATGTTTCCTGCCATGCCGGGCAGGCAGCGAAAGAGTGATAAATAAAAATACCCGGCAATTTGCCGGTGTGGAAGGCGGCCTGCTGAAGATAAAACTCGACCAGCTCGTAAACTGCAGCCTTATTGATTTGATAGTACTGAGTACTGATGACCAGAAGGTTATGGACATAGGGGAACAGTATGGGGAGAGGGTTAAAATCGATATCCGGCCTGCTGAACTGGCTGCCTCGGATGCCAGGACAGATGATCTGATAAAATATGCAGCCACTATCATCGAAGGTCCCCACATACTCTGGACACACGTAACATCACCCTTTACAGGTGAATCAGTGTACACCAGGGCAATTAATGACTATTTCAGACTCATAAAAATGAATCAATATGATTCCTTGATTTCGGTGACACCTCTCAGGGTACATGTATGGGACAAGCTTGGTCACCCTGTTAATTACAAAAAAGGAGAAACAAAATGGCCAAGATCACAACAGGTCGATCCCCTGTATGAGATAAACAGCGCAATTTTCATAAACAGCAGGGAGAATTATCTGAAGCTTAAAGATCGTATCGGGCTTAAACCGTTCTTATTTGAGATTGACAGAACTGAGTCGCTTGATATTGATTATGAAGATGATTTTCTTCTCGCCGAATCAATCTTCAGATTCAGACACTCCGTATAATGCCTTTTTGATCTTACCTCCATACTTAACAACAAATGGGTGGTAAAGAACCAGCCGGACAATATCTATAAAGCTGAAAAGGGGAATACTGAAATAATACTGTGATAACAGGTAGTTTATACTTGACACAGGTTTTGTCTTAACCGGCAGACAATGAATATTAAGGTACAATTCCAGAGTACTTCCTGAGATATTTTTATTATAAAGAGTTGCAACAGATTCTTTAAGAAAGCTCTTTCCCATAACCATCACGAGGAATTCCGTGTTGAACCCGAAATCATAATGCATTTGTTCATCATGGGGATTGTAATAAACCACGGGAACTCTTCTTGTAAGACTTTCGTGAATAAGGCTGCTGAAACGGGTTATTAACACCCCGGCTTTATCAATCTGTTTGGTCACTTTGTTCCCTGACGATCTAAGATATTTTTTGTATTTACTGAGATCACCAGTATCTCTGGGATGCTGTGAAATAAGATAGGAGATACCAAGTTCATCCAGTACGGCTGTTACATCATCAATCCAGTCATACCGCACATCTTCAAAAATTCCATAAGTGAAATTACAGTTTATCAGGGCATATTCAGCACTCTTTCCCTTTGCAGAGGAACCTTCATATCTTGGATTACCGGCAAGAAAAAAATGTTTCCGGGGCAAAAGTGTCGCCGACCTTATACCCTGGATAATTACATCGTCAGCATACTGCATCCTTTTAAATGAATCACCAAAATCAATTATGGATTCCTGGATGCACACAACGGGGATCTTCAACCGATGACACTGTGAAATTATTCTTATAGCAGCTTTTGTCCAGTCGTTATACAGGACAAAAATATCAGGTCTTGATTCTTTAAGATGCCTGAAAGAATATTTAAGAAAAGGGATCTTCTTTTGTATGAAAAAAGTATCTGCATCTTCTGTTTCCAGGGCCGGGACATAATTAATATACCTGTAACCGGGATTTCCGGAAATGATTCTGTATGTGTTACCTGCAAGAGTATCGCTCTGAGAATAAAATGCGACCAACCTTTCTTTTCGCGGGGCAGAGATCTTATCAATTTCAAAATATATGATATCAGGCTCAGAATCCAACTCGAGGTATTTCCTGAAAACGGATTCTACATGCAGACTGATATTATCCTCATAAGTATTTCGCAGGAATCTGACAATGTGCACAATATCTTCTGACAGAGGGCACCAGATCGTTTTGTCAAAAAATTCACCTTTAGGTTTTCCAGGCGAGTTGAAAAGACATATTCTCATCTTATTCCGAAAAAATTTTGGATAAAATCTTTTTCCATACTTCGTACTGATTGTATTTTTCCTTTATCAGTCTGAGAGCATTTTCAATATAAGGCTTTTGCATCACGGGGTTCTTCATGTAATAAAGACTCTTGTCGATATACTCTTCAGGTGAAAGGGCCAGTGCAACCTCCTTCTCATCAAAAAAGTCCAGAATACCTTCATTGTCTGTCACTCCAAACCTTCCAAGGGCAAAAACTGTCCAAAACCTGTCCATGATACCCTTCTCGATCTTCCATGATGTTGCATGTATTATCGGGCATAATGCTGCTTTTTTCAATGCTTTTACATGTTCCTCCACAGATACCGGACCTTTTGGTGTTCCGCGGCCTGCAATATAGCTTTTGTCTGCCCTGTCAATAAGAGGTTGAAGATATGTGTCCCATTCCGAAATATTACCCCTGTAACGGGAGCCCCATCGTGATCCCACAAAGGCGAGATCATAAATGAAACCGTCAGTTACAGGTTCACTTTTCATAATATCCTCATAAGATACTGTCATGGTTCCCCATGGTATCCAGAAGATCCTGTCGGCATATTTGTCAGCAATTCTCTTCTTTTCAGGGAAACTCTCTATGTCGGTCCTGGCTCCGAATGCATAAAACCTGTAACCCGAATCGTTTAGCAGGTCGAGTTTTTGATATTGAGGCCAGTGCCATTCCTGAAAAAACTTCATCGGATCCGCGGTCCATTCCCTGTTACGGCTTTCAGCCCCGGTGTCAAAACTGGTGAGCTTTTGTACAAGAATGCTGTCTTTATGAGGCTTGTATTTGTCTATCAGCTCTAAAGTATCGGGACTGTTCCAACAGATATAAAGTCCGGGTTTGCGATGGTCTATTTTATTTACGTTTATGTGATATGCATTGTAACCAAGCTGCCTGAAGGTCTTCGTAAGATAACTCCAGGGCCAGAAATTTGTGTGCCTGCTGCTGAAGAAATATTTGGGTACATATCCCACAAGGTAAATATTCATATCAGAAATCACTTAAAGAATGAACGTATCCTGTTAATGACCAATATCTTGATGTCATCAACATCTTTTGATACTTTAAGAATAACAATAAGAGATCCGAATACAATTGTCATTAATAGACTTCTGACAAAGATATCAAGAATAAAATTGGAAAGATCAGGAATAAGGAGGCTGAATAAATATGTTAATACGATAATAATCAGCACAATGATTATTTTAATATCATATGGAAATAACCTGTACTTTATATACAGGAAAATTATTTGAAGCAGATGATATATAAGATTGGAAATCAACGCTGCCAAAGCTGCACCGACAATACCCATGGCCGGGATCAGTATCAGGTTGGCAGCAATTACCATTAATCCGAATGCAAATGTAAAGTAAGTATTATACCTGTAGCTTTTTGATAAATTGATAATCTGGCTGCAGACTCCCGACATCATTGAAATCAAGGCGGAGAGTCCGAAAAAGAAAATTACATATTTACCGCCAAGGAACTCTGATGGCAGGATATGGAATACATTCCCTATATTAGCCCATATCCCGGCAAAGACAAGTCCTCCAATAATTGTTTGATTCAGGCAGCTTTTATAATAGACTGATTTTATTGTATCAATATCGTCTATCTTCCATGCATCTGAAATAACACTTGAGGATATTCTGTTCAGAGACCGCGAGGGAAGCGATACAATACTCCCGAAAAGAAGGGAAATGGAATAAATGCCGGCTGCACTCAGGTTAATCATCGAGTTGATCATTATAGTATCAACTCTTTGAATGATTATATTGCTGTAGCCGATAATAATACCAAAAGTGCTGACGCTTATAATCTCCTTCCGTAAGTCCTTTTTGATAAAACTTAGTTGAGGAGTTATATAAACCTGCTTCTTAAGGATCAGAGGATAAAAAATAAGAATGCCGGGTAAGCACAATGCAGTTATGTAAAGTAACACAAAATGGTGGAAGCCCGTAAGTCCGGCAATAAATAATATAAGGATGATCAAAATGACCATCCTTTGAAATACCTCGGTCAGGAATGTTCCGTAGGTGGCATTGAACAACGCGCGGTTATATGAGTCAAAGATGCTGTAAACAAGCAGGAAGAAAGTAAGTAGTGGAACAAGGTAAAGATAACTAACAAAGAGCGGAGACTGTTCAATACTATCCTTTATTATCAATCGTTTAAGCAGAAAAAACAGTAAAATAGATAACAGGTAACCACAAACAGTGACTGCTGTTGTAAGGAAGAAGAAACCATTGTGCTGATTTTGTTCATCCCTGAAGTAGGGGAAAAGCCGAATTACAACGCTTGTGAAACCGAAGCTGGCAAAAACAGCAAAAAGAGTTGAATAACTTGCCAGCAGGCTGAGAAGACCGATCTGTTCGGTGGCAAGAAACCTTGGGAAGAGTAATCCGGCAGTAATGAAACCAATTACCGTTCCTATGTATGAATAGGCAGTACCCTTTATCGACTGTCTTTTTATTACTCCCACGGAATTGAGTATAAATAATGTGCAGGTTTACCAGTTAATATTTTGAAATTATATCCTCAAAATCACCTTCAGCAAACAGATTTGTCAATCTTGAACCGGGACTGCACAAAATTATGTTTATTTTTTCCTTTTTCATTCTTTTAGCAATAAACTCCCAGCCCTTATAATGATTCATCTGTTGAGGTTTACTGTACTCAGTTCCCCTGCCAAAATAATCGGGACGGAAATGATTCGGATCATCGTCTCCTGAAGATCTGTATACAATCCGCCGTCCCTTCCTGTCATCAGGATTATATTCAACCTCAACATTCTTTATCTTGGATTCGATATAGTTGCAATCCGTTCCAAGGATAACGAAGTTCTTATAACCCAAAATCTTAAGAACAGGTACGGAAGTTGCTCCTACATTAGCAATAAGACTGAGCCTGTCAAAATCTTTACCCCATATTCTCCTGTTGAGAAACCTGGAATTCCTTAAGTTCAGGTAAATGATCTTATCATTACTTCCAAAATATGATCTGGTCCAGAGTGGAAGGAAAAACCCCTCAATAGGTGAATTCTCTATCAACTCCTTAACTTTTTCCTTAATATTTTGAAGAACCACTACATCGACAGCCATATAATATTTCGGGAAAAACCCCCAGTCATCATAGGCAATATATGCCCTGTTGAATGAGATAGTGTCCTTGTCTTTCAGTTTATGGATATCTATTTTGTTCAGGCTTGGACCATTCCCGATAATATAGATTGTATCACTTTTCATCCCTGTAACAGATTATAAATCCCGGACGGTTCGTGAAAAAAGTCCCTTACTTACCCGGTAACGGAATTTGAATATCATGATACCCTTTCTGAACCTGAAGGATACAAAATAAAACAGTGAAATTGCAAATGAGGCAGTCCATTTAAAGATTTCAGTAATATAAGCTTTTATAAGTCCGTATTTACCCTCAATCTGTGCATGTACCTTTTTGCTTTTTCCTGTTCCGTATGCCTGGTTTCTAATATAATCGACAGTTGTCCGCTCAGTTGGAACAAGGTGATATACAATAGCTTCTGCATTATACCAGAGATGAACCCCGCAATTCTTCAATCTGTAGAAAAGTTCTTTTTCTTCTCCTCCGGTGAGAACGGTCCCTTTACGTCCAAGGCGTGTGTCAAAAGGTTTGTGGGCATCAAACAGTGATCGGCGAAATGTCATATTTGATCCCCTGAAATAATTATGCTTAAATAGTCTGGTTTTGTTCCCGTAATTAAAATAACCAAGCAATGGTGACAGGAAATTACTGTACCAGGAGGGCCTCTTTCCGGAAAACTGAAGAAGAATTTTACCTCCGGCAGCCCCGGCTTCAGGATGTTTATCGAAAAAAGAAATTGTTTTTTCCAGAAAATCATTTGCAGGCAGTGCATCATCATCGATAAATGTTACTAGTTCTCCTGCAGCCTCTTTTATTCCTCTGTTCCTGGCAAAGGATAATCCCTGGTTTGTCTCTTCAAAACAGGTGACTTTAATTCCAGCGTTGTTATTCATGAAGGCCCGTGACAATTCTTCTGTATCATCAATTGAATTGTTGTTGATGATTATAACCTCAAAATCAGTGGCAGGCAGTGTCTGTGACTTAAAAGAATCAAATAAGCCGGGAAGAAACTGCGCCCTGTTGTAGGTTGATATAACTGCAGAAATTTTCAATAGATGGTATTTATTGATTTACCAGTTTTATACAATTTCGTTTATATTTTAATTTTCTTTTGATTGCATCGATCAGGTGCCGATAATATTCAGGTTGGGCAGCAATAATGTTTCCCCACGATTTATTATCAACAAGCAAGATATCATCAGTTAACTTTTTCCATTGGTGCCTTTTTCCATATTCAACAATTGGATACCATTCTGAAATAATCCATCTGTAGCCATTCTCTTCAAGATATTTGATCATCTCTTCCTTGGTATAACCTATCAAACTGGTTTTAGAATCCTCATATTCACATAGTATAATTTTCGGCCTGTTATGCTTTATCTCAAGACCTTCAATAACTCTCAGATCATTTCCCTCAGTATCTATTTTAAGAAAGTCAATATTACAGATATCATTAACCTTGCAAAAAGATGACAATGTGATTGTGTCTACCTCTTTTGCTTCTTTATGGCTTTCATGGAACCTTATCATACTGCTGATGCCGCTCGATATTTCACTGGTATAGTACTTTACTCTTTTTTCCACATCTGATACAGCTCTGCAGTCAACAATGACTTTCTTTAATTTATATTCATTTATGGTTTTTTCCAAAACACTCCTGTTGTTGTCATCCGGCTCAAAACAATATACTGTCCAGCCTGATCTGGCAAATTTAAGCATCGAAATACCATAATGTGCTCCTACATCAATAAGGATTCTTTCTTCCGGATTTTTATGTGGAAGTTTCAAGAAAAAATCAAAAATAAGATCCTGTTCGGAAAGATTTTTTCTTGTGATTATTCTCTTGATTGATGTCAGAATCTTCGGAGATTTGTTGTGCCGGTTCATTTCACATGCACTTTTAGTTAACCGGTTTCTATCTTCCTGAGAACAGAACTCATGTCAACCATGTTCCTGATATTATCTTTCAGCTTATCAATGGTTACACGCTCCTGGTTCATCGAATCTCTATATCTTACAGTAACCGTTTTGTCCTGAAGTGTCTGATGATCAATAGTAATACAATATGGAGTTCCAATAGCATCCTGTCGTCTGTATCTCCTGCCTATGGAATCCTTATCATCGTACTGGCAGTTAAAATCAAATTTCAGGTCATCAATGATCTTTTCAGCAATATCAGGAAGTCCGTCTTTCCTTACGAGAGGCATTACTGCAAGCTTGACGGGAGCGAGGAAAGCCGGGAGTCTCAGCACTACCCGCATATCTGTGGTTCCGTCATCTTTTTTAAGTTCCTCCTCGAGGTATGCACCTGCAATGACATGCAGGAAAGTCCTGTCAACACCTATGGATGTCTCAATTACATATGGTATATAAGATTCTCCTTTTTCCGGATCAAAATACTGCATCTTCTTCCCGCTGTATTTCTGATGTTGCTTCAGGTCGAAGTCAGTACGTGAATGGATACCCTCCACCTCCTTGAAGCCAAAGGGGAATTTGAATTCTATATCAGTAGCCGCATTTGCATAATGGGCAAGCTTTGTATGATCGTGAAAGCGGTAATTCTCATCCCCGAAACCAAGAGCAGTGAACCATCTCATCCTTACATCTTTCCAGTATTTGAACCATTCAAGCTCTGTGCCGGGCTTTACGAAGAACTGCATCTCCATCTGTTCAAACTCTCTCATCCTGAAGATAAACTGACGGGCAACGATCTCATTACGGAAGGCCTTGCCAATCTGTGCGATGCCAAAGGGGATCTTCATCCTTCCGGTTTTCTGTACATTAAGGAAATTGACAAAAATACCCTGGGCTGTTTCGGGACGCAGGTAGACCTTGCTTGCCCCTTCGAGTGTTGAACCCATTTCTGTGGCAAACATCAGGTTAAACTGCCTGACATTTGTCCAGTTACGCGTGCCTGATATGGGACATACAATCTCAAAGTCAATAATGATCTGTCTTAGTCCGGCCAGGTCATTATCATTCATCGCCCCGGTATAGCGATCGTCTATTTCATCGATCTTTGCCTGGTTTGCCAGTACCCGCGGATTCGTTTCCCTGAATTTTTTCTCATCAAAGGTATCTCCAAATTTCTGCCTGGCTTTTCCTATTTCTTTGTTTATCTTTTCTTCGATCTTTGCCATATGCTCTTCGATCAACATATCAGCACGGTACCTTTTTTTGGAGTCTTTATTATCTATCAGTGGATCGTTGAATGCATCAACATGTCCCGAAGCTTTCCAGATAGTGGGATGCATGAAGATCGCAGAATCAATACCGACAATATTTTCATTTAGCAGGACCATACTGTCCCACCAGTATTTCTTAATGTTATTCTTAAGCTCAACACCGTAT
>Ga0307419_10001769_pt1 | contig 11103 bp, 8 predicted proteins | sample SalMarWE160230MG_2_FD_202512 | JGI IMG/M metagenome (GOLD analysis project Ga0307419, IMG submission 202512) | Salt marsh sediment microbial communities from the Plum Island Ecosystem LTER, Massachusetts, United States - WE1602-30 | ecosystem: Environmental > Aquatic > Marine > Intertidal zone >... | reverse complement strand
GTGGTTGCAGCCGTTGCAGACCTCCTCGTGGAAGATGACCGGCGCGCTGGGGGTGGCGATATTGGGTAAAGCGTATATCTTCTTCTCGGTCATGACCGTCTCCTTACTTACCTTGGTAAACGCCGGTGTAGTCCTTGTTGTGCGCCTCGTAACCGGCCTTCATGTCGCCCCAGTAGCGCAGCGGCAGCTTGTCGGCCTTGACCTTGCCGTTCTCCAGCCGCAGGGTGAGGAAGTGCTGCCACTCCGGCGGGTCGAGCTGGGGGTAGTCGATGCGGAAATGATTGAGCATCCGGCTGCTGGCCTGCCGCGCCAGGGCGGCGTTGACGATGATTTCCGCGTGCGTCAGCAGGCTCAAGTCCTCGACGCTGCGCATCAGCTTGTGCGGGTCGAGGGCGTAGAGCCGGGGGACGTGGACTTCGGCTATCTCTTTGAGGGCGTCCAGGCCCATATTGAGCAGCCGCTCCGTCTTGAACTCGCTGCAGAAGTACTGCATGGCGCGGGCGATGCCGGCGTGCAGCTCCTTCCAGTCGATGCCGTCGGTCCGCTTGACGGGGGCGTAGATGCGGGCCTTTTCCACCTTTATCTGGTCGGCGGATACCTTGCCGGCGAACGCCTGTCGCGCGTAGGCGGCGGCCTTGCGCCCGGCGTAGCGGCCCGTGGCCGCGGCGAAGGAGTGGTCGCCGGCGGAGAATATGTTTTCTCCGGCCACGTAGAGCCCGTCCAGGGTCGTCTTTAAGTCCCAGTCGACGACGGGCCCGCCGCCGCCGGTGGTGCGCCACTGCTTGGGGGTCTCGCCCTCGATGATGCTGTAGCTCTGGAGGAGGTGTTTGGCGGGGTCGAAGCCGGCCTTCTCGTAGCTCTCGGTGATGTTCAGGGTGGTGCTTTCCTCGCCCAGCATCAGCTTCCAGGTGGCCCGCCGCTCCTTTTCCGGCATGGCCGGGAAGTCGCCGTAGAAGGGCAGGGCGTACTCGCCGCTGCGGATGCCCTGCATGATTTTCTCCATGACCTCCGGCGAAGGCCGCATGGCGCCGCCGTCGGCCCAGCCCTGCACCGGCCAGGGGAGCAGCTTGCCGTTGGCGTCCACGATGGGGACGTTCTCGTAGCTGGCATCGCCGGCGCCGCCGTACCAGGTGTGCTTGAAGCCGGTACTCAGGTGCATCTCGCCGGTACGCTCCATCATCGTCAGCGCCGCGCCCGCCCGGAAGGCCATGGCGTTGCCGTCGCCGGTGGTGGTGCGCGAGCGGAAGGTGTTGTAGCCGGCCAGCTCGGTATTGAGCAGGAAGAGCGACCAGTCGCCGGCGGTTGCCAGCACGGCGGCCTTGGACTTGAAGACGAGGAACTCGCCGGTGCGGCCATTGAGCCCGGTAGCGCCGACGACCCGCGCCCCGGTCTCGCCCTTTTCCGTGAGCAGGCCGGTGACCATGACGCGGTCGTAGATTTTTACGCCCAGCCGCTTACATTCTTTTTTGAGGGCGGGCTTGAAGGTCGTCCCCCAGACGCGGATGACGACGTTGTTCAGATTCCCTTCCGGGTTGCTCTTGAGCGCCCGCCGCTCGGCGGCGTCGGGGCCGAAGCTGGCGCTACGCGTGTAACGCGGCGAAATCATCAGCTTGGTCACCTCGTCGCGCCCCTCGACGCCCAGGTACTCGTCCCTGGTATCGCGGATTTTGCCGCCGATTTGCTCCATCTCCGCCAGTGCGTCCCAGTCCTCGCGGCACTGTATCTGGTTGCCGATGCCGTTGGCGTAGGGCATCTCGGTCATCAGCTTGGCCCACTCGTCGGGGTCGACGTTGGAAAGCGGATTGGCCGGGGCGTTGCACCAGTGGTCGCAGCCGGGGCCGCCGGCGCCGCTACGGATGGTATCGCCCTTCTCCACCATGGCCACGCTGGCGCCGGTCCGTGCGGCGCTGATGGCCGCCCAGCACCCGGCGATGCCCCCGCCGATGACGAGGACGTCGGTGGCGACCTCAACCTCCTGTTCGTAGCGGATAGGGTAGGGCCAGACGGGCGCCCGGCCGTCCTTTTCCACAAAATCGTGCCATTTAGCCATGTCGTTATCTCCTCTCCCGTTTTGTCGTGAGGTAAGCGCCTGGGGTGATTATACACCAAAGCAGGGATTAATCAACAATCGGCGGGGGGAAGTGGCGTCCCTGGTCAGATTCGAACTGACGACCCGCTGCTTAGAAGGCAGCCGCTCTATCCAACTGAGCTACAGGGACGGCCTTACCCTCCAATTTAACACCGGCGAGGGCCTCCGTCAAGACGTGGCGGTTTTAGCGGCGGCGTAGTACAATAAACACAATTATGACCACGCCGGTAACGCCGCTCCGCAAGGAGTCGCTGGGCTACTGGTCGGCCGTCTCTATCGGCATCGGGGGCATGGTCGGCGGCGGCATCTTCGCCGTGCTCGGCCTGGCCGTCCAGATGGCGCACGGCGGCACGCCGCTGGCCTTTGCCATCGCCGGCCTGATTGCCCTGGTAACCGCCTATTCCTACGCCCACCTGTCGGTAACCTACCCCACGCGCGGCGGCACCGTCGAGTTCCTTAACCAGGCCTTCGGCACGGGCATCTTCACCGGCGGGCTCAATATCCTCCTCTGGCTGAGCTACGTCGCCATGCTCTCGCTCTACGCCTACGCCTTCGGCAGCTACGGCGCCAGCTTTTTCCCGGCGGCATTTCAGACCGCCGGCAAGCACATCCTCATCAGCGGCGTCATCATCCTCTTCACCGGCCTGAACATCATGGGGGCCAGGGCCGTCGGCAAGTCCGAGGACTTCATCGTCGCCCTCAAGCTGCTCATCCTGCTCGTCTTCCTGGCGGCGGGTATGGGGTCGGTCGACTCCGCCCGGCTAGCACCGGCGGCCTGGAGCGGCGCGATGCCGCTGGTGGCCGGCGGCATGATTATCTTCCTGGCCTACGAAGGCTTCGAGCTTATCGCCAATACGGCCGAAAACGTCCGCGAGCCGCGCCGCACCCTGCCGCGCGCCTACTACACCGCCGTCATCGCCGTTATCGTGCTTTACGTCCTCGTCTCGCTGGTAACGGTGGGGAACCTGCCGGTGGCTAAAATCGTCGCCGCCGAGGACTATGCCCTCGCCGAGGCCGCCCGGCCTTTCCTGGGCGCGGCCGGCTTCAGTATGATTGCCGTCGCGGCGCTGCTGTCCACCGGCTCGGCCATCAACGCCACGCTGTACGGGACGGCGCGCGTCAGCTACGTGATTGCCAAGGAGGGCGAGCTGCCCCGCAAGCTCGACCACCTGGTCTGGCGACGCCCCATCGAGGGACTGCTGATTACCTCCGGGCTGGCGCTGCTGATTGCCAACCTCTTCGACCTGACCAATATCTCCATCATGGGCAGCTCCGGCTTCCTTATCATCTTCGCGGGGGTGAACTTCGCCAACTGGCGGCTGGCGGCGCGCACCGGCGCCAAACGATGGCTGGCGCTGACGGGGGGCGTCCTCTGCCTGGTGGCGCTGGCGATACTGGTCTACCAGCGGGGCACGACGGCGCCGCAGGAGCTGTGGGTGCTGCTGGCCATGGTGGGGTTCTCTTTCGCCGCCGAAGCCGTCTACCGCCGCTTTACCGGCCGGACCATCAAGCCGGCCTTCCGGAAGTAAAGGCCGTCAGGGCTTGGTGAAGATATCGGCCACGGCCCAGCCCAGCACGCTGGCGCTGGTAACGATGGCCCCGGCGATGAGCACCCCCAGGATGATGGAAACTAGCGAATGGCGGAAGCGGAGGCCGAAGATGACGGCGGCCAGCGCCCCCGTCCAGGCCCCGGTGAAGGGCAGGGGAATGGCCACGAACAGCACCAGGCCGAGGCGCTGGTAGCGCTCGATGAGCCGGCCCCGCCGCCGCGTGCGCTCCAGGAGCCAGTTGAGCCATTTATTAAACAAAGGCACCCGGGCCGCCAGCCGCTCCAGCCCGCCCAGGAGGAGCAGGATAAAGGGCACCGGCAGCAGGTTGCCGATGACGGCGAAGAGGTAGGCGTAGTACCAGGTGAAGCCGTAAACGCCGTAGGCCAGCGGTATGGCGGCGCGAAGCTCGGCGATAGGGGAGGCCCCCACGCCGATGACGGTCAGAATGTCGTAAATATTCAAGGCGCTCCGGGCAGGTTTACATAAATTAAGCCCCGGACGGCGGCAGGAGAGCGGGGCCTTCCTGCGAGTGTAGCAAACAGGGCAGGGGAGCGTCAAGCCGGCCAGCTTGACATTTATTTACCGGGGTTGTTACTATGGAAATTGGCCATCCTCACCGCTAACATAAAATTATGCCGAGATTGCTGGATGAAATCGATAGCCCCGCCGACCTCAAAGGACTGACGCTGGCGGAGCTGGAGCAGCTGGCTACCGAGCTCAGGCATGAAATCATCGGTACGGTAACCACCACCGGCGGGCACCTGGCCTCCAACCTCGGCGTCGTCGAGCTTACCATCGCCCTCCACCGCGTCTTCGCCAGCCCCCGCGATAAGATTATCTGGGACGTGGGCCACCAGAGCTACGTCCACAAGCTGCTCACCGGCCGCCGCGAGGCCTTCGGCACGCTGCGCCAGCACGGCGGCATCTCCGGCTTCACCTGCCGCGACGAGAGCGAGCACGACCCCTTCGGGGCCGGTCACGCCTCCACCTCCGTCTCGGCGGCGCTGGGCATGGTGGTGGCGCGCGACCTGGCCGGGGACGATTACAACGTAGTGGCCGTCATCGGCGACGGCGCCATCACGGCGGGCATGGCCTTCGAGGCGCTCAACCAGGCCGGGCACCTCGGCTCGCGGCTCATCGTGGTGCTCAACGACAACGGCATGTCCATCTCGCCCACCGTCGGCGCCCTGGCCAAGCTGATGAGCCGGGTGCGCTTCGACCGCCGCATCGGCAAGGCCAAGACGGGCAGCCGGCAGCTGATTTCCAAGTTCCCCCTGGGGGGAAAGCTCTGGCAGCTCGGCCAGAAAATCGAGCAAAGCTTTAAAGAATTTTTCGCCCCCACCCCCATCTGGGAGGCGCTGGGCTTTACCTACATCGGCCCCATCGACGGCCACAACATCCACGACCTGGAAACGGTGCTGGCCCAGGCGCGCGACCACGCCACCAAGCCGGCCCTGTTGCACGTCATCACCACCAAGGGCAAGGGCTACACCCCCGCCGAGAGCAACGCCGTCTACTTTCACGGCGTCTCCGCCAAGAGCGACGGCAAAAAGGAAGCGCCAACCTACAGCGAGGTCTTCGCCCAGACGATGCTCCGGATGGCCCGCCGCGAGCCGCGGCTGGTGGTGATTACGCCGGCCATGCCCGAGGGCAACCGCCTGGACATCGTGGCCGAGGAGTTCCCGGAGCGCGTCTTCGACGTGGGCATCTGCGAGCAGCACGCCGTTACCTTCGCCGCCGGCATGGCCACCCAGGGGCTGATACCGGTGGTGGCCATCTACTCCACCTTTTTGCAGCGTGCCTTCGACCAGATAATCCACGACGTCTGCCTGCAGAACCTGCCCGTCGTCTTCGCCATCGACCGCGGCGGCATCGTCGGCGACGACGGCAAGACCCACCAGGGCACGCTGGACATATCCTACCTCACCCTGATTCCCGACCTCATCGTGGCCGCCCCCAAGGACGAGAACGAATTACAGCACCTGCTCTATACCGCCATCCGGGCGGGGCGCCCCATGGCGGTGCGCTACCCCCGCGGCGCCGGGCTGGGGGTAAAACTGGACGGGGAGTTCCACGAGATACCCATCGGCCAGGGCGAGACCCTCCGCCGCGGCGACGACGTCGCCATCCTGGCGCTGGGGGCCTCGGTAGCCCCGTCGCTTTCGGCGGCGGACAACCTGGCCGATAAGGGCATCGCGGCCACGGTCATCAACGCCCGCTTCGCCCACCCCCTGGACAAGGCCCTCATCACCGGGGCGGCCGGGCGCACCCGCCGCCTGGTGACCGTGGAGGAAAACGTCCTCACCGGCGGCTTCGGCAGCTCCGTCGGCCAGCTGCTGGCGGCGGCGGGTACGGACGACATTATCTTAAAGAGCCTCGGCATCCCGGACGAGTTCGTCGAGCACGGTACCCAGGCCATCCTCCGCGCCAAGTACGGCCTGGACGCCGGCGGCATCGCCCGGCAGGTCATGGCGATGTTCCCGGAGCGGGTCTCCGGTTTACCTTTGAAGATAAGGGGTGACGCCCGCCGTGGCTGACCGGACAGACCCCGGCGCCCCGGCGAGATATACCCGGATAAAGGCCGGGGAAACAGGAGCAAGGCATGCACAAGATGACCGTCAGGGATATCGAAGTCACCGATAAAAGGGTACTCGTCCGGGTGGACTTCAATGTCCCCATCGACCCCGAGACCGGGGCCATCACCGACGATTCCCGCATCCTGGCGGGCCTGCCCACCATCAACTACCTCATCGAGCGCAATGCCCGCGTCATTCTTATTTCCCACCTGGGGCGGCCCAAGGGCAAGTTCGTCAAGGAGCTACGCCTGGCCGTGGTGGCGCAGCGCCTCTCCCAGATACTGGGCCAGCAGGTGGGCGTGGCCGTCGACTGCATCGGCCCCGAGGTGGAGCGGTCGGTGGAGGCCCTCAAGCCCGGTCAGGTGCTGCTGCTGGAGAACCTGCGCTTCCACTCCGACGAGGAGACGGGCAGCGCCGATTTCGCCAAGGCCCTGGCCCGGCTGGGCGATTTTTTCGTCAACGACGCCTTCGGCACCTCCCACCGCGCCCACGCCTCGGTGGCCGGCATCGCCCAGTACCTGCCGGCGGTGGCCGGGCTGCTGCTGGAGAAGGAAGTGGACACGCTGGGCGGCCTGCTGGAGCACCCGGAGCACCCCTTTACGGCCATCTTCGGCGGCGCCAAGGTCAGCGATAAACTGGGCATGCTCAAAAACATCGAGGGCAAGGTGGACTGCCTCCTCATCGGCGGCGGCATGGCGGCCACTTTTCTCAAGGCGCGGGGGTTCGAGGTGGGCAAGTCGGTGGTGGAGACCGACTGCGTGGACACCGCCGCCGACCTCATCGAGGAAAGCGCCCGCAACCACGCCCGCCTGGTGCTGCCCGTGGACGTGGTGGTGACCGCCGGCCTCGACGGCAAGGCCAGGGGCAGGGTCGTCGCCACCGACGCCGTACCGGCGGACAAGATGATTGCCGATATCGGCCCCAAGACGCTGGCCAACTTCTCCCGCGAGCTGGAGAAAAGCCGCACCATCTTCTGGAACGGCCCGGTAGGGGTGGCGGAGATACGCCGTTTCGCCGTCGGGACGGAGAGCCTGGCCAGGCTCCTGTCGCGGCTGGACGCCACCACCATCATCGGCGGGGGCTCCACCGCCGAGGTCTTCAACGCCCTGGGGCTGGCCTATAAAGTAACCTTTGTTTCCACCGGCGGCGGCGCCTCGCTGAAATTCCTCAGCGGCGAGGAACTGCCCGGCGTGACATCGCTCCTCGACGAGGAAATGGTGCCGGAAGCATGATTAATCACGATTTTATCAAGCAATTAGCCCTGGCCACGCCCAGTAAAATCGTCATGCTCGTCATCGACGGCCTGGGCGGCCTACCCGACCCCAAGACGGGCCGGACGGAGCTGGAAACGGCCCGCCTGCCCCACCTGGACGCCCTGGCGCGAAAAGGTATCTGCGGCCTGGCCGACCCGGTGTCCCCCGGCATCACGCCAGGCAGCGGGCCGGGACACCTGGCCCTCTTCGGCTACGACCCGGTGGTCAATGAAATCGGGCGGGGGGTGCTGGAGGCCGTCGGCATTGATATCGAGCTTACCGCCGGCGACGTGGCCGCCCGCGGCAACTTCGCTACCGTGGACGATAAAGGCATCGTCACCGATCGCCGCGCCGGGCGCATCCCCACCGAGAAGAGCGCCGAGCTATGTAAATTGCTCGACGGCATGACCCTTGACGGGGTAAAGGTGATGGTCTACCCGGTGCGCGAGCACCGTTTCGTGGCCGTCTTCCGGGGGGAGAATCTCCAGCCCGAGCTTACCGACGCCGACCCGGGGCGCACGGGCGTTGCCCCTCTGGAAGTCAAAGCTATGGGTACTCCCGCCCGGAACACCGCAGCTATCGTCAACAAGTTTATCGTTAAGGCCCGTAAAATTTTAACTGACCATCACCCAGCTAATATGATTCTATTACGAGGGTTCGCTAAAAAGCCCGACCTGCCCACCCTGCCGGAAATCTACAAGCTCAAGCCGCTGGCCATCGCCGTCTACCCCATGTACCGCGGCCTGGCGCGCCTGGCGGGCATGGCGGTGGCCCCGGCGGGTAAGACCCTGGAAGACCAGGTGGCGGCGCTCAAAGAGAATTACGCTGATTACGATTTCTTCTTCCTGCACGTCAAGGGGACGGACTCCGCCGGCGAGGACGGCGATTTCGCCCGCAAGGTTAAGATACTGGAGCAGGTGGACGCCCTCATCCCCAAGATTACGGCGCTTCAGCCGGACGTCCTCGTCGTCACCGGCGACCACGCCACCCCGGCGGCCTACGGCGGCCACAGCTGGCATGCGGTGCCCGTCCTCATCAGCGCCCGATACTGCGGCGCCGACGCCGTCCAGACCTTCGCCGAGCCGGCCTTTATCGCCGGGGGATTGGGCCGCCTCGCCTCACAGCAGATTATGACCCTAGCCATGGCCAACGCCCTCAAGCTGGCCAAATACGGCGCTTAGGAGTTATCATGCGCGTACCGATGATTGCCGGTAACTGGAAAATGAACACCACCGTGGACGAAGCCGTGCGCCTCGTCAAAGCGATGCTCCCCGAAATTGATAAGGTCAAGGGGGTGGAAAAGGTCGTCTGCCCGCCGTTCGTCTCGCTGACGTCGGTCGCCAAAGTTATCGCCTCAAGCTCGCTCAAGCTGGGGGCGCAGAACCTCTACTACCAGGAGAAGGGGGCCTATACCGGCGAAATTTCCACCGAGATGCTGGCCGGCCTCTGCGACTACGTCATCATCGGCCACTCGGAGCGCCGCCAGGTTTTCGGCGAGACCGACGAGCTGATTAACAAAAAGGTCAAGGCGGCCGTGGAGAACCTGCTCAAGCCCATTTTCTGCATCGGCGAGACGCTGGCGGAAAACGAGGCCGGCCGTACCGAGGAAGTCCTCACGCACCAGTTCATGGCCACCTCCAACCGGCTCTATTTCTTCGGCGGGATGGTCATCGCCTACGAGCCGGTCTGGGCCATCGGCACGGGCAAGTCGGCCACCGCCGAGCAGGCCAACAAGACCATCGGCTTTATCCGCCACCTGGTGGCCCACAAGCACGGCGAGGAGATTGCCGAAAGCGTGCGCATCCTCTACGGCGGCAGCGTTACCGCCGATAACATTGCCGCCTTCATGCACCAGCCGGAAATCGACGGCGCCTTGGTCGGCGGGGCCAGCCTCAAGGCCGACTCCTTCGTCAGAATCGTCAGCCAGACCGCCGCCGCCCGGGGCCTCTCCTGAGCCAATGAAGCGGCTGGTTGCCATCGTCGGCCCCACCGGTATCGGCAAGAGCCGCCTGGCCCTCAGCCTGGCCGCCCGATACGGCGGCGAAATCATCGGCGCCGACAGCCGCCAGGTCTACCGCCGTCTGGATATCGGCACCGCCAAGCCGTCCCCCGAAGAGCTGGACAGCGTTCCCCATCACCTGATTGACATCATCAACCCCGACGAGCCTTTCAGCTTGGCGCAATACCTGGAGCTGGCCCGGGCAGCCATCGCCGATATTTTCAAGCGCCAGAAACTGCCTTTCCTGGTGGGCGGGACGGGCCTCTACGTGCGGGCGGTACTGGAGGGCTGGCGGCCGCCTCCTGTTTCTCCCGACGCCGAATTCCGCTATAATGAGGAGAGGCGGGCCGGGGAGGCCGGCGCCGATGCGCTTTACCAGGAGTTAGCACGCCTGGACCCGGCGGCGGCGCAAAGGATAGACCCCCGTAATCTGCGCCGCGTCATCCGGGCGCTGGAGGTACGGGCCGGGACGCCGTGGCCATCCCCGGAGTCGGAGAGAAAAGAGCCGCCGGACTTCGCGCCGCTGGTCATCGGCCTCACCGCCGACCGCAGCGAGCTTTACGCGCGGGTCGACCGCCGCGTCGACGAGATGCTGGCGCGGGGGCTGGTGAACGAAGTGGAAAATTTGCTCCGGATGGGGTATGATTTAGATTTACCCGCCCTGTCCGGCATCGGCTACCGGCAGGTAGGGCAGTACCTCCGCGGCGAGCTGACGCGGGCGGAAGCCGTCCGCCGGATAAAGACGGCCACCCACCGCTTTATCCGCCACCAGTACGCCTGGTTCCGGCCCGCCGACGCGCGCATCCACTGGTTCGATATCGGGGATGACGAGGCAATTATCAATAAGTCGCTGGAAGGTTTTTTAGCCAGCGAAGAAGACTAGAGCAGGAGCGAGACACGAACATGGACTTTACCAAGATGCAGGGCGCGGCCAACGATTTTGTCGTCGTCGACGCCCGCAACCTGGAGCGGGACTGGCCGGCGCTGGCTATCGCCGTCTGCGACCGCCACCTCGGCGTGGGCGCCGACAGCCTGATACTGCTGCAAGAATCAACCAAGGCCGATTTCGGCATGCGCACCTTCGACGCCGACGGCTCCGAGGCGGAGACCTGCGGCAACGGCATCCGCTGCCTGGCCCGCTATGTCATTGAGAAGGGACTGGCTAGCCCCGACGCCGCGGAAATCACCATCGAGACGGTGGCCGCCATCAACCGCGTCACCTTTGAAAAAGAGGGCGGCCGGATAACCCGCTTCCGGGCCAACATGGGCCGGCCCCGGCTGGCGGCGGAGCGCATCCCGGTAAGGCTGGAGCAGGGCAGGGGAGTTGACATAAATAACATGCTGAGCTATAAAACATCCGTCAACGGCCTCCCCCTGACGCTCAACTTCGTCTCCATGGGCAACCCACACGCCGTCTTTTTCACCGACCGCCCCGTGGCCGAATTCCCCCTGGGGACAATCGGCCCGGCGGTGGAGCACCTGCCCATCTTCCCGCAGCGCACCAATTTTGAGGTGGCCAGAGTGCTCGGCAAGGGACGGGTGGAGGCGCGCGTCTGGGAGCGCGGCGTCGGCGAGACGCTGGCCTGCGGCTCCGGTGCCGGTGCCATCGCCGTGGCGGCCGGCTTGCTGGGCTACA
>Ga0307419_10001766_pt1 | contig 11119 bp, 5 predicted proteins | sample SalMarWE160230MG_2_FD_202512 | JGI IMG/M metagenome (GOLD analysis project Ga0307419, IMG submission 202512) | Salt marsh sediment microbial communities from the Plum Island Ecosystem LTER, Massachusetts, United States - WE1602-30 | ecosystem: Environmental > Aquatic > Marine > Intertidal zone >... | reverse complement strand
TATTTTCTTGAGCATTTCGCGGTAGGTGGAGAACACCTGGGCCCTTGATACGAATCCGATGTACCTGCCTTCATCCAGGACCGCGATGTTGTAGCGGTTGCTGACATGGAACTTCCTGGCCACTTCTTCCATGGATTCATTCTTGCTTATGGTGTACTGGGGCATGAACATGAGGTCACGCACGTAAACGGTATCCCAGCTGTCCTTATCGAACATGATGTCCCGGATGTCGTCCATTTTCACGATCCCGTAAAAGATCCCCTCCCTGTCTACCACCGGGAAAATATTCCGGTGGGCCTTTTTGATCACCTTGATAAGGTCACCCAGTTTTGCATCCGGCTGGATCTGGCTGAAATCCGTTTCAACAAGGCTATCGACCTTCATATGCAGAAGCACATTCTTGTCCCGGTCATGGGTCATCAGTTCCCCGCGCTTGGCCAGCTGGATGGTATAGACGGAATTAGGCGTAAAAATACGGGTGGTGACATAGGCCAGGGTGGATACCAGCATGAGCGGCATGAAAAGTTCGTAACCCCCGGTAATTTCTGCTATAAGGAAGATCGCGGTCAGGGGAGCATGGATAACCCCCGCAATGAGTCCGGCCATTCCCACCAGCGCAAAATTATTCTCAGGCAGGCCGGCCCCGAAAAGGTTCAGTATCTTGGCGGCGAACAGTCCCAGGTTAGACCCTATGAACAGCGAGGGGGCAAAGATCCCGCCGATTCCCCCGGCCCCCAGTGTGACACTGGTGGCCACCACCTTGAAAACAAGAATAAAGAAAAGGATGACAAGCGTGGCAGGGAGTGAACCCTGGAAACTTTCATACAGGGTATTATCAAAAAGATACCCGTAATTTCCGTTCAGGGCGTTGTTTATGGGCTCGTACCCTTCCCCGTAGAGGGAAGGGATCAGGAAAAGCAGGACCCCCATCGCCAGTCCCCCGAACGCCAACCGCAGCCAGGAGTTCGGGATCTTATCGAATATTCCCGTTATGAACATATACATTTTCGTGAAATAGACCGACATGAACCCTGCCAGCACGCCCAGCATCAGGTAATAGGGAACGTGTTTCATCATGAAGGTATTCTGGATGTTCACCGAATAGAGCACGTTGTGTCCCATGAAAAGGTAGGAGGTGAGTGCAGCGGTCGCGGATGCCACCAGCAGGGGCACCAGGGATGCAAGCGTAAGATCGAGCATGAGCACCTCAAGGGCAAACACGATGGCTGCAATGGGTGCATTGAAGATGGACCCGATGGCCCCTGCAACGGCGCAGCCGATCAGCAGGATGATTTGCTTGTAGCTCATGCGGAACCACCGTCCGATGTTGGAGCCGATGGCTGCACCGGTCACCACGCTGGGACCTTCCAGTCCCACGCTCCCCCCGAACCCGACCGTAAGTGCGGAAGTGATCACCGAGGAATACATGTTGTGCCGGTTGATGATCCCGTTATTCTTGGAGATGGCGTAAAGTACCCCGGGTATCCCGTGCTGTACGGGACGCCTGTTGATGTACTTGATGAAAAGCACGACCAGCAGGATGCCGACCGAAGGGAAAAGGAGCACCAGGTAGATATGGGTACGCAGGACAATCCCTTCGGCCAGTACCTGGATAAGGTGCACCAGGTTCTTGATGACAACGGCCGAGAGTCCCACTACAAGCCCGATCAGCGCACTCAGGATTATAATGAATTGCCGCTGTCCCATGTGCTTGATCCTGAGCAGGAACAGTCGCCGGTAGATTTGCATTTTCCGCATGAGGCACAAAATTATAAAACCCTGCCGTAAATCCGAAAATCACACGGAAAGAATGATTCCAAATATTAATTATTCCTGTTGCCGCGTTAAATTACTGTTCAATCCGGTTGAAACCCTGAAATACGGCAGCCGGTTTTAGGATAAATATTCGTAGTTTTAATTGAAAATCGTACACGGAATAACCTTGGGTAACCTCAGACCGGCCAAACTCGCCAGCCTGCTGGCTGCAGCTGTATTCGCAGGACTCCAGGCCCAGATCACACCGCCTGCGGCCCCGGAGATCATCCGGGTATCGGTGGACACCCTGACCGGGCTTGCTGACATCCGCTGGAATCCAAGTCCCTCTTCAGACGTCGAGAAGTACACTGTTTATTACTACAAACCGGGCATCGACGGGGCCCTTGCCGTAGATACGGTCAGCGGCGATACGCGGGAATACGTCTACACCACCCTTGATCCGTCCGCAGCCTCCCAGACCCTGACGGTTGCGGCGGTGGATTCGAGCGGGACCGGAGGCATTCTGCCGGAACCCCCGCACAGCACCATGCACCTGGCTATAATGTATGATTCCTGTGAAAAAGCCATGGAACTCGAATGGACCGCCTATGTCGGCTGGGACGATTTGGTGAAATACGAGGTGTACTTCAGCGTTGACGGGGGAGCATACACCATCCTGAAGAAAGACGGGACACAGGGCACAAGTGAACTGCATCTCGGAATCGTGGACAATCGCCGCTATTGCTATTTCATCAAGGCCGTCAGTGCCCGGACCCACTCTTTCTCAAACATCGTCTGCAGGAACGTCAGCCACCCCCTGTATCCAGCCTGGATCAATGCGGAATCCGCTTCCGCGATCGGCACGGACGTGATTGAGGTTAAGTTTGCCGTTGATCCGGCCGGGGAGGTCAGCAGCTTCAGGCTGTACAAGGCAGCGGGACCCGGGAAGCCCTTCATCCGGGATGCCATACTCAGCAGAACCGGCGATTCGATCGTACACCAGGACCCGGTGATCTCAACCAAATTAAGGTGGCTGTACAAGCTTTATGCCCTCGATGTCTGCAACAACATTAATCCGGAGACCGAATCGAATGTCTGCGGGAACATCGTATTGAATGCCAGGAGCGTGGCCCTGGAAGCCTTCCTGTCCTGGTCCCCCTACTCCGATTACGAGGCAGGTGTGAATGCTTACCGGGTATACCGGGACATCAAGCGGGCGGGACCCGTCCTGATTGCCGGGACCAGTCCCCCGGATACCAGCTTCCAGGATGATCTGAGTTTTCTTTCCGGGGAGGACATCCAGGATGAGATCTGTTATTATTTGGTGGCCGAGGAGAACGATAACTATACCCGCGGAAAACAGGGATTCAGCCGCTCAAACGAGGCATGCGTATCCGTGGTTCCGGAGATCCGGATGGCGAACGCACTCATACCCAATGCAACAAACCTGGATAACAGCAGGATCCAGCCGATCCTGACTTTCATCCCGCAGCACTATGTTTTCCAGGTCTTCGACCGCTGGGGATCCAAAATCTTTGAAACCAGCGATCCGGCGGCTTTCTGGTACGGCAACGTCAACGGGGGCAAGAAAGTCCCCGAAGGAGTATACGTCTACTACATCAGGCTTACCACTTCCAGCGGCATTGAGGTTGAGAAAAAAGGGGAAATCACGGTTTTTTACAAATAATTTGCAGATCAGTACCGACCGGATTGCCCTTCATTCCCCCTAAATGCCTTCTTCATTCCCCCCGGGACATCATTGTCTTTGGCAATTTTTGATTAATTTTACAGCTTATTCTGTCGCGTAAGATGAGCGTCCTGACCAAAACGGAAGAAGATCTGATCCAGAAGGAATTCGAGGATCTGCTTGCCCATTGTGCACATTGCGAGAACAAGACGGACCAGCGGCTTATCCGTAAGGCATTCCGGGTGGCGAAGGAAGCCCATAAGGACATGCGGCGGAAATCGGGCGAGCCCTACATCCTTCACCCTATCGCCGTGGCAAAGATCGTAACCCACGAGATAGGCCTGGGGGCGACATCGGTGATCTGTGCCATGCTTCACGACGTTGTTGAGGACACCGATTATACCATCGAGGATATAGAGAATCATTTCGGGCACAAGGTGGCCTCGATCATTGACGGGCTCACCAAGATATCCGATGTCTTCGACAACAAATCCTCGCTCCAGGCCGAAAATTTCAGGAAAATGCTCCTGACGCTGTCGGACGATGTGCGGGTGATCCTGATCAAACTGGCGGATCGGCTGCACAATATGCGTACACTTCAGTCCATGCCGCCCAACAAGCAGATCAAGGTCAGCGGCGAAACCACATATCTCTATGCCCCCCTGGCCCACCGGCTCGGCCTTTATGCCATCAAAACGGAACTGGAGGACCTGAGCCTCAAGTACCGTTATCCCAAGATATACCAGGATCTCGTGAACCGGATAAAGGACAATGAGAAGAAGAGGGGACTTACGATCAACTCATTCGCCCTGCCCCTGATCGATAAACTGGAAAATGCCGGGTACGAATTCGACATCACCGGCAGGCCCAAATCGATTTATTCGATCTGGACCAAGATGCAGACCAAGAACATCCCCTTCGAGGAGGTATACGACCTGCTGGCAATCCGGATCGTTTTCAAAGCGCTTCCTGACATCCCTGAGAAAACACAGTGCTGGAATATCTATTCCATCATCACGGACACTTACAAACCGAAACCGGACCGGATAAGGGACTGGGTATCCACACCCAAGGCAAACGGTTACGAAGCCCTCCACGTGACGGTCATGGGACCCGAAGGGAAATGGGTGGAGGTGCAGATCCGCTCCACCAGGATGGACCAGATCGCCGAGCGCGGATTTGCCGCCCACTGGATGTACAAACAGGCCGGGAAGGGCAGCAGTGAGGAACTGGACAAATGGATCAGGAGGATCCAGGAATTGCTGGAAAATCCCGATTCAAACGCCCTGGAGTTCCTGGATGATTTCAAGCTTAACCTGTTCGCTTCGGAAATCCTGGTCTTCACCCCCAAGGGACACATAAAAACCCTTCCCCAGAAAGCCACAGCCCTGGATTTTGCCTACGAGATCCATTCCGAGATCGGCAACCGGGCCATCGGTGCAAAGGTCAACCACAAGCTGGTCTCCCTGAACCACGTCCTGAACAGCGGGGACCAGGTCGAGATCCTTACCTCGGACAACCAGCGGGTCAGCAGGGAATGGCTGTTTTACGTGACCACGGCAAAGGCTAAATCAGCCATCAAGGCGGCCCTCAAGGCGGAGACCAAGGACCGGATCGAAAAAGGAAAACAGGTGCTGGAAGACAAACTCAAGGAATACAATCTGAAACCCTCCTCCAGGATCTTTAAAAAGTTGCTCCCTGCCTATGAGGTCCGTTCGAAAGATGAACTGTACAGTAAGATTGGAACCGGTATCGTCAGCCTGGAAGACCTCAAAAAGATCCTGCGGCGTAATACCAAGAACAAGTGGATACGGTACTGGGATCTCCAGTTCACCTCATCGGCAAAGAACAAGAAACCCCCTGATAAAAAAACCACCCCCGGTTCCTATTCCGGATCCCATTACATGATCCGGGAAAACCTCGACAACACGGAGCCGGAATACAGCCTTGCAAAATGCTGTAATCCCATACCCGGCGACGACGTGGTCGGCTACCGGAACCCGGATAATTCCATCGTGATCCATAAGAGCAAATGTTCCAAGGCCATCAAGCTGATGTCAAGCCAGGGAAACCGCATCATCCCTGCCAAATGGACTACCCACAAGATCCTGAGCTACCTTGTGCGGATCCAGCTCCAGGGACTGGATAAATTCGGGATTTACAACAACATCACCACCATCATCTCCAAGGAACTCTCGGTCAATATGCGGAACATCAACCTCATCAGCCATGACGGGATCTTCGAGGGCAGCATTGACCTGTATGTTCATAATACCAAGGACCTGAACAACCTCATCATGAATCTCATGAAAATCAAAGGGGTGGAATCCGTCAAACGGGTGGAAAAGATCGAGGACTAGATGTTAAAAATCACTTCCATTCCTTTCCTAATTCAAAAAAAATAGTATACTTTAGCTTGATTATTTTTAATTAGTCTGTGTATGATTAGTGAAGAAACGAAGGAGACGGTCAAGAAAATCTTTACCGAATACCTTGAAAAGAAAGGACACAGGAAGACGCCGGAACGCTATGCCATCCTGGAAGAGATCTATTCACGCGACGGACATTTTGACATCGAGTCGCTCTATATTTTCATGAAGAATAAGAATTACAGGGTCAGCCGTGCGACACTTTACAATACCATAGAGCTCCTGCTTGACTGCAACCTGGTGATCAAGCACCAGTTCGGGAAGAATATTGCCCAGTTTGAGAAAGCCTATCAATGCATGCAGCATGACCACCTGATCGACATGGAATCCGGAAAAGTGATCGAATTCTGCGATCCCCGGATCGATGAGATCATTAAAACAGCCTGCGAACTGAACAAGTTCAGGCCCTCCCACCACTCCCTCTACATCTATGGTTTTTCCGAGGACGAGCGCGAAGCCCGTTAGGTCTTTCAGGAAGCAGAAATATTTCGTACCTTCATGCCCCGTATCATGGGTCAATCACCCGTGTTTTAATTAATCCTTAACCTAAATTTCAGTAAGTGAAAATAGATGTTTTGTTAGGCCTTCAGTGGGGTGACGAAGGCAAAGGCAAACTGGTCGACGTACTGACCCCCGGGTACGATGTTATTGCCCGGTTCCAGGGGGGACCAAACGCAGGTCATACCCTGGAATTCAACAACATCAAGTACATTGCGCATAACATTCCTTCGGGTATCTTCCGCGAAAAGAGCATAAACCTCATCGGCAACGGCGTGGTGCTTGACCCGGTGATCTTCAAAAAGGAGATCGGCGAGATCAGGGCGCTGGGGGTGGACATAGGAACCAGGCTGCTGATATCGAGGAAAGCACACCTGATCATGCCGACACACAGGATCCTGGACGCTGCCTCCGAGGCAGCCAAGGGTATTACGAAAATCGGTTCCACCCTGAAGGGGATCGGTCCTACTTACATGGACAAGACCGGCCGGAACGGGATGCGGGTCGGGGACATAGAATCAGCCGATTTCAGGGCAAAATACGACTTCCTGACCAACAAGCACATGCAGATCCTGAAGCAGTACGATTTCGAGTTTGACCTCAAGGAATACGAGAAGGGATGGATGGAAGGCATCGAGTCCATCCGGTCCTTCCCACTGGTAAACGGTGAATACGTCATCAACCGTTTCCTCCGGGAAGGGAAATCCGTTCTGGCCGAAGGGGCCCAGGGATCCATGCTGGATATCGATTTCGGTTCATACCCCTACGTCACGTCCTCCAATACCATCTGTGCCGGGGCCTGCACGGGACTGGGACTTGCTCCCCAGAAGATCGGCAAGGTGATGGGTGTGTTCAAGGCTTATTGCACCCGTGTCGGAAGCGGTCCCTTTCCAACGGAACAGGACAATGACACCGGCATCGCCCTGAGGGAGTATGGCTCGGAATACGGGGCCACCACGGGGCGCCCCCGCAGGTGCGGCTGGCTCGACCTTCCCGTCCTGAAATATTCCATCATGCTGAGCGGTGTTACGGAACTGCTCATGACCAAATCCGATGTACTGACCCATTTCGACACCCTGCAGGTCTGCACAGCCTACCGCTCCAACGGGAAGGTTAGCGATGAGCTTCCCTTTGATATCCTTGCCCCGGTGGAACCCGTATATACGGAACTCCCTTCCTGGGAAAAAGACCTGAAGGGGATCAGCCGCAAGGAAGACCTGCCCCCCGAACTGCTCGCTTACATTGCTTTCATCGAGAAGGAAGTCGGGGTGCCCGTAACTTATGTTTCGGTGGGACCCGACAGGGAGCAGATCATTAAGATTGAATAAATAGCTGATTAACCGATAATTACCTTCAGAGACCGCAGAGTAGGCAGGGCAAAACCTTGACTTCTTTGCGGTTTTTTTTATCTTTCATATCCTAAACCAAGCCGACCCCAACCATGAGAACCCTGAATACCCTTTTCAACGACTGCGTCGAAAAATACCGGGACAACGTTTACCTGCTCGAAAATTCCGGCGAGGGATACAAACCTACCACCTACGGGGAAACCCGGACGGAAGTGCACCGGTTTGCAGCGGGACTGTTAAGCCTGGGGGTCCGGAAAGGAGACCGCCTGGCACTGCTGTCCGAAGGAAGGAACAGATGGATATACAGTGAGCTGGGGATCCTGTACACCGGGGCCGTGAACGTGCCCTTGTCCACACGTCTGGAAGAACCTTCGGAGATCAAATTCCGCATCGAGCATTCCGGGTCCAGGATGATGATCATCTCCGGCCGTGAAGCCTGTAAAATAAAGGAACTGAAAAAAGAGATCGCCTGCCTGGAAAAGATCATTTACCTTGACCCGCGCGAAAGCTACGACGAGGATGAGATCTTTTTCGACGACGTTTCCGCACTGGGCGACCGGTACCTTGCGGAGAACCGTTCAGAATTCGAGAACACATGGAAATCCGTCGGGGAAAACGACCTGGCCAATATCTGCTATACTTCCGGTACCACGGCAGATCCGAAGGGGATCATGCTCTCCCACCGGAATTATACCGCCAACATTGAACAGGCCCAGAGCGTTATGCCGGTCTATGAATGGTGGACCACGCTGGTGTATATTCCGTGGGACCACGCCTTCGCCCATACAGCCGGGGTTTACACCATCCTTTCACACGGGGCCAGCGTGGCTTCGGTCCAGCTCGGAAAGACCCAGACCGAAGCGCTCAAGAACTTCCCCATTAACATGAAGCAGATCCGGCCGGTTTTTATGTTCAGCGTACCGGCCATCGCCAAGAATTTTAAAAAGAACATCGAGAACGGCATCCGGGAGAAGGGCGGGCTGATCGAAAAACTCTTCCACCATGCCGTCCGGGTGAACAAGCGATACATCCGCCTGGGTTACGATCGCGGACGAAAAGGCACCTTCCTCCTGAAGCCATACATCTGGCTCTTCGACAGGATCATTTTCAAAAAGGTCCGGGAGGCCTTCGGCGGCCGCCTTGAATTTTTCGTGGGAGGGGCAGCACTGCTGGACCTGGAACTGGCAAAATTCTTCTATGCCATCGGGATCCCCATGTTTCAGGGCTACGGCCTGACCGAGGCAGCTCCTATCATTTCGGCAAATTCCCAGGCCAGGCATAAGCTGGGCTCTTCGGGCACCATCGTCAGCAACCTGGAGGTGAAGATATGCGACGAGGACGGGAAGGAATTGCCCGTGGGGGAAAAGGGAGAGATCGTCTGCCGGGGTGAAAACGTCATGCTGGGCTACTGGAAGAACGAAGCCGCGACGACGGAAGCTTTAAGGGAGGGATGGCTTTTAACGGGGGACATGGGTTACCTCGACAGCGACGGATACCTTTTTGTCCTGGGAAGGTTCAAGAGCCTGCTGATCGCCGACGACGGCGAGAAATACAGTCCCGAGGGAATAGAGGAAGCCTTCGCCCAGTACGTGCCCTTCCTCGACCAGTGCATGATGTACAACAACCAGAACCCCTACTGTACCATTTTCGTGGTCCCCAACAAGGAAGCCATGAAGCGATGGCTGGCAGAACATAAGCCCGGTGCCGGTGGCAGGGAGGCCAGGGAGGCGGTGCTGAAGGAACTGGAGCGGCAGATCGCGGAATTCAGGACCGGCGGAAGATACCAGGATGAATTCCCGCAGCGATGGCTTCCTGCGGCCGTCTGCATCCTTTCCGAACCCTTCAGCCAGGAAAACCTGCAGCAGAACAGCATGAACAAGCTTGTCCGCGGAAAGGTCCTCGAAGCCTACCCGGAGGAGCTCAGGTTCCTGTATACTCCGGAGGCAAAGAACATCACAAACGAGCGGAACCTGGCCGCCCTCGGGGATCTGTAACGGGGACCCATGCGGACACGCCGACATAGAATACCGGTCATCCGGATGAGGGCATTGTTACGCTGCCCTGTCCCCATGCGCCTCAAGGTCACGGTCCTGCTTCTGTTGTTTTTCACCGGGGCCGCCGCCCAGGAGGGCCAGCCCTTCATGAGCCATTTCAAGCTGGAACAGTTCCCCGGCAACCGGATCAGTTCCATCAGCCAGGACATCCAGAACACCATGGTATTCTCGGGCAACACCGGCATCATCACTTTCGATGCGGAGGACTGGCAGATCCTTAAAGTGCCCAACATTCCCATGGCCGTATCCGCCGATTCCGTCCTTCCCCTTGTCTACGTGGGGGGAAGGGAATTCTATGGCTACCTGCTGAAAACCGGCACGGGAAAATATGAATACCACAACCTGTCCGAGAAGGGGGAGGAAACGGGCGATGTATACCGGATCTGCCAGACCAGCAGGTACGTGATCTTTTACGGGGATGACCTGGTGGCGATGGCGGACCGGAATGAGCTGTACAACCTGAAAAGGTTCAGGCCCGATTCCCTGAACGTGTTCTCCGGCCTGCTCATTTACCGCAATAAAGCCTACCTGAACATAGTCGGGAAAGGGATACACGAATTGACTTTCGGGGGACTCGTAAGGGTGGAGTCCCGCATTGATTTTTCCGGATCGGAAATCCTGTTCGGTATCGAATACGGGGACAGCAATGCATTGGTGGGACTGGATAATAATGAGATCTACCGGTTCAATGGACGGAATTTCACGAAGGTGGACCTGGAGGATCAGGAATACCTTGAAGAGAGCTACCTTGTGGATGCTGTCTGGCTGGAAGACCATGTCTTTGCGTTGTCCACCCTGCTGGGCGGTTGCATGATCCTCGACGTGGTCACGGGGAAAACCATCAACATCCTGAATTTCCAGACAGGCTTGCCTGACGACGAAATCTATGCTATTGGAAGCGATAACAATCACGGGCTGTGGCTTTCCCACCAGTACGGGCTGACACGTGTCGATGTGCGCCTTCCTATCCGGTCTTACGAAAATTACCCGGGACTGGAAGGGAATCTGACCGCGGTGGCCGTGCTGGACAGTACCCTGTACGTCAGCACCAATGAGGGGATCTTTTACCTGGAAGAAAAAAAGGATTACCTCGAACAGGAAATCGTCATCCGGGTAACGCCCCCTCCTCCCCCGGCTGAAAAAAAGACAGAGACCGTCAGGGAGCTGGGCCCCGAGGAAGAAGCCCCTGTACAATTGCAGGAGGAGGAACTGAGTGCAAGGGACCGCAGGCTGCTTCGCAGGGAGGCCAGGAAAGAAGCCAGGATGCTTAAGGAAAGCGGAGAAACCGGGGAACAGGTGAAGACGGAGCAAAAGCAGGCTGAGCAGGGTAAAGCGGAACAGGGTAAA
>Ga0307419_10001761_pt1 | contig 11135 bp, 12 predicted proteins | sample SalMarWE160230MG_2_FD_202512 | JGI IMG/M metagenome (GOLD analysis project Ga0307419, IMG submission 202512) | Salt marsh sediment microbial communities from the Plum Island Ecosystem LTER, Massachusetts, United States - WE1602-30 | ecosystem: Environmental > Aquatic > Marine > Intertidal zone... | reverse complement strand
TTGAAATGCTGGAAGAAATAACATATTTACGGCCGTATCCCTCGCAGACGAATTTTATTCTATGCCAGGTTATCGGCCGACCGGCGAAGGATTTGAAGCAGGCTCTGGAGGGTGCAGGGATCCTGGTGCGCTATTTCGACAAGCCGGGATTGCGAGATCACATCCGCATCAGCACCGGAACACCGGCGCAAAGTGATGCCTTGTTGGCTGCCCTGGCAGCGATGGAGTAAACCATGCGAAAAGCGAAAATTGAGCGAAAGACAACGGAGACCGACATCCAGATTCAACTCAACCTGGATGGCGCCGGAAAATGCGATATCAATACCGGGGTTGGCTTTTTCGATCACATGCTGCGACACGTCGCCGTGCACGGCATGTTCGATTTGACAGTGAAAGCTAAAGGCGATCTGGAGATCGATGCCCATCACACCGTTGAAGATTGCGCCCTGGTCCTGGGGCAGGCTTTCGACCAGGCTCTGGGCGATCGTAAAGGTATCGTGCGCATGGGTTCGGCATATGTGCCCATGGATGAGTCCCTGGCGCGCGTCGTGGTCGATCTCTCGGGCCGTCCCTACGCGGTCTTTCAGGCCGATTGGCAGGGTTATTCCCTGGGAAAGATGCCGGTGAGTATGGTGCGTCACTGCTTCGTCTCGCTGGCCACAACTGCACGCGCCAACCTGCACGCCGTGTTGTTCTACAGCGAGGACGATCACCACGGCGCGGAAGCGTTGTTTAAAGCCCTGGGACGCGCCCTGGGAGAAGCGACGCGCCTCGATCCGTGCCGCACGGGCGTGCCGAGTACCAAGGGCGTGTTGTAATCATGTCAGCATTCAATAATTTGGAGAAAGATGTGTAATGGGTATGATCGCATTGGTCGACTCTGGCATCGGCAACCTGCGGTCGGTGGAGAAAGCCTTGACAACCGTCGGTGCGGAGGTGATCCGGACTTCGGATCCACAAGTGGTTCTGGAGGCCGGGAAAGTCGTCCTGCCCGGTGTGGGCGCTTTTGGAGACGGCATGGCAGGGCTCGAATCGCGTGGATTGATCGAACCGATCAAGACAGTTGTGGCGCGGGGCACGCCGTTGTTGGGCATCTGTGTCGGCATGCAGGTGTTCTTTGCGGAAAGCGAAGAGTACGGGCGTCACGCCGGCCTGGGATTCTTGCCGGGCACGGTCAGACGCTTCGAAACACCTGAATTGACCGTCCCCCAAACCGGGTGGAATCAAGTAAAACCCTGTCGGGAAAGTCCCTTGCTCGACGGGCTCCCGCCCGGTGTGTATGCCTATTTCAATCACAGCTACTACTGTGATGCGCAGCCCGAGGACATATTGGGGGAGACGGAGTATGGTGTGCGCTACTGTTCCGTCGCGGGGCGCGGAGCCCTGTATGGCGTGCAGTTCCACCCCGAGAAGAGCCAACGAGTAGGTCTGGCCATCCTGCGGAATTTTGTGGAGAAGTGCTGATGGATGAATTCATCGTCTATCCGGCGATCGATCTGCGTGAGGGCCAGGTCGTTCGCCTGAAACAGGGAGATCCCGCTCGCAAGACGGTTTTCGATGACAATCCTGCTGGAGTGGCAAACCGTTGGATGGCGGCGGGGGCAGATTGGCTGCATGTGGTCAACTTGGATGGTGCTTTTGGCGAGGCGGATGATGCCAATCGTGTCGCGCTTCAGGCCATTCTCGGAGCGGGAGCGCAAGTGCAGCTTGGCGGTGGACTGCGTTCCTTGGAAACAGTAAGCACGGTGTTGAATCTGGGAGTGCGGCGCGTTGTGATTGGCACCGCCGCGGTCGAGAACCCGGAGTTGATCGGTGAAATTGTGGCGAAATTCGGTTCCGAGCATCTGGCGGTTGGGGTAGATGTGCGCGAAGGGCGTGTGCATACACGGGGTTGGGTGGATGACACGGGTATCGATGTCTTTTCCTTGGCGCGCGAACTCCACAAAGAAGGCGTGGAAACGATTATTGTCACCGACATCAGCCGGGATGGCATGGGAAGCGGTGTAAACGTCGATCTATCTCAACAATTGGCGGAAGCGACGAGTATGCGGGTGATCGCTTCTGGCGGTGTCGACTCACTTGAAGATATCCGTCGTGTGCGTCAGGCGGGTCTGCCGGGTGTGATCGTAGGCCGCGCCCTGTACGATGGCAAATTCTCCCTGGAGGAGGCGCTGCAATGTTAGCCAAACGCATCATTCCCTGCCTGGATGTCAAAGACGGACGCGTAGTCAAGGGCGTGAACTTCGTCAACCTGCGCGACGCGGGTGATCCGGTGGAACAGGCGCGAATCTACGACGAAATGGGCGCCGACGAGTTGGTGTTTTTGGACATCTCCGCCACACCGGAGGGCAAGGAGACCACAGTGACGATGGTGCGCAGCGTGGCAGACCAGGTCTTTCTGCCGCTCACCGTCGGCGGCGGCATCCGCAGCCTGGAGGATATGCGCAAGCTGCTTCTGGCGGGTGCGGATAAGGTGAGTGTCAATTCTGCCGCAGTCAAGCGGCCGGAGATGCTGTCGGAAGGCGCCGAGCGTTTCGGCAGCCAATGCATCGTGCTGGCGGTGGACGCCAAACGGATTTCCCCCGGATCGTGGGAGGTTTACGTGAGTGGTGGGCGCACACCGACAGGCATCGACGCGCTGGAATGGATCCGCAAGGCGGTGGATCTGGGCGCAGGCGAAATATTGCTTACCAGCATGGATGGCGACGGCACGCTCGCCGGCTACGATATCGAACTCACGCGAGCCGTTGCGGACGCTGTCCAGGTGCCGTTGATCGCCAGTGGCGGTGCGGGGACTCTGCAGCACTTCGCCGATGTACTCACGCAGGGAAAAGCCGATGCTGCGCTGGCCGCCTCGCTGTTCCACGACAAGGAGCTCACGGTCGGGGAAGTGAAAGCGTTTCTGCTGGAGCAGGGGTTGCCCATCCGGCCGGAGCGAGATGGCTGGCAGATCGGCGAAGAAGAGAGATGAGGAATATCATGGATTTGAAATATAACGAGCGCGGGTTGATCCCTGCCATCGTGCAGGACGAAGCCAGCGGCGAGGTGTTGATGATGGCCTGGATGAACGCCGAATCGCTGCGATTGACGCAGCAAACCGGGGAGGTGCATTTCTGGAGCCGCAGCCGCCAGGAACTCTGGCGCAAGGGGGAAACCTCCGGCAACGTACTCTACCTGCGCCAGATCCGGGCCGACTGCGACGCCGACGTGCTGCTGCTGCAGGTGGAGGCATCCGGGCCGGCCTGCCACACCGGCGCGCGATCCTGTTTCTTTCAGGAGCTGGAGGACATCGATGAAGCTTGATGATCTGCTGGCCATTCTCGAAGAGCGCAAGAATAATGCGCCCGAAGGCTCGTATACAGCCCGCTTACTGGATGCCGGGGAGGATGAGATCCTCAAGAAAGTCGGGGAGGAAACCATGGAGGTCATCCTGGCCGCCAAAGGGCAGGGCGATCAACGTTTGATCGAGGAGATCGCCGACCTGTTCTACCACACACTCGTCCTGCTCGCGGCGCGCGACATGAGTCTTGCGGATGTGGAAGAGGAACTTGCCCGGCGCCACGAAACCTCCGGGTAGATCGCAGTATGAAGATTTTACTTTTCGACATGGATGGTGTGCTGCTCGAGGCGCGGGCCTATCATCAGGCTTTACGGGAGGTGGTTGAGCGTATCGGCCGCGCATTGGGGTTCCGCCAGGTGGGCCTCACGCTGGAAGACGTGCATTTCTTCGAATCCATCGGGGTGACCAGTGAATGGGATTCATCAGCCATCTGCCATGCGCTGCTGCTCGAGCGGGTGTGGGAGCTCGATCCCGAACGCAGTTTACCAAATCAACCACCACTTCCAGAAGTCGAGCTGCACGATCTGGTGTCACCCGATTTTCGAGCCTTTTTCAGATCCCTTTCTACGCCGGGTTCCGCTGTGGTTCCTTCTTTGGGCGATGCGGAACGATTGCTGTTAAGCCAGGATGATCTCTCCTCAGCGCAAGTCGAAATTCTTCAGGGGATCCTGCGCAATGCCAGACAGCTCAAAGACTCGCTCACGCATCGCATGTTTCAAGAATTGATACTTGGCAGTCAGGTCTTCCGTGAGTTGTATGGCCTGGATGCCAGTAAACCTTCCAATGGGTATTTACTCACCCTGGACGTCCCGGCCCTCGATGAAGATCAAACGAAGCAGTTACATGCTTGGCTTGCCGAGAAGGATCATTATGCCGCCGTCTTCACCAACCGACCTTCGCAACCACCCGGTGATTTCTTCGATACACCTGAGGCGGAACTTGGTCTGAGACTTGTGGGGCTGGAAGATGTTCCCATTGTTGGACACGGGAGTTTAGCCTGGATGACGGAGAAACGCAGGCTGCAGATGGATGCGTTGCTCAAACCATCTCCCGTGCATGTTCTGGCAGCGTTACGCTGTGCAATGGGGGATGATGTTGATATCGCACTGCAATCGGCGGTTTCCCTGGTCCTGGATGGGGACATGGACGAAGGTTGGTTTCGCCTGGAAGGTGCGCAGGTAACCGTTTTTGAAGACGCGGTTAAAGGACTTCAGAGCGCACTCGCCGCGCAGGAGAGATTAAATCAGCAGGCCATCTCGATCGATCTCCAGCTTCGCGGGGTGAGTTCCAATGAGAACAAGGCTTCTGCCTTACGGGCGGCGGGCGCGCAGGTCTTTGAAAGTCTCCCCACACTTCTTCCAGAATTAACCCCGGCCCAGCCGTAGGTGTAGCTGCAGGATGGAAATACAGTAGGAGCCTGATTTGGAAAGTCAAAAGCTGCTCTTGGTGGACGACGAAACTACAATCACGAACAATCTGGCGCCGTTTCTGAGGCGCTCGGGTTTCGACGTCGAGGTTGCAGCGGACGGCAAACAGGTCCTGGATCAAATTACCAATTTCCAGCCAGATCCAGCGTACGAGATCAGTACCTGCAGAACGAATAAACTGCGAATGTATTTCATCAAGACCTGGGGGATGAAATTCTCATGCGGGTGCCAGATTATATCGCTAAGCAAAGTGAACAACCGATCGCACTTGCGATTACCTTTACAACCCCATCCGATGAGTGACTGATATGCGTTATGATGATAACGAAACGCTGGTTTTGGTATTTCCATCCATGTGTTCCACTTACGGATTTGCCCCTGTGTCTATCTCTGGTAATACTGCCAATCGTCTCGGTGGGTGAAGGATATTAGCATCATTTGACGGTCTGTTTTTAATCCTGGATTGCTGCATGATGTCGCCGAATTGTGACACCGCTGCCACATGGGCATTACGTCTGCCATCTATCATTGGATTGTGATATGAAGCTTAGAAAGTGAGCAAAGCGCCTAGAAAATGGGGGAGAAGGAAAAAACCGGATCGAGTGTTGTGTCTTTCAACATTCAATCCGGGAGGTTTATCGGTTTCGTTCGAATGTGTCAGCATGTCACTTTTGCCCGTAGATGTTCTTGTAGCGTTCGTGCAGTTTGGCGACGGCTTCCGGGGGAATTTCGTCCGGTGTGCCCATTCCCAGGGCGATGGATACTGTCTTGGCTACGTCCTCCACCATGACTGCCGCTTTGAGCGCCGCTTCGGCCGTGGGTCCCACGGTGAAAACGCCATGGTTCTTCAGCAGCACCGCCGGGGATTTCCCGATCGTTTCCACGACCACCTTGCCAATTTCCTCGCCGCCGATCAGGGCGAAGCCGCCGCAGGGGATCTCGCCGCCGAACTCGTCGCCAATGGCGGTGAGGTAGACGGGAATCGGTTTTCCCAACGCGGCAAAGGCGCTGGCGTAATTGGAGTGGGTGTGTACGATGCCGTTTACGTTTTCCATGTGGCGGTAGATGTACAGGTGGCTGGCGCAGTCGGAGGAGGGTTTCAACTTACCTTCGATGACTTTCCCCTCCAGATCGACGACAACCATGTCCGCCGCCTGCATGACCTCATATTTAACACCCGAGGGCTTAATCACCACCAGGCCGCTTTCCTCGTCCCGGGCGCTGACGTTGCCGCTGGTCCAGACGACGAGTTGATTGCGTGGTAATTCCAGATGGAGCTGAAATACTTCTTCTTTTAATGCCTCAAGCATGGATCTCTCCGGGATTAGTTGGTACGAATCTCGTTGCGCAGTTCCTTCAAGCGCTTCATCACGTCGTTCTCGCCGCGGCCGAAGTAATCATGCAGGGTGCTGTACTCGGCATACAAACGATCATAGATCGCTTTATTATCCATGTTAGGCTGATAGTTCTGCTCCCGCAAGCGGGCCATCTTCTCGCTGGCTTCGATGATCGAATCGTAGCCTCCGGCTGCAGCGCCCGCGGCTACAGCACCGTGCATCGCCGACCCCATGGCCGGGATTTGAGTCGATTCGGGTACGTAGATGGGCAGACCGGTGACATCGGAATAGATCTGCATGAGTAGTCGATTGCGCTCCGGCAGGCCGCCGGTGGCGATGAGTTCATTAATGGGTACGCCGTTTTCGCTGAAGGTCTCGATGATCTTGCGCGTACCGTATGCCGTGGCCTCGATCAAGGCGCGGTATATTTCTTCGGGTTTGGTCGCCAGTGTAGCGCCGAGTAACAGCCCGGTCAGGTCAACGTCGACCAGCACGCTGCGGTTGCCATTCCACCAGTCAAGCGCCAGCAAACCGCTTTCGCCGGGTTGATATTGACTCGCTTTCTCCTCCAGCAGCTGGTGGATATCTACTCCTCTTTCGCTGGCTTCTTTTTCGAGAGCTGCTGGAACGCAGTTTTCCACAAACCACTGGAAGTGATCGCCGACGCATGATTGGCCGGCTTCGAAACCCGGCATGTTGGGCAGGATTCCATCTTCTACCACACCGCACATGCCCGGGACGATTTCCTCCTCCTCACCCAACACCATGTGGCAGATGCTGGTACCCATGATCATCACCATACGTCCCGCTTGCGTAACGCTGGAAGCGGGTACGGCGACATGGGCATCAACGTTAGCCACAGCGACAGCAGTGCCGGGGTTCAAGCCTGTCCACTGTGCCGCTTGTTCCGTAAGTTCACCGGCTTTCTCCCCCAGGGGCGAAATCGTGCGCATCATCTTTTCATCGACGATGTTTTCCAGCCCCGGATCGAGAGCGCGGAAGAATTCCTTGGGCGGGAAGCCCTCTCGTTTCGACCACATCGCTTTGTATCCTGCCGTGCAGGAATTGCGTGTCTCGATGCCGGTCAGCTGCCAGACGACCCAATCGGCCGCCTCGATCAGGCGGTCAGCTGCTTCATAGACCTCGGGGGCTTCGTCCAGGATTTGCCAGGCCTTGGGGAAGAACCACTCCGAGCTGATCTTGCCGCCATAGCGGTCGAGGATCTTCCCGAATCCTTTCTCTCTGGCGATGATGTTGAGTTTGTTGGCCTCTGGTTGAGCGGCGTGGTGTTTCCAGAGTTTGATCCAGGCGTGCGGGTTGCTGCGCCACTCGGGCAGGAAACACAGTGGTGTGCCGTCGGATTTGGTGGGCAGCATGGTGCAGGCGGTGAAGTCGATTCCGATGCCGATCACATCATCGGGGTTTACACCACTTTCTTTTAGTACCGCCGGGATGGTTTGTTTGAAGACCTCGATGTAATCGTTGGGATCCTGCAGCGCCCAATCCGGTTCGAGGCGCATCTTGCTCTCGGGCAGATATTCATCGATGACGCCATTGACGTAGTTGTGTACTGCGGTGGCGATCTCTTTACCGTCTTCGACGCGTACGAGGATGGCGCGGCCGGAAAGCGTGCCGAAATCGACACCGATCGCATACTTCGAGCTGCTCATTCGTCTCCTCCGAAGTGTTTTATGTGCCTCTCGGCGGGAATGTTCACGACCGATTGTGGAAGTAAACCTCCCAGCCCAGGTATTTGTCGAGCGCCTCGTAAACGGCGTCGGCGACTTCCGTCAGGTTGACGGAGACGTGATGCTCAAAACCGTTGTTGCAAATGTGAGCCAGCAGTCCCTGTAAATCGGGGATCTTGAAGACGCCATAACCGCCGAAGGTTTGCAGTTTATCATTGGTGAGCTCACCCTCGCCGATGTAGGCTGCGATCTTCCCATTCAGGTCATCTGTGGAGACACGCAGGTAGGTGAATGGGCCAGTTTTCACACGCCCAACGACCGTGCCAAAAGTGTTCTCTTTGCCAACGGTACCAGCGATGATTTCCTGATAATCCATCACGGCATCGTCCTTGACGAAAATATCGCCCGGCAGGTTGGAGCAGTGGAAGATCACGCCCTTGTTGGGGTCATCGCCATAGTTGTTATTCCAATCCACGATGGCGCTGGGCTGCTCGGCGGCAAGCGCCAGAGCGTACATGGCTACCACACCGGCGGTGTCCGTTTCACAGGCGGAAGGCACCAATTTATTGGACATCATACTCATCAACGTGCAGGGAACGACACCGAAGAATTCCTGCATCGAGGTCCAGCACTGGATCGCACTGGCGACCAACTCGGTGTCCTTCATCCAACCGTCGATCACGGCGCCCAATTTGGCCATTTTCAGCAGTGCATCTTCGGGGATGCCCTTGGTGGGGACGTAATCCTGGACGGCTTTGAGCTTGGCTTTCACGGCTGGATCGTCGTCCGCCAGGCGTTCAACGCGTCCGAAGGCTTCCGAGAGATCCAGGGTCTCGATGGAGATACCGGAATTTTCAAGCAGTTTTTCGGAGTAACGCACGGTGTTGAACGCTGTCGGTCGGGCGCCCAGGGCGCCGATACGCGCGTTATTCAGACCTCTCACCACCCGGCAGGTTGCGGTGAACTTGCGTAAGTCTGTGCGGAAACTCTCACTCTGTGGATCGACGGTGTGAAGGGACGGCAAGGTGAATTTGATGCCGTACTGCCGCAGGTTGTTGCAGAGGGACATCTTGCCGCAGAACGAGTCGCGGCGATCGGCGATGGTCATACGTTGCGCATCGTCGGGATAGGCATGGATCAACACGGGCACATTCAGGCCGGACCAGCGCAGTGTGTTGGCGATGGCGCGTTCGTCACCGAAGTTGGGCAGGGTGACCAGCACACCGTCGATCTCATCTGTGTGGGCTTTGAACAGGTCGGCTAATTTGTGAGCCTCGCCGAGGCTCTCAACGGAACCGTAAGGGGTCTCTTCGGGGGAGATGGCGATCGGTATAATGCCTTCCTCCTCAAGCACCTTCAATATGGTTTCTCGTCCGGCTTCACATAGATGGCTGGGAAAGAAACCACGATTGCCGACGATTACGCCAAGGGTCATCTTATTTTTGGACATCTGCATTTATCTCCTTCTTTTGGTAACTGCAAGGTCGTTTTTGTATCATCATTCAAATAACGAGCATCCAATCCTGTGCTTTTTACAGATGATATTCTCTCTTTGATTCTATTGCATGTTATCAGAGTTATATATAAGCTTCCCTCATAGGTCAATCCATTGTATGGAGAAACCGCTTATTTTATTGATAATACCCATCCCATGACTGAGACGGGTATTATCATAAGATAAAGAAGGAAGAGTCAGGTGTTGATCCATTCAGGTGTGTTGACGATCTGCGCTTGTGCTTTGGATTTACCTGTACGAGTAAATTACTCGCTGCCTCCAATGGACTGCATGATTTCTCTCTCGCTAACTTCACCCGTGAATTCACTGACCTTTTTCTTTTCCCGCAAAACAACGACGCGATGACTGGTTCGCAACACCTCTTCTAGTTCTGAAGAGATGAACAGGCAGGATTTGCCCTCTTCGGCCAGTAAGAGCACTAGTCTTTGAATTTCTGCTTTCGCTCCCACGTCAATTCCTCGGGTGGGTTCGTCCAGTATAAGAAGTTGTGGATTTGTTGCCAGCCATCGGGCGAGAATCACTTTCTGTTGGTTGCCGCCACTTAAATTCTTGACTGGCTGATCTGCGGAGGGTGTGGTGATGTTCAGTAAATTGATGTACTTCTCGGAAATTTCATGTTGTTTCTGGAGAGGTATATACTTGAACCAGCCTTGGTGAGCCTGCAATGCAAGGATAATATTCTCTCGAACAGTCAAATCCTCGGCAATACCTTCGGCTTTCCGATCTTCTGGGCAGAGTGCGACACCGCGCTCGATAGAATCGAGTGGTGAGTGATCTTCGACCAATTTGCCTTCCATGGTCATCGTGCCATTATCTGGTTGATCGATCCCAAAAAGTAGTTTCGCCATTTCCGTACGCCCTGATCCAAGCAGCCCGGCTAAGCCGACGACTTCCCCGGCGTGCATTTCCAGATCAAATGGTTCAATCGAACCAGAAAGAGCCAGATCGTCTGTGGTGAGCAAAGCTTCCTGCTTAATATTCTTGCTGGTCTCTAACTTGATTGCCGTCATGTCGTCATAATCGGCAAGACTGCGGCCAATCATCTTGGCGATTAGTTCCATGCGAACTATGGATGTTGTATCAAAAGTCCCGACCAGCTTGCCGTTACGCAAGACTGTAATCCGGTCAGATACTTCGTATACCTGGTCGATAAAGTGCGTGATAAAGATGATCCCGACTCCAGATTGTTTGAGTGTCCGCATCACTCGGAAGATCTGCTCTGTTTCATGGGCATCGAGGCTTGAAGTGGGTTCATCCAGGATTAAAACCTTGGCTGAAGAGATCTCAAGCGCTCGGGCAATGGCAGTAATCTGTTGGATGGCGGTGGAATATGAGCCCAAGGGTTGGGTTACATCGATATCGATATTAAGCTGCTGAAGGACTTGCCGGGCGCGGTTATTCATCCCTTTCCAATCGATCCGACCTAACTTGTGTGGTTCCCGACCGATCAAGATGTTCTCAGCTACCGTCAGATAGTTGCACAGGTTAACTTCCTGATAGACGGTGCTGATTCCCATCGTTTGTGCATGCAGGGGGGATTTGATGAAGGTCTCTTTTCCTTCAAGAATAACAGTGCCCTGATCCTGTCGTTCAACACCGGTCATAACTTTAATCAGGGTGGATTTGCCCGCACCATTTTCCCCAACAAGAGCGTGGATCTCCCCAGTTCTGAGTGTAAAGTCCACGTTTTCCAGGGCTTGTACACCCGGAAAGGATTTATAGATGCCTTCCATTACAACGATTTCTTTCCCATTCACGGATTTCATCAATTCCGACATAGATCTTGTCTCCGTTCTGGAAAACCCAGGTTATGAGTGTCTTTGTCGC
>Ga0307419_10001756_pt1 | contig 11139 bp, 8 predicted proteins | sample SalMarWE160230MG_2_FD_202512 | JGI IMG/M metagenome (GOLD analysis project Ga0307419, IMG submission 202512) | Salt marsh sediment microbial communities from the Plum Island Ecosystem LTER, Massachusetts, United States - WE1602-30 | ecosystem: Environmental > Aquatic > Marine > Intertidal zone >... | reverse complement strand
TGGTGGCCATGATGAACACCACCGTGAACACGTCGCCGAAGATGGTGACGACCCCCGACGTGAACATCTCGTTCAGCACCTCGACGTCGCTCGTCACCCGCGTCATCAGCCGCCCGACGGGGTTCCGGTCGAAATACGCCGTGTCCAGGACCTGCAGGTGACCGAAGATCTGGCCCCGCAGGTCCTTCATCACGGCCTGGCCGATCCAGGTGGTGAGGATCGTGTTCGCGTAGGAGAGTCCCGCCGAGAGGACGAGCGACAGGGCGAAGGCGCCCGCCAGGAGGGCCAGGAGGCCGGAGTCCTTGCTCGGGAACGCCCGGTCGATGGCGAACTTCGTGATTCCGGGCCCCACCAGCTCGAGGCCCGAGGCGGCGATGAGCATGAGGACGGCCATCACCACCTGCCTGCGGTAGGGGCGCAGGTAGGCCAGCAGGCGCTTCATGAGTCGGGCGTCGTAGGCCTTCCCGAGCGCGTCTTCTTCCCTGTACGGGCCGTCGGGGCTCGTCTGCATCACTCCAGCGTTGGGCTCGGAACACGAGCGGTCGAGGAGCCGGCGCCCGCCGGGAGGGGCGCGGGCGCGGACTTTCCCGAACATACCCACGAGTGGAGGGGAGATCCACGCGGCCACCGAGTCCGGCTCGACGCGACCCGGGGCTCCCGATTCACGCCCGGCCTCTCTTGACCGGACTCCGTGTCCCCCGCGACGTTGGCGCGGTCCCGCGACCGGGACGTCATCCCTTCCGACCAGAGAGCAGCGGAGAGAGCATGGACATCCTCGCCCGGGCCGTCCTGGCCCTAGCCTTCACCCTGGCCCCGCGGCCGGCCAACGCGGTCTCCTCGAGTCCCGCGGCCGTTCCCGCGCCGGCGCGATCCGTCCCGGCGGTCCGCCCGTCCGGCGCCCCGCCGGCGGACACCGCGGCCGACTCCGCGGGCGCGCACACGACGTTCCGGCTCGAGGACCTCCGGCGGCTGGTCAGCGTCCGGAGCCCCCGCATCTCCCCGGACGGCAAGAGCGTCGCGGTGGTGGTGGGCCGCCAGGACTGGAAGGAGGACGAGTCGAAGAGCGAGCTCGACCTGGTGGACGTGGCCTCCGGCTCGCTGCGCCCGCTCACCTATCGGCGGGACGGCGTCGGGAGTCCCCGCTGGTCTCCCGACGGGACCCGGCTGGCCTTCGTCGCGAAGGACACGGCCACGAAGAAGTCGCAGGTCTGGGTGCTGCGCATGGACGGCGGTGACCCCATGCGGATCACGGACTCCAACACCGGCGTGTCGGCCTACGCCTGGAGTCCCGATGGCGCCTCGATCGCCTACGTGGCCCAGGACTCCGTGCCCGACCCGAAGGCGATCAAGCACCACGAGGACGGCTTCGTGGTCGGGGATGCCAACTACCAGACGCGGGCCGCCGTCCAGCCCTGGCACCTGTGGATCGTATCCTCGAACGGCGGGACGGCCCGGCGCCTCACAGGCGGGGACGAGTGGAGCCTGGCCCACGACCAGGGAGGGGCCGACACGCCCGCCTGGAGCCCGGACGGTGCCTCCATCGTCTTCACCCGTTACCCGGGCGTGTGGTACGGCCACGCCTACCGCTCGCGGCTCTCGAAGGTCGACACCACGGTGACCGCCACCGACTCGGCCGGAGGTCCGACCTCGCTGGCCGTGGGCGCGCCGGACACGGCGTCCCTGCGCATCGGGACGACCGGCGATACGCTTCCGACCGGCGAGGGGGCCGGGAACCCGGAATTCGCGCCGAACGGTGGAGCGCTGGCGTTCGAGCGGGCGCGGGGCGGCGACCTCAACAACGGCTCGGCCGTGTACGTGAAGCGTGGCGGCTCGGTCACCGACGTGACCTCCGGGCTGGCCCGGAACATCGGTGGCTTCACCTGGCTCCCGGACGGCCGCTCCCTCCTCCTCACGGGTCAGCTCGGGGCGCGCTCGGTGATGTGGGAGCAGCCGGTGGGCGGGAAGGCTCGCCTGCTGGACCTGGGGGACGTGCAGCCCTCGTATGGCGGGGTGAGCGTCTCGAACACGGGAGCGGTGGCTTTCGTCGGCGCCACTGCCGCCCACCCGGGCGAGCTCTACTACATGACCTCGCCGGGGGCGAAGCCCCGGCGCCTCACCGACGTCAACGCCTTCGTGGACTCGCTGCACCTGGGGAGGGCCGACTCGCTGGCGTGGACCGGCCAGGGCGGCTACGCCGAGGACGGGGTCCTCACGTATCCGCCCGACGCCAGGAAGGGCGAGAAGCTGCCCCTCGTTCTGGTCGTCCACGGTGGCCCCGAGGGCGCGTCCACCACCGCCTTCTCGGACCTGCCGCAGCTCCTGGCGGCCCACGGCTACCTCGTCTTCCAGCCCAACTACCGGGGCAGCATCAACCTGGGCGACACGTACCAGCACGCCATCTACCGGGACACGGGCGAGGGGCCCGGGAAGGACGTGATGGCCGGGCTCGACGCGCTCGAGAAGACGGGCGTGGTCGATACGGCGCGCATCGGTGTCTCGGGCTGGTCCTACGGCGGCTACATGACCACGTGGCTGACGGGACACTACCACCCGTGGAAGGCCGCGGTCGCGGGGGCCTCGCTCACCGACTGGGTCATGGACTACACGATCGCCTTCTACCAGAAGGGTGACCTCTACTTCTTCGGTGGCGGCCCGTGGACGAAGAAGGACTGGCAGATCTGGCGCGACCAGTCGCCCATCGCCCGCGCGCCCGACGTGACCGCGCCCACGCTGGTCATGGGCGACATCGGCGACCCCAACGTCCCGATCGTGAACAGCTTCGAGTGGTACCACGCCCTTCAGGACAACGGGGTGGAGACGAAGTTCGTGGCCTATCCGGCGAACGTGCACTTCCCGCACGACATCGTGCGCACCACCGACATCTACCGCCGGTGGATCGGCTGGATGGACGATCACCTCATGAAGTAGCGGCCACCTCCGGCCTGCGGCCCACCCGTCGGGTCCAGGTTTCGAGGTCCTCAAGGAAGGCCCGGAGGAACGCGCGCGTTGGCGCGTGGATGAGTCGCCCGACCTCGTCGAACTTGTCCCCGGCGCCGCCCACCGCGACGCCGGGGTGCGGGAGCGTGAGGGCGAGGACGGCGTGCAGCACCGTCTTCAGGTGCTCCTGCGCCCGCGCCGTGCCGATCGTGCCCGTGGAGGCGCCCACGATGGCCACGGGCCTGTCCCGCAAGGGCGAGCGTCCGGCGGGGCGGGACGCCCAGTCGATCACGTTCTTCAGGACGCCCGGGATGCCGTAGTTGTACTCCGGCGTGGCCAGGATCACGGCCTCGGCCTCGTCGATGGCGCCCTTGAGGCGCTCTACCGGCTCCGGCCGCTCCCCGTCCTCGTCCAGGTCGGCGTTGTAGGGAGGGATCCCCTCCAGGCCGAAGATCTCGATCTCGAGCCCCCGCGGGGCCAGCTCCCGGGCCGCCTCGAGGAGGAAGCGATTGTAGGAGCCGGCCCGGAGGCTGCCGGGGATTCCGAGCACGCGGAGGGTGACCCCTCCGGCGTCGTACCCTTCCGCGCTCCAGTCCTCGGAGTCCTCGCGCGGCGCCCTCACGCGGCCGCCCGCTTCGTCGGGGCGCTCCGGCCCACGCTCACGTTGAGAAGCGCGAGCCCGACCGCCGCCCCGAGCGACACCCACGCGATCCATGGAGCCCACAGCCCCTGGAAGCCCACGAGAGCGTCCACCGACAGCAGCCCCGGACCGGTGACGGCCAGAGCCAGGGCGCCGGCCACGATCATGAGCGGCAGCTCGACCCCGTTGTCGGAGGCGTAGAAGCCGTTGGGCAGGTGCACGGACAGGATGGCCACCAGCATGACCAGGATCATGATGGCCGGGCCGATCGGGCCCAGGAAGCCGGTTGCGGTGAGCAGGCCACCCGCCAGCTCTCCCAGGCCCGCCGCGGCGGCGAACAGTCGGCCGGGACGGAAGCCCAGCCCCTCGAAGAATCCGCCCGTGCCCTCGAGGCCGGGGCCCCCGAACCATCCGAACAGCTTCTGGGCGCCGTGCGAGGCGAGCCCCAGCCCCAGCAACAGCCGCGCTCCCAGCAATCCGAAGGCCAGGACGGCCGGGTCCTGCATGGGGATCGTCGACATGTGAGCCTCCAGTGTGATTGTGATAACACGTATGTGATAACATGAATGTTGCAACAAGTATATCGCTCAAAAAAACGGGCTGGCGACTCTCCGGGCTTCAGCCCACCGCGGCGCCCTCCGGCCGCCCCGCCGACCGCACGTCCGCCAGCGCCTCGATCAGCGTGCGGAGCTCGCTCCGCTCCAGGTCGCCGAACCAGCGCTTCTGGAGCGCCTCGAGGGCGGGCGTGGCCCGGTCCAGAACCTCCTCGCCCTCGCGGGTGAGGGTCGCCTTCACGTGGCGCCGGTCTCCCTCATCGCGGCAGCGCGCCACCAGCCCGGTCTCGTCCAGGCGTTCCAGCAGCCGGGACACATCCGGCACCGGCGAGACCAGGCGCTCGCCCACCTCTCTCCCGCACAGTCCCTGCTCGCCAGCCCCCCGCAGGATGCGCAGCACGTTGTACTGCGTGTGCGTGAGGCCAAAGGGCTTCAGGACCTGTCCGAGTGCGTGGTCCAGGAGCGCCGACGTGCGCAGGACGCTGAGCAGCGCCTCGACCTCGGGGCGCCCGAACGGCCTCGACTGCTTGATCTCCTCCTGGAGGGTCGGCTTCCGCATGACACCATGATACATGTTGCAACATGTATTGTCAAGCCGGAAGCGACCCCCCTCTCACCGCATGTGGGTCTCCGGTCTCAGTCGCCCGACAGCACCATCGGGACCAGCTGGCCCGACGGATCCAGCGTCCACTGGATGATCGTGCCCCGGTCGACGTAGAGGGGCGGCGAAATGTAGGTGCGTCCGCCTCCCAGTGGATGGGCGCTGAGCTGGATCTCACGTGTGGTGGCGAGCAGGTACTGCGGGATCCTCGTGGCCACCGTGTCGGAGACCGGCACGGTCCCGAGGTACTTGGACTGTCCGGCGCCGAGGACGCTCACGTCCATCGGCGTCGCCCGGTTGTTGATGACCTGGACCATGGCCGCATTGTCCGCTGCCGCGCGCCGAGCGGCCGACGGCTGCATGGCGGCCGGCCGCGCGGACGCCTGGGGTCCTCCGCCCGAGGCGCAGGCCCCGAGTCCGAGCGTCCCCACGGCGAGCGCCGCGGCGGCCGTTCGCGAGATGGTTCTGTGTGTTCTGTTCATGGCTGCCTCCTTCTATCCTTTCGACACTTCCCGAGTGCCTGGCGGTTGGCCGTGAGCGATTCCGTCCCGGACAGACCGGATCCGCGTCTCCGGGGCGCGACAGCACGTCCTCGAGGGGATCGACCTCGACCTCCCTCGCCGGGCCCCGACGGTCCTCACGGGGTGATCGTCCACTCCAGCACGTCGCCCGGGTGCAGGTACACGGCCCCGGATCTGATCACGCGCGTGCCGCCCAGGGCTCGGGCCTGGATCTCGATCTGCCGGGTCGCGCCCAGGAGGTTCTCCGGGACCGGCGTCTCCAGCGTATCGGCGATGGCCACGACGCCCAGGAACCTGGACTGGCCGTTCCCGACCAGGTAGACGTTCATCGGGTCGGCGTGGTCGTTGATCACGCGGATCATCGGGGTCGAATCCGCACTGGCGACTCGCTCGATCCTGGGAGCCTCGCTCTTCGCCGGCGCCTGCGCGCCTCCACCGCTCGCCGACGCGCACCCCGCCGCGAGCCACGCGGCGACCCCGAGCGCTATGGCCGGACGCATCCGGCCGGACGATCTGTTCCACGACGCATGCATCCTGTGCATCACGAGCTCCTCTCCTCCGAGGTGAGCCTCTCCACCCACCGCTACCGGCAAGAGTCGTACACCGAACGGTGAACCCGAGGGCCCTGCGGAGTATCATGAACCCTCGCCGTGCCACGCAGGCGCCATCGGAGCGGGAGCTCGTGACCGACCACATCCGCGTCCTCGGGGCGCGACAGCACAACCTCAAGGGGATCGACCTCGACATCCCGCGCCGGGCCCTGACGGTCCTCACCGGGCCCTCGGGCTCGGGGAAGTCCAGCCTGGCGTTCGATACCATCTACGCCGAGGGACAGCGGCGGTACATCGAGTCCCTCTCCACCTACGCCAAGCAGTTCCTGGAGCGGATGGAGAAGCCGGCGGTGGACCGGCTGGAGGGCGTGAGCCCCTCGGTGGCCATCGACCAGCGCAACACGGTCCAGACCAGTCGCTCCACGGTCGGCACGGTGACCGAGGTCTACGACTACATGCGGCTCCTGTGGGCGCGCTCGGGCCGCACGTACTGCCCCGAGTGCGGGATCCGGGTGGTCCCGGACACGGTGGCTTCCGCCGTGGACGCGGTCCTGGAGCTGGGGTCCGGAACGCGCATCCTGGTCGCCTTCCCGCTCGAGCTCTCCGCGGAGATCACCCATGCCGTGGCGGTCTCCAATCTCCAGGCCCAGGGATACCTGCGGGTGCGGGCCGACGGGGAGGAGCTCTACCTGCCGGACCTGGGCGCGGAGGCGGATGTGGAGGCGGGCGAGGAGAGGCCCGAAGGCGAGGCGCGGGAGGACGGCGGGATGGAAGCCGGCCCCGACCTGGCCGCCGCCCACGAGCTCCTGGTCGTGGTGGACCGCCTCGTGGTGGCCAAGGAAGGCCGCGAGCGGCTGGCCGACGCCCTGGCCGCCGCCTTCGCCGAGGGGGAGGGAAGCGCCGTCGTGCTCGAAGTGGAGCGGGACGAGGCCGGCGGCACGCGCGAGCTCGCCCGCCACCCGTTCACGGAGTCGTTCCGCTGCCCGGAGTGCGGCCGGGACTTTCCCGAGCCACGGCCCTCCCTGTTCAGCTTCAACAGCCCGGCCGGCGCCTGCCCCGAGTGCCGCGGATTCGGCGCCACGCTCGAGTACGACCTCGACCTCATCGTCCCCGATCCCGGTCGCACGCTGGAGGAGGGGGCGCTGGACCCGTGGTCCATGCCGCGTTACGGGAAGCAGCGCGAGAAGCTGCGGGAGTTCGCGGAAGAGCGCGCGATCCCGATGGACGCCCCGTGGGAGAAGCTCGAAGAGGACGCCCGCGACGCGCTCCTCCGCGGCACCGAGGGCTTCGAGGGGATCTTCGCCTTCCTCCGCTCCCGCGAGCGCTACAAGTACAAGCAGTACATCCGGGTCTTCCTGAGGAGTTACCAGCGCCCGGTGCGCTGCTTCGCGTGCGGCGGCTCCCGGCTCCGGCCCGAGGCCCTTCACGTCCGCGTGGGCGAGAGGACGATCTCCGAGGCCGCGGCCCTCACGGTCGAGGAGCTGATCTCGTGGCTGGCCGCGCTCGAGCTCGAGCCGTTCGAGCGCCGGGTGGCCGAGCGGATCCTCTCCGAGCTGACGGACCGGCTCGGCTTCCTGGACCGGGTGGGCCTGGGCTACCTCACCCTGGACCGGCAGGCGCGCTCGCTCTCGGGGGGCGAGATGCAGCGCATCCGGCTCGCGAGCTGCCTCGGGAGCCGCCTGGTGGAGACGCTCTACGTCCTCGACGAGCCCACGATCGGTCTCCATCCCCACGACGTGGATCGCTTCCTGGACGTGCTCACCGGACTGCGCGACGGTGGCAACACGGTGCTGATGGTCGAGCACGAGCCCGAGGCGCTACGGGTCGCGGACCGCATCGTGGAGCTCGGTCCCGGGTCGGGCGACCGGGGCGGGCAGGTGGTGTTCGAGGGTTCGTGGCGGGCGCTCCTCGAGGCGGACACGACGACGGGGAAGCTCCTGGCGGGCCGCGAGGAGCGCGTCCTGCGAAAGCGCCGTTCGCCCGGTGCGCACTGGCTGGAGCTCCGCGGGGCCACGCTCCACAACGTGCGCGACCTGGACCTCCGGGTCCCCCTGGGGGCGCTCACGGTGGTGACCGGCGTGTCGGGGTCGGGAAAGTCCACCCTGGTGCACGACCTTCTCTTCCACGCCCTCGAGCGCGAGCTCCACGGCACGACCAGCGCCAAGGAGCATCTGGGCGAGGAGGTGGGCCGCTACCGTGAGCTGGTGGGCGCGAAGTGGCTCGACGACGTCGTGCTGGTGGACCAGAGCCCGATCGGCCGCACGCCGCGCTCCAACCCGGTCACCTACATCAAGGCATTCGACCCGATCCGGGAGCTGTTCGCCGAGCAGCCGCTGTCCCGGAGCCGCGGATACACGGCGGGCCACTTCAGCTTCAACGTGAAGGGCGGCCGCTGCGAGGTGTGCAAGGGCGCCGGCGAGGAGCAGGTGGACATGGTGTTCATGGCCGACGTCTCGACGCCCTGCGAGGCGTGCGGCGGCAAGCGCTACAAGGACGAGCTCCTCGAGGTCGAGTACCGGGGGCTCAGCATCCACGACGTCCTGCGGCTCACGGTGGACGAGGCGATCCGCTTCTTCATCCGCCGGGACCGCGTGGGCGAGGCGCTGTGGCAGCTCCAGCGCGTGGGACTGGGCTACCTGCGGCTCGGGCAACCGGCCACCACGCTCTCGGGCGGAGAGGCGCAGCGGCTCAAGGTGGCGCGGGAGCTGGCCATGGCCTCGGGCTCCGGCCGCCGGCTCTACCTCCTGGACGAGCCTACGGTCGGGCTCGGGTTGGGGGAGGTGGGCCAGCTGGTCCGCGTGCTGGACGAGCTGGTGGCGGCCGGGCACACGGTCCTCGTGGTCGAGCACGACCTGGAGGTGATCCGCAGCGCCGACTGGATCATCGACCTGGGCCCGGGGGCGGCCGCCGAGGGGGGTCGCATCGTAGCCGAGGGTCCGCCGGAGGAGGTGGCCGGGGAACCGGCCTCGCGCACGGGCGCGTATCTCAGGGGAGAGGTCGGGGCCGCCCGCTCCGGCCGCGCCGCGGGCTGAGCCCTCTACCGCGTCGCGGGCCGAGCGCCGGTAGCGCGCCGCGGGCAACGACCACGGGCGCCGGGCTGTTTCGGAGGTGGGACGCGGCTAGATTGGCGCGTCCCACCCGCCGTGGCGCACCATTCCACGCTCGCCAGGAGGAGGCATGAAGCTCGACGTCACGAGGAGATGGGCACCGTTCGCGGCCCTGCTCGGCGCCGCGGTGCTCCTCCCGCCCGGAACCCTTCGCGCGCAGGAGTCGGGCGGGGGTCCGGGGACGATCCCCTACCAGACCTACACGCTGCCCAACGGCCTCCAGGTGATCCTCTCCGAGGACCACTCCACTCCCATCGCGGCGGTGGACATCTGGTACCACGTGGGTGGACGGAACGAGCGAGAGGGTCGGTACGGCTTCGCGCACCTGTTCGAGCACATGATGTTCCAGGGCTCCCAGCACGTCGGGAAGACCGAGCACATCACGCGCATCGAGGCCGTGGGCGGCTCGGTGAACGGCTCCACGACCGAGGACCGGACCAACTACTTCGAAGTGGTCCCCGCCGATCGCGTGAACCTGGCGCTTTGGCTGGAGGCCGACCGCATGCGCTCCCTGGCCGTGACCCAGCAGAACCTCGAAAACCAGCAGAAGACGGTCTCCGAGGAGCTGCGCCAGCGGATCGAGAACCAGCCCTACGCCAGCGCCTTCCTGCTCGGACAGTACACCTCCCCCTACCACGACCTGGGCTGCCCGGGCTACGCCCACCCGCCCTCCGGCTCCATCGCCGACGTCTCGGCGGCCACCCTGGAGGACGTGAAGGCCTTCCACGCCACCTACTACGAGCCGGGCAACGCCACGCTGACGGTGGTCGGTGACTTCGACCCGAAGCAGGTGAAGGGCTTCATCGAGAGCTACTTCGGGAGCATTCCCAAGGCCGTCGCCCCTCCGCCCGTGACGTGCACGGTGACCTACGACCCGGGCTTCCGCGAGGACACGATCGGCGACTCGAACGCCAACGTTCCGGCCGTGGTGTGGGGCTACCGGGTCCCGCCCGACTCCTCGGCGGACCATTACCCGCTGGCCCTCCTGGCCGTCCTGTTCGGACAGGGGCAGAGCTCCCGGCTCTACCGCGCCGTGGTGAGCGACGCCGGCGCGGCGCTCCAGTCCTCGGCCGGACTGGACTCCCGGGCCGGGCCCGGCCTGTTCTTCGGCTTCGCGCTCGCCAACCAGGGCGTGTCCGCGGACTCGCTCCTGGGCCTCATCGAGGGCCAGGTGCGGCGGCTGCACACCGATCCGCCCACGGAGGCGGAGCTCCAGAAGGCGAAGAACACGTTCGAGTCCGATTTCGTGGAGGGACGCCAGCGGGTGCTCGCCAAGGCGGAGGCGCTCCAGCACTACGCCTTCTTCCGGGACGACGTGTCGCAGGTGAACCGGGACCTGGCGGGCTACGAGGCGGTGACGGTGGACGACCTCGAGCGGGTGATCGGCCGGTACCTGAACCGGGACAACCTGACCGTCGTGCTGGACCTGCCGCTCCGGGCCGGACCCGCCCCATCCGGCGCGTCCGACACCACGGGTGGCGGACCGCCCGCTGGCGGCGGAAAGGGAGGTGACCGATGAGCGCCCCGGCGTGCATCCGGCTTCCGCTCGCACGGGGGATCGGTCGGGCCGCGCTGGCGGCGACCCTCGCGGCCGCCCCGATTTCCGCGATCCCGGCCGCTCCGGCCGCGCTGGCCGCCCAGCAGGGATTCCCCTCCCGGCCGCCGCCGCCGCTCAAGGCCCAGCCGGTGCGCTTCCCCAGGGTGGGGCGTGATACGCTGGCCAACGGGCTCCGGCTCGTGGTGATCGAGAACCACGAGCAACCCGTGGTGAGCGTGCGACTCTACCTCCCGGCCGGTGCCACGGCCGACCCGAAGGGGGAGGCGGGCCTGGCGGATCTGACGGCCTCCCTGGTCGACAAGGGGACCACGACCCGGAGCGCCGAGCAGATCGCCTCGGCGGTCGAGGGCGTGGGCGCCTCGCTGGACGCGGGGGCCGGCGACGATTTCACATACGTGGCTTCCACGACGCTCACGCGCCACCTGGACCAGGTGCTGAGCGTGTTCGCGGACGTGGTGCTCCACCCGACGTTCCCGTCCGACCAGCTGGAGGTGATGCGCAAGCGGCAGCTCTCGGCGCTCCAGGTGCAGCTCACCCAGCCCTCGGCGCTGGCGTCGCGGGAGTTCGCGAAGGAGCTCTACGGGGAGAACCCGTACGGCGAGTCCCCCACGCCGGCCAGCCTCCAGGCCATCCAGCGAGGGGACCTGGTCTCCTTCCACGACGCCCGGTA
>Ga0307419_10001754_pt1 | contig 11150 bp, 11 predicted proteins | sample SalMarWE160230MG_2_FD_202512 | JGI IMG/M metagenome (GOLD analysis project Ga0307419, IMG submission 202512) | Salt marsh sediment microbial communities from the Plum Island Ecosystem LTER, Massachusetts, United States - WE1602-30 | ecosystem: Environmental > Aquatic > Marine > Intertidal zone... | reverse complement strand
ATCAAAGCCGTCGCAGATACAGATACCTGCTCTGTATCACCACCTCACCCAATCCTTTGATAAGAGAATAATATCACGGATGACAACGGGCGGTAACAAAGCATGTCATGGCAAGATATCCAAAACAGGAGTCCTCAGGCTCATTTGCATGCCTAAAAGATAAAATCCCTACCTAGCTTGGTAACTTTCTTCTATTCTACAATAAAATATTCATAAGCATGAAAAGAGAGCTTGGTTAGGGAACTCGGCTAGGACTATGAGCGCAGGTAGGTCATACAATGCGGGATCAGATAGTTAGCTTGTCGGATTTGAGGGCATAAGCCACACCAATTCCCACAATAAATCCTACTGCGAGGTTTGAAGCAAGGGTGATTCCCAGGATCATCAAAGAAACAAAGAGATCCTTCCGTTCCTTCACGTCTATCACACTCAGGGACAGCTGACCTCCGGCAAAAAGGAGCAATACCCCCAGGATAGACATTGGCAGGAGGTAGAGAACCGAGAGAGCATGCACTCCCAGGAATATGGCAAGTGCCACGAATATAAGCCCGATCATAAGATTTGATCCGGCTGTCCGCGCTCCGAACCGATAGTGGGCCGCCAGTCCTCCGGCCCCATGGCAAAGCGGCATTCCACCCACCAGAAAACTCATAAAATTGGCGATCGCCATACTGATACATGCGCTACGATAGGATACGCTCTTTGAGGCCTCCCCAAAATACTCCCCGGATAGATCCGCGTAAGCGACTACAGCATTTCCAAGAGTCATAGGGATCTGTGGCAAGGACAAAACAAACAAACCCAGGGCAAAGTCAGCACCGGATGGCAACCCAAAAGGCAAAATCTCAGGGAGGTTGATTCCGATCCTCAGCTTACCGAGACCAGCGTGGGTCCCAAGGACCAGCCCCACAACTATTCCCCCCAACACGACAAGGACTCCTGCTGGAAACCTGCGATTTTCAAGAAGCAGAAATGTAGAAATACCCCCGATCACACCGATGACAATACCAATTGGTACGGGGCCCAGATTTTGAAACGCAAGGTAGGGTTCGGCGGCCTGTTTGAGAATCTGGAATTTCGAAGTGCCGATCATGAATTTGACCCCTTCGGCCATAAGCAGCACACCCGTAGTCAGTTGAACACCCCTCACCACGGACTTAGGTGTGTACCTGCCAATAAGAGTAATGGCGCCTGTTACCCCTATGAGAAGTAGAAACAGGGCGATCAGTAGGCCCGAAGCCAGGATTTGGGATGCGTCTATTCCCGTTGCGATGGCATAGGCGCCAATAACCTTCATGGGCTGGACCGGTACTGTAACCCGAAAGTAGATTCCCGAAGCAATATAGTAAAGGCCTACGGCGAAAAAGAGACCTGAGGGACTCAGCCCGTTGATCAGAATCATACCAATCGCCAAAGGGAGAAGTGTACCGAGATCCCCAAGGGAACCGGCGAACTCTAAACGGTCAAACCTATACTTTTTTATCACTCTCTCGGCCATTTCATATGATCCAGCGCTTCTGGATATTTCTTAGGCTGATGAAGAAAAGTCCAATGCAGAAGACAAGAAGCAAAGAGAAATCAATCGGTATGGAGATCGCATTTCCAGTGCCGAAGGCGCTATGGAGAATGTCGGCGCCGTAAGTTGGCGGAAGCACATAGGAAAGAGGCCGGAGAAAAACAGGCAAACGCTCGATCGGAAAGAATAACCCACAGAGAAATATCATGGGGAAGCGGAAAAAGTTGGAAAAGGTCTGGGCTTCGAAGACTTCACTCACTGAGACAGCTATGAACAGCCCCAGAAAGGTCGAAGTCACCGCGAGGAGAACAATAGCAGGGATAACGGCTCCCCAGGCGGCTTGAGAAAGGTCGGTCAGAAAGGCCGCAAGGATGATGGGGATGAAGGCATTGGCCGTACCGAAGAGGATCGCCCCCGAGGTCTTGGCAAGCATCAGGAGTTCAAGGGGTATGGGGGCCAGGAGCAGCCTGTCGAAGGAGTGCCCTTTTTTCTCGAAGGTCACAGTCACCGACAGCATGGAGGTAGTCCCAAAGAGGATGGAAACCACCACCACGCCCGGAAGCATGGAAAGGACACTCTCCAAGCCGCCGCCCGATTTGATAAAGAACATCCCTGTCCAGGCGAGGGGAAAGATCAATCCCCAACTGATATTGGGTGGTTTGAGGTAATAGGCCCGCATGTCCTTGACAAGGATGTTCCAGAAGGCGATCCACCATTTCATGGGCCGCCACCCCCTTTCTTTTCCTTTTCTTTTCGCATCGCGTCCGCTTCGATGCCCGTGATTTCTACGAAAACGTCCTCCAGGGATGGCTGTATACGCCGAGCCTCGTTAACCTCGGCCCCCTGATTCTCCAGAAAACGCACCAAGGGCCCGACGCGAATCGGTTCGTCGGCCTCGACCCGAATGAACCCCCCGGTAAGGGCCTTGAATATCAGATTTGGAAATGCTTCGGCCAGCTTACCGGGCAGGGCGGGTTCCAAGTTCGACATTGCAAGCTGCATCACATGCTTTTCTTGGATAGGCTGGATAAGATTGACCACCGTATCAATCCGGACAATCTCACCTCTCACGATGAAGGCAATCCGCCCGCAGAGCCTTTCGGCTTCCTCAATGTAATGCGTGGTCAGAAAGATGGTTGTTCCGCCTCGATGAAGGTCGGCGATTAGCTGACGGATTTGCCGGGCGCTGGCTACATCGATACCGGTTGTCGGTTCATCCAGGAAGAGTATCTCCGGATTGTGAATGATCCCGGCGGCGATGGTGAGTTTGCGCTTCATTCCCTTGGAGTAGCCGGCAAATTTCCGATCCGCAGCATCTGCAAGACCGAACGTCTCCAAAAGATCCCTCGCACGGGGTTCACGCTCCTTTTTTTTCATACCGTACAGGGCTGCACAAAAGCACAGGTTGTCGAATCCCGTTAGTTCTGGATAGAGGTTGCTCTCGTCCGGAACCACTCCGGTCAGGTGCTGGGCCGCTTTGGGATTTCTTGTACAGTCGATGCCTGCGATCCTGATCCTGCCTGTGTCGGGCCGAGCCAGGCCGGTGAGCATGTTGATGGTGGTGGTCTTGCCCGCACCGTTGGGACCGAGGAACCCGAAGAGTTCGCCCTGGAGCACCTCGAAGCTTGCATCAGCGACAGCCTGCACTTCACCGAATCGCTTGGCTAATCTATGAACGGCAATGGCTTTACCCGAGGCATCATTCATTATTGGCAGATCTCCCTACAACCTGAATTTCTATTTCTGTTTCTTCATTTTCCTTCTTTTTTGTGCACACAGGGATGGTCCTTTTCATCCCCATGGCATTCTTTGATCTGATCGGTCGTCTTTATGAGATCTTCTGCAATTCGATGAATCGCGCTTTTATCAACGCTGTAATGGGTCCAGTATCCCCGTTTCTCTCCTCTCACCAAGCCGGCCTTCCTCAATATTCGAAGGTGCTGGGATACGGCAGCTTTGGACATGTTAAGACGGGCAGCAAGAGCGCCCACGCATAGATCATGGGTCAAAAGCAGGTTGATGATCCGAAAGCGCGTCTCATCAGCCACGGCCTTAAGAGTAGGGACAATATCGATCACGTTCAAATCCATTTCGGTAAATACTTAAATAAATCATTATATTTCTGATTTAATCTGTCAACAAGAATCTATTTTGCACTCCTGCTTGCAAACATGAAAAAACGGTGAGGTGAGCATCTTCATGTCAGGCAGAGGCGTGCTTTTTAAAGGAGTGGAAATGGGCAATACGATGTCATGGGGCAAACTTGAGCAAATCGCAGGCGATTCTTATGTCTTAGTGGCGGAAGTTGTGGTATTGACCCGGTGGTTTGAATATCTGCTACGTATCACATCCTCACCCAGTCCTGCGATAAGAGAATACTATACGTAATGAGAAGAGCGCAGGACACGTGCATGTCGTGGCAAGCTATACCAGCCTCCTATACTCATTTGAGACGGAGGAGAACCATCTATGATTTCTCTTGTAGGGGCCACCGGCAAGGACCAAAAGAGAATGGATTTGTGATTGGCCAATCTGCGACAGGCATCAGATATCTTTTCAACATTTTTCAGAAGAATCTAGGGATTCTTACATATCCGGTGGTGCAGCTTTTGGGGGGCAGAACATCTATTCGAGATTCTATTTCCATCAGCTACATTTGTCATTCACACCCTCTCCGTAAGCCTTGGAACCTACCAGACCCTGTGCGATATTACAAAAGTTGCTGATAATTCGGGCAGTTCAAAGACACCACTTATTTACCCGGAATCAAGAACTAAGAGAGTTCCGGATTCTAAGCTCCACGGATGCAGAAGAGAAGTTCTATAGCCGGGGATTGACATCTGCCTGTAAATTTACTAAACAAAAGCAGCTTTTCAGTTTTTCTCGAAAATCAAACCCATCGGATTCTACCAACCCACCGCATGGAGGTGCAAATGCAAGCGATTGCCGGCACATCCAAGATCACGCCGCCCCGACTCCAACGAATTGTGGAACGTCCCCGGCTCCTGGAGATGCTTGAGAGAGAAAAAGAAAAGCCACTCGTTCTCGTATTAGGACAGGCAGCACAGGGGAAATCCACACTTGTTGCATCCTATTCAGAACGATGTAAGAGGCCGTCGGCATGGATAAATTTAGGCCGTGAGGAATCCGATCCGGTGAACCTCTTTCGGCTGGTGGTGCAATCCGTTCAACATGCGTTGAAAGACGGCGACTTGTCCGGCCTACTTCAATATGTGGCCATGGATATGGGGCCGAGAGCAGAGACGCCTCTCTATCAAGGCTGGACCCAGGCCCTTATCGGGGCCATCTCATCCCCCGTTCAGATCGTCCTGGACGGACTGGACCGCCTTGCACCCCAGGCGCCCTCCTTTCATTTACTGGAGGTGTTCCTTCACCAGGTGGGTTCCGGAATCCGCCTGATCCTCCTTTCCAGAACAGAGCCGCCCTTTGACATACAGAACTTGAAGATGAGACAGGAAGCAGCTGTGATCGACAATGATCAGCTGGCATTCACCCTTGAAGAAACAGAAACGTTTTTCAGAGAGATCCGCGACCTTTCCCTGCCGTCAGATCAGGTGGAAAGGATCCATGCTCTGAATGAAGGCTGGGTCGGCGGCCTGCTTCTTTTTTCAGAAGCTCTCAAGAGCAGGCCTCAAAGGACGCAACAGAGATTCCTTGCAGAAGAGTCCATCACTGAGTTCAAGAGAGAGGCCTTCCGGTACCTCGGCGATGAGATTTTCTCCCCGCTCAGCAGGGATTTCAGAGACTTTCTTGTGAAATCATCCATCCTGGAGGTAATCGATCCGATTTTTGTAAAGGAATTGCTGGGGATGAATGATGCAGAAGCCATCCTGCGGGAGATGTCGGAGCGAAACCTCTTCGTACAACTGCTCTATGACCAAGAAAAAGGCTGGTCTTTTCGCTATCACCAGATGTTCAGGGACTTTCTCCGGACCAGGTTCGAATTGGAGACCACCCGGGAAGAGCGGGAGCGCTTGTTTGCCAAGGCAGGGCATGTCTACGAGCAGCGTGCAGAGTATGAGAGTGCTCTGGATTATTATCTGCAAGCAAAGGCCTACCCGGAAGCGTCAAAGGTCCTCGAGAGGATCGGAATAGATCTTCTGAAAAGCGGCAGAATGGGAGACCTCTCTCAACGTCTCGGGATGCTTCCCGAAGGTCTGATTCAACAAAATCCCTGGCTGCTTTATTACCTTTCCATGACGAGGCGTTTTACCGCAGCGAGGGAAAACACCAAGGATCTTCTCACCTGCCTGGATCTTTTTGAAAGAGAAGGGGATGTAAGAGGCCAGATTATGTCTCTCGCCTTTTTGATTGAGGCTTTTCTTCTGAGCGGACGTCATTCTATTCCCATGGAGGGTCTGATCACTCGAGCTGAAACACTGCTGGAGAACCTACCTCAAGATCTTTATGCGAATGAAAGCGCCGTGCTTTTGTTTCAAGTCGGTCATGGATGGACGTTGTCTTGTGGAAATCCGAGGAAGGGTTTTTGGTGCTGTGAGAAAGCATACCTCATAGCTGGACATTGCGGCGACATCAATCTACAGGGTTCTGCTGTGTGCAGTGCTATAGAAGCGCTTTCATGGCTTGGAGAGTTCGAATTGGCCGATGAGCTCTGTTTGGAGCTTCAAGAGTTGGTCGAGGCATCTCCATACCCCGAACAGCAGGTCTACTACCTGATCGCTTTGGCAACACTTTCCATGCTTAGAGGAGAAATACAAAAAGCGAGAGAGCAGATCAGCCTCGCCCAGTCAGTAGTGGGAAAACACGGGTTGATCTATTGGCATACATACGCACTTGCAACGGATCTCTTTGTAACTGTGTACGAAGGGGAACTGGAAAGAGCTGCGGGCATTGCGAAGCATATGCTGGACTCGTCTTCATCCATGGGAAACCGCGGGTTCGAAGGTATAGCACTGTTTGACATGGCGTGGATCTCCTATCACAAGGAAGAGTGGCATGAGGCCAAAGAATTCATAGATCGTTCGGCACGAATCCTTTCTTCAGAGGAAAGCCTCAATCTTTATCATTATCACGGTGCAGTTGTGATTCGAAGCCTCATTTTGTATCATCTGGACGAGGTGGATGAGGGAGATGAGGAGCTTCACAAGACCATTGATCACCTCGGCAGTGTGCCGGATTACCTGGATTTAGTAGATGCCCACGTTGTCATGGCATTCCGAAAAACAAGCCGGAGAGAGAACGATAAAGCTAAAGCACATTTGGAAGAGGCATTCAGAATCGCCGAGGAAAAGGGACATTATCACACGGCGCTCTTAAGCAGGGAGGATTTTGCCGATGCCTGCGTTCTGGCACTGGAGATGAATATCGAAGGAGCCGCAGAGTACGCATCCCATCTCCTCTCGGCGCACCTCCCGGATCTGGCCGATTCCCGGCTCAAAGACCTCGAAATGCATTCCTCTCAGAAGGCTGCGCAGCGGTTCCGGGAATTACGAAAGGAGATTTATCTTTCCGCACTGCCCCGGCTGCGCATTCAGTGCTTGGGAAAATTTGAAGTGCGGCGGGGTGATGTGCCCATAGAAGATGAAGCCTGGGAAAGAGCTCAGCCCAAGAGCCTGCTGAAAGCCCTTATCGCCAGGGATGCGCGGCAGACATCCCGTGAGGTCCTCATGGAAGATCTCTGGCCCGAAAGCAATGCTCAATCTGTAGAAAGGAATTTCAAGGTCACCCTCCATCGCCTGCGGAAGACCCTGGAGCCGGGAATGGATCAGTCCTTTGGGTCTTCTTACCTGCATCTCAAGGACAACCTCCTGTCCCTTGATAAGGACCTTTGCTCCGTTGACATCGAGGATTTCTTTTCATTTGCTGAGAAGGGGCAAAAGGGAGAGGCCGAAGGGAATTTCAAAAAAGCCCTCACCTGTTACGGCAAAGCCGTCGAACTCTACCGGGGCGACTTTTTGGCGGCGGATCTCTATCTGCCCTGGGTGGAGACAAAGAGAGAAGCTTTTCGAAGAACGTACGTTGATGTCTTGACCAGAATGGCGTCCCTCTGGGAAAGGCAGGGGAAATCAAAAAAGGCAATCGAATGCTGGCAGAGGATCATTCAGGCTGAGCCTTTCACGGAGGAAGCCTATCAGAAGATGATGCTGCTCTATGGGAAGCGCGGCATGCGGAATGTCGCCCTAAGGGTCTACGAGAAATACAAAAAGCAACTCAAAGCGGAACTCAATGTGGAGCCGGATGAAGCGACTACCGCTATCTACAGAAAAATCGCTGAAGATGCCAAGTAAATGATCTGATCAAAGTGGACCATCGCTGTCTTGTTCAAACGGAGGAGGATGTGGAGCATGAGGATCAAGTTGAGGCGTAGGCATTACGTATTTCTCGCAGTTTTGTGTCTTATTTTATCATTCAAGAAGAATTCGCAAGCCGGAGCCCTCATCCACGGGGGAAAGGCGGCCGGCATGGCGGCCGCGTTCGTCGCTATAGCCGACGACCCGTCCGCTGTCGTGCACAACCCCGCGGGACTCACGACTCTGCGGGGTACCAATATCTACTGGGGAGTGACCACTGTTATGGGATCGACGGAGTTCAAAAACCCTGCCGGCGAAACCGAGGAATCGGATTTTCAGGTCTTTTTCCCGCCCCATCTTTACATTTCAAGCGATATGAGGCAGAAGAAAATCGCGGTCGGTTTTGGGATATATTCCCCTTTTGGGATAGGAGGCAGAGAATGGAGCGACGAAGGCCTCACGAGATATGTTTCCACCAAGAATCTCATCAGCACGCTTGCCGCCAACCCTGTCCTGGCCTATCGGCCTTTTTCCTGGCTTTCCGTGGCGGCAGGGTTTTTCTACCTGTACTCATCTACTGAGTCGGCAAGGATGATCGATCAATCCGTGTTGGGAGCCGGAGACGGCAGATTCTCCCTCGAAGGCGATGGAGGCGGCTACGGGTATAACTTCGGGGTGCTTCTTTTTCCCGGCAGACGATTCAGTTTTGGATTGGCTTACCGGAGTGGAGTGGAAGTCGATCAGGACGTCGGCCTGCGCATCACTAATCTGGCCCCGTTTCTCCAACCATTCACCGGTGGTTCCGCCTTCCGCACCGACGCCAAAACCTCTCTCGATTTTCCACCGGTCCTGAATTTCGGAATGGCATATCGGCCTACCAAGTCCCTGACTTTCGGCCTGGAATTTGAGTGGACCGGATGGTCCAGTTTCGACAAAATGGACGTGGATCTTCGAGAGGAAATTCCCAAGGCAGGAGTGTCCGATTTCTCGGTCGATTTCGGATACAAAGACACATGGATCGTAAAGATGGGAGTTGAACTCGCCATAAAGGACAATTACTACCTGAGAGGAGGATATGCCTACGTTAACAGCCCCGCCCCCGTATATACCCTCAACCCTGGAAATCCAGATGCCGACCAGCACTCTTTCAGCATAGGATTTGGATACAGGAAAAGAGACCTGGTTCTGGATTTCTTTTACGTGGCTGATTTCTTCAAAGAAAGAACCACCGACAATCCCATCTTACCGGGCACGTACCGGGGGCTTGCTCACTTCGCCGGCTTGAGTGTCGGGTACCATTTCTAGCCGGATAATTTTCTGCGCCTCGTAGATCCGGATCATTTTTGCAAGTTCTTGTGAATGTATTTTTGTGATTTTTTTCATCAATATCCGAGATTTTCCATTCAATCCGTATCCTGATATCAATAACAGGCCTATTTTTATGAAAATTTTCCTTTTTCTTTCTTCTGCCCGCGGCCGGCTGTCTTGGTAACCTTCTGGTAACTGGTGGGGTGCTAAAAGGCCGGAGGTGTGAATTCCTTCAAGAACCGATGAAGGGAACCACGGCGAGAGGACGAAAACCGCCCGCTGTTTCTTCAACAAAAAGAGGGAGAAAGGAGGAGAAAAATCGCATGAAGCAGAAAATTAGAGGTATCATGGTCTTGCTTTTTATTGCAATCTCTTGTCTTTCAACGGGAAGGGTTTGCAGGGCAGGTGATTCACAAAAAGAAATCATTTATTCGGGGCACATCAAGAATATGATCATGAGCTGTGAAAGCAAAGACTGGATGTGCGATTCGACATCACGGTCTATCCGCGGTGAATACGCTTTGTATAAACTGAAAGAAAGCTTCCTCAGAGCTAACAGACCGGATCTTGTTCATGAGATGATTGAGGAGAACGTCGGTATAAAGCCGTACCAAATGACCTATTACTTAAACAAGAGGTTTTTTGAGGTTTTACGAAAATCGATGGATTATTGCGAACGGCCGGGAACAGTTGCCGCTATGAAATAAATCCTCCACTTCTCGAGATCGAGACCTTTGGGACATTCAGGATTCTACGATCCGACTCCCCGTGAAAGAGGAGGAGCAGCAAGGCAGCCTGACCAAGAGATTGCTGAAGCCTGTCCCGGTCAAAGGACAGAAAGGATCCCCAAGGAAGTCCTATTTGGAAGCGTATGGCCGGGGGCAAGTCTAAGTCCGGAGAAAGCAAAAAACACTCTTAAGGTCACCTCCATCGGATCCGCGCGATTCTAGTGCCCGACATGTGAACAGCGCCTCCAGAAGAGGCTCGGCAAGGAACCGGCAGAGATAACCGTTTCGCTTGGCGGGGGGTTCCACCACACAGTGGAAAGGGGAAGTCTTGGCTTACGGGCCACAGGAATCGGCACCTCCTGTCTTCCCTCAGCCCCCGCCAAGCATTTTTTCTAAACTCCCACCACTCTGGCCTTTTGATGGGTAACAGCAGGCGTCTCCAGAAATGAATGGAGGATCCTTTGCAAAATCAAAGAGGACAGAGTACATATCGCAGTAACCAACGAGGACAAGATTCTGGAGGTTCATAATATAGGATTGGCCCTGACTGGGTATGCGAGGACAGATTCAGGGAAGCTGGTTCTTGGGGATAAGTCTTGCCTCAAGCAGGTAGGGAGGGCAAAGAGTTGAATGTGGATATTTGTGCGCTTTCTACAGCGAGAAGAGGCGCCGACTGCCTCCCGGAAGAATATTCCGAGGGCGACCCTCAAGGTTTCTTTTACGCAATATTTCTGACGTTCAATAGAAGTGGCTAAGATATCTTGCCATAAGAACGACCGAGAAGATTTACCTGGTCGCGAGGGAAAGCTGTTTGGCGGCCCCACATTAAAACTCTACACATTGGCTCTGCAGGACAATCATTTTCATTTGATGGCAAGAGCTGGAAAACTCCGTTACCCGGTAATACGTGAGGAAATTCAGAACGCTTTCAAGTTCTTCGCCTTCTTCAGTTTGGACCCGTTCCATGCCCATTCGTATTAATACGCCCGACTGAAATATACTGCTATGTATCACAACCTCACCCATTCCTGTGATAAGAGAATAATATCCGTGATGATAACGAGCGGTGAGAGCGCATGTCGTGGCAAGCTGTACGTAAATCGCATGGCTCTTCCTTCCAGTCAATCCTACCACAATGTGATATTTTCCTTCTTGACTTGGGCAATTTTATCTTTACGTTATTCATAGGTCTCTATAAAGCCTGGAGTGAACTTTTCTAAATGATAAGAGGAGGATACAAAATGAAAATGTTAATGACTGTAAGGATTCCTCACGAGCCATTCAATACACTTCTAAAAGAAGGAAAGGCCAGTGAGATCCTTCGCA
>Ga0307419_10001753_pt1 | contig 11151 bp, 8 predicted proteins | sample SalMarWE160230MG_2_FD_202512 | JGI IMG/M metagenome (GOLD analysis project Ga0307419, IMG submission 202512) | Salt marsh sediment microbial communities from the Plum Island Ecosystem LTER, Massachusetts, United States - WE1602-30 | ecosystem: Environmental > Aquatic > Marine > Intertidal zone >... | reverse complement strand
GAGGGCGGTCCCGGGCAGGCGAACGATTTCAGCGACCTCAAAGGTGAAACCGGAGGAACCGATGATCTTCCTTTCTGAGTTATTCAATTCAACCTGCAAGCTGTGGATCCTGAGCCTCCGTTAAGTATAACCTTCCTACCGTTTACGGCGGGCATCCTGGTGGGACTGATCCTTGTACTGCTGCTGTTTATCTTCTCGGCCCTGATCTCCGGATCGGAGGTCGCCTTTTTCTCCCTATCCCCTGCCGATAAAAAGAAGCTCCAGGAGAATGGCGGCAGCCATTCTAAAATGGTGCTGGACATGATTGCAAGACCTGAAAGGCTGCTGGGGACCATCCTGATCGCCAATAATTTCGTGAATGTGGGGATCATTATCCTCTCCGCATTCCTCATGAACCATATGTTCGAGTTCGGCAGCTCAAGAACCCTTCAATTCATTGTCCAGGTCGTGATCGTCACGTTCCTGCTCCTGCTGTTCGGGGAGATCCTGCCAAAACTCTATTCCCATATCTACTCGGTCAGGGTCTCCATGTTCATGGTATACCCGATGCGATTCCTGGAACGGGCTTTCTATCCCTTATCCTCCATTCTCATTTTCTCCACCTCCCTGGTGAACAAAAGGCTTACAGGCAAAAAACAGAACCTTTCCATGGATGACCTGTCGGGGGCGCTGGAATTAACGGCCGATGATATCTCGGAGGAAAAGACGATACTGGAAGGGATCATCAAGTTCGGGAACATCGATGTGAGGGAAATCATGAAATCCCGGATGGACGTGGTATCGGCCGATATCAATACCAGGCTGGATGAACTGATCCAGATAGCGGTGACTTCCGGATATTCCAGGATCCCGATCTTCAGCCAGACCTTTGACAATATCAAAGGGATCCTCTACGTCAAGGACCTGCTGCCCCACCTGCCGAAAAGCAGGAACTTCAAATGGCAGTCCCTCATCCGGCCACCCTATTACGTGCCCGAAAACAAAAAGATCGACGACCTGCTGAATGAATTCCAGACCAAAAAAATTCATATGGCGATCGTCGTGGATGAATACGGGGGAACAAGCGGGATCATTACCCTGGAGGACATCATCGAGGAGATTGTCGGGGAAATTACCGATGAATCCGATGAGGACGAAACCTTCTTCAACAAGATCTCGGAGACCGAATACCTGTTTGACGGCAGGATCCTGTTGAATGACCTGTATAAGATCATCGGTGTGGAAGACGATGTGTTTGGCGAGGTCAGGGGAGAGGCCGATACGCTGGCGGGACTCATCCTGGAGCTGAAATGGGAATTCCCGGAGAAGGGGGAAAAAACCTCCTGCAAGAATTTTGAATTTACCATCGAGGCGGTTGACAAGCGAAGGATCAGGCAGATCCGGCTCACGATCCATCCTGCAAAAAAAAGGAAGCATGAGGATGAATAGTCCCTGGAGCAACAACGGGCTGATCCCGGCGGTCCTTGCCCTTGCATTCCTCACAGGAATGGCATGCCATCGAAGCTATACCCCGAAACCCAGGGGATACCTAAGGATCGATTTCCCGCAGAAGGAATACGTGCGTTTCGATTCCACCTGTCCCTTTCAGTTCGATCACCCGGTCTATTCCAGGGTTGTACCGGATACGGATTATAATTCGGAACCCTGCTGGATAAACATCGAATTCCCAAAATTCGACGGCAAAATCCATATTTCCTACAAAAAGATCGATAACAACCTTTACCAGTACACCGAAGACAGCCGGGCACTGGCCTATAAGCATACCATCAGGGCTGACGCCATCAAGGAAACGGTCTATTCGAATCCCGGTGCCCGTGTTTACGGCATCCTGTACGACATCAAGGGAAATGCAGCCTCGAGCCTCCAGTTTTACCTGACCGACAGCATACGGCATTTCCTGCGGGGCTCCCTTTACTTTAACGTCGAGCCGGATAAGGATTCACTCGCCCCGGTGATCGCATACTTCAGGGAAGATATTGTCCATATGATTGAATCGTTTGAATGGAAATAGTTAATTTGGTCAGGATTTTCTGAGAACAGCATCGATGGGTGTTATCGTTTTAAACGACCTGGAGCAGGGCTGCAGGCTCGGAATCTGGGAGATTACGGAAAAATATGATGAACTGCGTTCCAGGCTCAGCATGGAATCGGAAGAGGTCAAGACACTCGAGGGATTCCGGAACCACAGCCGCAAACTTGAATGGCTGAGCGTGAGGACGCTGATCAATGAAATGACCGGGAAGAATACCAGGATCATCTACAATGAGGACCGGAAGCCATTCCTCCTGGAAAATTCCTCCCACATCAGCATCTCACATTCACATGATTACACGAGTATACTGCTGAGCCGCTTCAAGCGGGTGGGGATAGACCTGGAATACATGTCGCACAGGATATCCGGCATAGCAGACCGGTTCATTAACCGGAACGAGCGGATCACCCGCTCCCCAGACCTGCTGAGGTACCATCTTTACATCCACTGGTGTGCCAAGGAATCGCTGTATAAGATCTGCGATAAGAAATTTATAAATTTCAAGAAAAACCTGACGATCAAACCATTTGAACCGGAAGACGAAGGGATGATCACCGGTACGGTAGATAATGTTCACGGGATCGACACCTATGAGCTTTTTTACCGCAAGATGGGCAATTATATTCTTGTCTGGACCTGTAAATAAGTCTGCATGATCTATTCGAACATCCTGGAGAAACTGAAATCGGGGAAAATATTCGCCATCCTGGTGGATCCCGACAAGCACGACGGGAAATCCCTGCGCGAAATCGGCAGGCGGGCAGGCGGGAATGAGGTGGACTTCATACTGGTCGGGGGCAGCCTGGTTTCGGGTTCCGTGGATGAGACCGTGGCCCTGCTGAAGGAACACAGCGCTGTGCCGGTCATCCTCTTCCCGGGGAATGTCCTCCAGATCTCACCCAGGGCAGACGGCATCCTGCTGCTGAGCCTGATCTCCGGGCGGAATCCGGAATTCCTGATCGGCAATCACGTGATCGCCGCACCAATCCTCCGGAAAACTAATCTTGAAATCATCCCCACGGGATACATCCTCATCGAAAACGGCCGTACCACCTCGGTTGAGTATATGAGCAATACAAAACCCATCCCGGCTGACAAGATCGACCTGGCGGTTGCCACGGCAATGGCAGGGGAGATGCTCGGGCATAAACTGATCTACCTGGAAGCAGGCAGCGGGGCCAGGGACCAGGTGAATGCCAGGATGATCAGGGAGGTCAGGTCGCAGATCAGCATCCCCCTGGTGGTGGGAGGCGGCATTGAAAACGGGGAACAGATAAGGGATGCATACAGGGCCGGGGCCGATATCATCGTGGTGGGTTCTGCGATCGAGAAGGGAGCAGGGGGACTGGAAAAGCTTCTGGGTTCGGTTGCCGGCCTGAAAAGGGAAAGCTACTGATTCACGGGTCCTAATTCACCAGCTCAAGGATGATGTTGCCGGTCGAAACGTTTGGCCTGGCAATATCCAGAAAATAGGAAATGGTCGGTGCAATGTCGATCATTTTCACCGGCCGTGTAAGGACCGACCGTTTGATCTTCCAGCCATACCAGATCAGGGGAACATGGTTATCACCGAGATAGGATGAATGGTAGGAATCCCCGTTGATCTTTTCGATCCAGCCGGGTGCAAGGTTTATGATCACATCCCCCGAACGTTTCTGGTGATAACCGTTCTGCATTTTCTGAAAGATGCCATCTGAGAAATTGGAAGTCTGCAGGGTATACGAGGTAACCGCATTCGAGACCCCCTCGAACTGTATGAGGAACTGGGCCGTTCGTTCCTGTATGTCCTGGTAGGATATCCCGGATGTTTCGATCAGCTCATGGTTGAGGTAGATCTGCTGCCCGTAATAAAACCGGATCCAGTCACCCTTGCCGTAAACGGCGTTAAGGTATGACCCGAGGAGTGACAGGGAACTGTACGGGTTGAAATCCCCCGAGGGGATCTTCCTTGAGGAAAGGTATGCCGGTGTGTAAGCCAGCCCGTGGTCGGAGGTCAGGATGACCAGGGTGTTTTGTATCCCCACGTACTGGTCGATGAAATCCAGGAAATGGGCAATTTCCTGGTCCAGGCGCAGCATGGCATCCTGGATCTCCACGGAATTCGAACCGAAATATTTTCCGATGTTTTCATTGGCCGAAAAGCCGATGGCCAGGTAGTCGGTATAATCGTCCTGTCCGAGTTTCTCATTCAGCACAACGGCCGTGGCAAAATCACGGGTGAGGACATTTCCGAAGGGGGTAAACCTCAGGAGGCTGTAATCGCGCTCGTTGCGCTTCTCCCTGCTCATTTTGTCAAGGTTGTACGGGAAAACGCTCCTCCCTTTCAGTCCCTGTTCAAATACACTGGTATCACTCCCGCTTTCGGTATAGGTGGAGAGTGGATAGAGAGGCTCCCAGGTGCGCGAAAGGTAGGATTCGGGGATCTTCTTTCCATTGAATTCCTTCACCCAGGACGGCAGGGAGTCGGTATAGTAGGAACTGGTAACCCAGTTGCCGGTTTCATTGTCATACCAGAAGGCATAATCGGCGGAATGCCCGGCGGAAAGTATGGCCGCGGCGGGATCCAGGGCGATGCCGATCACTTTAGAGCGGAAATTCGATGCCAGGTGTATCTCGTCACCGGTCGTGGAGGCCAGCAGGTTTTTGGGTGAGAAACGGCCGGACTCGTAGCTTCCGCCGACGGTCCTGACTTTTTCATCCCCCACGCAGTAGACCACCTCGTCCCTCAGGTTATTGTACCATTTGTTCGAAATGATCCCGTGGTCGGCCGGGATTGCCCCGGTGGCGATGGTTGCGTGTCCCACCGCGGTTTCGTTGATCAGGTAATTATAGGAAGCATTCTTGCAGAAAGTGCCGGAGCCGACGAGTTTCCTGATCCCGTTCTCGCCGAATTTATCCCAGTAGCGGGAGATGAAATCATACCGCATCTGGTCCACCACCATGGTGATGATAAGCTTTGGTTTTTCCGGGGGGATCCTGGAGGGGGACTGAGCCTTCAGTCCCGCTGAGAACCATAAAACTGCAAGGAGAATTGAGAAATTCAGGGTCTTCATATCACGTCAAGCGGGAAAATGATCAATATTGCCTATTAACGGGCAAAGATACTTTTTTATTTCCATTGTGATTTGAAGATCTTTTCAGTCCGGGTTCCCGACGGGGTAACAAGTTTCAGCAGGTATACACCCGTTTCGAGCCGGCTGCCATCAAGCGGATAAACTAGATCAGTTGCTGACGCGCAATCAAGGTCGGCACGGTGACGCAGCCTGCCCTTCAGATCATAGACCATTAGGATGTAAAGTCCGGGACCGTCATCAGGGAACGAGATTACAGTCCCATCATAAAATGGATTCGGTGAGGCCAGGGAAACTGTCCCCTCCCCTGCCGCGGTGGCCCATGGATTGAGCGAGACCTTGATCCGTGTGGCCCGGCCCGCCTCAACCCGGATCCCGCTTGCCAGGAAGGTCTCGTAACCGGGCGCCGAGAACTCAAGGTCCCAGGTTCCCGGTTCGATCAGCCGGGCAAAATACCCGGTCAGGCTGTCTGAGTTCACCTCTGAATTCAGCCTGTCATGATCCTGAACCCGGACGGCGGCCTTCAGGGGTTCCCCGCTGGACCTGTCGCGCACGGTACCCTGTATCCCGAAAATGCTCTGTTCCATATACCGGAGTATGGAAGGATAATTGTAGTACCAGTAATACGGCAGGTCCCCCGGCGGAGGATCCTTGTCCCTGCTGATCTCGAGGGTAACCTCGCGTGCACGGTTGTAATAATTCACCCAGTCCTGCCTGCTGCCTTCCACCTGGTACCACTTCCACCCGTTAGTGATCCCGCTGTCCAGCGCGTTCATATACAGCAGCGGAAAGGCCCTTTCCCTTGCCAGGTCGGCATACTCACGGGAAGTCAGGCGGTACCACGCATCGTCGGCGTGGAGCTGTTCCCAGCTGTCGAACGGGTAGTTGACCACTTCCTCCCCACCGTGGATGTTCGCCCCCATGACCATGTGGACCCTGGAAAGAAAACTCATCTGTGCAAGGTTTTCCGGCTGGTAAGGGTGATTATCCGGATGGCCGGGGTCATTCAGACCCGGGAAGTTCCGGTTCAGATCCACGTCGTTCGAATTGAATCGCCTGGGAAGCGTAATGACATCCGCAGCAGGCCAGTAGGTTCCGTCAGGGTTGGCCAGGGGATTGATCCATATTTCGATGCTGTCTACCAGCCTGGTAACCAGGGAATCGTTCCCGTAACCGGAACAGAGGTAATCGATCAGGTGCAGCAGGAGCATGAACCCGGTAGTCTCATCGCCATGGATGGTGGAGGACCAGACAAAAGCCGGCTCGGGTTCCCTTTCCCCCGGCCTGTCCGTGATCTTCATGGCAAGTATGCTGCGGCCATCCACGCTCATCCCGATGGTATCCAGCCTGCAGATGCCGGGATGGCTCCCGGCAATGCCCTTCATGAAACCAACATACTGGCTGTATGCCGGATATGCATCCCAGTTGCCGGGGAAATCCGCAATTATGGCATCACTTTTTTGCCGGGCCTTCCTTTCGATAATTCTGAAAGGGATGTCATACCCGAGGAAGGTCCTGAACCCTGCTTCGCTGGCATAGGCTATGAATCCCCCCGGGGTCCGGCGGTCGATCGACAGGAAGGAACTGATGTGTTTCAGGGTTGCAGAATCCCCGCAGCTGAATTCGATGATGATCTCCCCTCTTTCCCCAAGGATGGCGAAGGCCCTCGCGAGCCGGTCACCTTCTTCCTGTGCACGGATCGCTGGACCGGCGATCGTGAAGATGAAAAGCAGCGACGGGAATGCGAATGCTTTCCCCCACCTTTCAAATGTTAAACCGGATAAACAGAACATCCCCATCCTGAACGATATAGTTTTTCCCTTCGATGGCAAGTTTCCCGGCATCCCTGCAGGCGGATTCCGAACCAAGGCGGATGTAATCGCTGTGCTTGATGACCTCGGCCCGGATGAATCCCCTTTCCAGGTCGGAGTGAATGGCACCGGCAGCCTGTGGAGCGGTGGAATCCTTTCGGATGGTCCATGCCCTCACCTCTTTCGGTCCCGCTGTAAAGAAGGAAATCAGGTTGAGCATGCCGTATGCAGCACGGACCAGCCTGTTAACGCCCGGCTCCCCGAGCCCTGCATCCTTCAGGAAGGCTTCCCGGTCCGCCGCATCCTCCAGTTCCGCGATTTCGGATTCGAGTTCGGCGGCAATGACAAGGATCTCCGCTTCCTTTCCCCCCAGGGCCTGCCGCACACGCTCGACGAAAGGATTGCCGGTTACCGCCGAAGCATCATCGACATTGCAGACATAAATAACCGGTTTGGCCGTCAGCAGGAACAGATCGTCTATGTATTTCCTGGCGTTCTCCTCGACCGGGGCAGTCCTTACGGGCTGGAAAGATTCCAGGTGCTCCCGGTACACCTGCAGCACTTCCAGTCCCCTTTTCGCATCCTTTTCCCCCATCTTTGCAAGCTTGGCCATCTTTTCGATCTTCTTCTCAACCGATTCAAGGTCCTTGACCTGCAGCTCCAGGTCTACGGTTTCCATGTCCCTCACCGGGTCAACCGTCCCGTCGATATGGGGCAGCCTGTCGTCATCGAAGCAGCGCAATACATGAATCAGGGCATCCGTATTGCGGATGTCGGCCAGGAACTGGTTGCCCACACCCTCACCATGGCTTGACCCGCGGGTAAGTCCCGGTATATCTACGATTTCAACGGTTGCCGGGGTTACCTTATGGGGTTTCACCAGTGCGGCCAGGCTGTGAAGCCTCGGGTCGGGCACGCTGACGATGCCCAGGTTCGACCGGCTGCTGCTGAAGGCAAAACCGGACGCCTCCGCCCTTGTATTGGAAATACAATTGAACAGGGTGGTCTTCCCCGTATTGGTGATGCCTATTATTCCGCAGTTCAGGGCCATAGAATTACTGCAAATATACGATCTACGAAAATATATCCTATTTTTATGGCCTGTTTCCGAAACTAAAAACAAGAACCACAATCATGAACAAGGAGATCTTAACCAGAACCGCAGACAACATCCGTATCCTCTCGGCCGCCATGGTGGAAAAGGCCCGGTCGGGCCATCCCGGCGGGGCCATGGGCGGTGCAGACTTCATCAGTGTGCTTTTCTCAGAGTTCCTGAGGTTCGACCCGGACCACATATCCTGGCCCAACCGCGACCGTTTCTTCCTGGACCCCGGTCACATGTCGCCCATGCTCTACTCCATGCTTTCGATCATCGGCAAGTTCAGCATGGACGACCTGCAGCATTTCAGGCAATGGGGAAGTCCCACTCCCGGCCATCCCGAACTGGATGTCGAAAGGGGTGTGGAGAATACCTCGGGTCCCCTTGGACAGGGACATACCATAGCCATCGGGGCGGCGATTGCCGAGCGGTTCCTGACCCGGCGGTTCGGGGACTGGATGGCACACGACATCTATGCCTTTGTCTCGGACGGGGGAATACAGGAGGAGATCTCGCAGGGAGCGGGCAGGATCGCAGGTTACCTGGGACTCCACAATATGGTCATGTTCTATGATTCAAACGACATCCAGCTGTCCACGAAAACCAATGCGGTCAGCGCCGAAGATACGGCAAAGAAATACGAAGCCTGGGGATGGAGGGTCATGACCATAGACGGGAACAATGTGGAACAGATCTTCCGGGCCCTTTCTGAAGCCAGGGAAGAAAAGGAAAAACCCTGCCTGATCATCGGGAAAACTATCATGGGCAAGGGTGCCCTGACCGAAGCCGGCGAAAGCTTCGAAAGGCAGGTCTCCACCCACGGCATGCCCCTGGGGGAAGCAGGAGCTTCGATTGCCAGGACGGTTGTAAATCTCGGGGGGGACCCGGAGAATCCCTTTGTCATCTTCCCCGATGTCAGGGAACATTTTGAGAAGGTGCTGAAAGCGAAAAAAGAAGAAGCCGGTAAAAGGAAGTCCATGCAGTCCGCCTGGGCCGCGAAGAACCCGGACCTGGCAAAGAAGCTGGAAACCTTCCTGGCAGGGAACCCGCCGGAGATCGATTATTCGAAAATAACACAGAAGGAAAACTCCGCGACACGGGCGGCATCCGGGACGGTCCTGGCCCATTTTGCAGAGCATGTCGAGAACATGATCGTTGCATCCGCCGACCTTTCCAATTCGGACAAAACGGACGGGTTCCTGAAAAAATCAAAGGCATTCACAAGGCATGATTTCAGCGGGGCCTTCCTGCAGTGCGGGGTATCCGAGCTGACCATGGCCGCCCTTGCCAACGGCATGGTTCTCCACGGAGGGGTCATACCGGTCTGTGCGACCTTTTTTGTCTTCTCGGACTACATGAAACCAGCCGTCAGGCTTGCAGCGCTTATGGAGCTTCCGGTGAAATACGTATGGACTCATGATGCCTTCCGGGTCGGGGAAGACGGTCCCACTCACCAGCCCGTCGAACAGGAAGCCCAGATCCGGCTGATGGAGCACCTTCGCAACCACTCCGGCAACCGGAGCTGCCTGGTGCTGAGGCCCGCCGATGCGGTGGAAACCACCGTGGCCTGGAAAATGGCCATGGAAAACACCGGTACGCCGACCGCCCTCATCCTCTCCAGGCAGAACATTCCCGACATCCCGGCGGCCGGGGGATCGGACCGCTTCACCGATGCCCTCGAGGCACAGAAGGGTGCTTACATCGTCAGCCATTCAGCCGGCAAGCCGGACCTGGTCCTCATCGGCAACGGTTCAGAGGTTTCCACCCTCCTGGAAGGCGCCGGTAAACTGGTCAGGGAGAAGGGCCTCAGGGTACAGGTGGTTTCGGCGATTTCAGAGGGATTGTTCAGGGACCAGGATGCCGGCTACCAGAAGGAGGTCATCCCGGATGGAGTGCCCGTCCTCGGGCTTACGGCGGGATTGCCGGTAACACTGGCGGGACTGGTGGGCCCCATGGGAAGGAGTCTTGGCATGCAGAGTTTCGGCTATTCAGCACCCTACAAGGTACTCGATGAAAAGTTCGGTTTCACCGCCGATAACGTGTTCAATCAGGCACTCTCATTCCTGGCGGAAAGGGAGTGATCCCTGCCCGGCCCCTGAAAAACAGCAAAATTTCGGCGGTTTTTCATAAACTATTTATAACTTACGTCAAATCAGGGATTAAGCGGGCATGGATGCCTGAAAATGAAGCTCCGCATCAAACATAAGTCCACCGACAAATACGGGTTTGCGGACCGGATAAGGACCGGTTCACTTTTTCCGGTCATCCCACCACCGGCCAACCTGCGGGTCATCCTGCCGGCCCTGTTGACAGTCATCCTGCCGGTCCTGCTGATAGTGCTTCTTTCAGCGCAACGGGCGGATGCACAGGATGACCAGGAAGGGGGGTTCATAAAGACCCGCATCCTTTTCGTATTCGATGCTTCGCAGAGCATGTCGGGGTACTGGGAGAGCGACCAGAAAATAAACATTGCCCGCAATTTCCTTATCGGGGTGGTCGACAGCCTGGAATCGCTGACCAACGTGCAGATGGCCCTTAGGGTTTACGGGCACCAGAGCCCGGTTTTCATGAAGGACTGCCAGGATACCAAGCTGGAAGTGGCCTTCGAAATCAACAATGCCCACAAAATAAGGCAGAAGCTCCGTTTTCTCAAACCCAACGGAAATACTCCGATCGCCTATTCCCTGGAACAGGCGGCAAATGATTTCCCGCCCTGCAGCGACTGCAGGAACATCATTATTATGATCACCGACGGGATCGAGGAATGCGGCGGAGATCCCTGTGCCGTTTCCCGAAAGCTTCAGGAACAGGGCATCACCCTGAGACCCTTTGTGATCGGGATCGGGATCGACCCGAATTTCAAAAAGACCTTCGATTGCGTTGGCTATTATTACAATGCCGCAAGGGAGGAGAATTTCAAGGAGGTACTCCGGGTGGTGATCACCCAGGCCCTGAATACCACTTCGGCACAGGTTAACCTGCTCGACCAGGACCACCTGCCCACCGAAACCAATGTCAGCATGACCTTCTACGATGTTTTCTCCGGCAAGGTCAAGCATAATTTTGTCCACACCATGAACCACAAGGGCAATCCGGACACGCTGTTCCTGGATCCCCTTGTCACCTACCGGGTTGAGA
>Ga0307419_10001751_pt1 | contig 11160 bp, 10 predicted proteins | sample SalMarWE160230MG_2_FD_202512 | JGI IMG/M metagenome (GOLD analysis project Ga0307419, IMG submission 202512) | Salt marsh sediment microbial communities from the Plum Island Ecosystem LTER, Massachusetts, United States - WE1602-30 | ecosystem: Environmental > Aquatic > Marine > Intertidal zone... | reverse complement strand
ACCAAAACAATCACAAGCTGTGTCCCTAAGCCGCCCTGGATCTTCAACCAGGCGAAAACCAGGAGTAAGATTATTGAGAGCTCGCTGATAAATATGATTAAACAGGCATAGAGGATAAAAGCCCGGTTGATGGAAACCGGCGCAATAGAATTCGTTATGTATCCGGCTAACAGCAAAAAGAGACCTGATACCAGGATTAGCAGATTCTGCCAAAAGGGTAATTCCCTGATCCAGCTCTTATACGCCTCTGTTGATTTCTGGTTCAGTTCGATAAGATCGAGACCGGGCAGGGTGGTTAACACCGCAAAAATCAGGACAAGGAACAGAAAGAAAAACACATGGGTTCTGGTGACGGTGGTGATGTCAAAAGGTTTAAAATTTCCTCTTAGGGAACGATTGGCATACAGGACTAATAAGCCTGACAAGACAGGTAAAAGCATCCACAGGCGGCCCAAATCGGGAAATACCAATTGCAGTGATGCCGATATAAGAAGAACGAAGACTAAGAGAAAGGTCACGCCAAGATGTTTAATGCTTTTGCCGAAGCTGAAGTCCTTGACCCGCAGGAGAGTGAAATGGGCTGGCGCAGGAAAAAGGATGACGTTTAACACGAACCAGGGCCATGTTCCCCTTTCCTGGCGGCGATCTTGGATATCGTTTTTGCGAGCGTTTGTTTCTTCCACCATCTGCACCTCAACTGTAACTCAATGTGAGTATCCTTGCCATATAATGCTGCAAGATCGGAATCCAATATGACCTTCTCGTTACGAATTACTGGAATGGTTCTTAATAGTCGATTTTCCGATATAAGTTCCTTAGACTTTTTCGACAATTCTTTACAATCCTTTTTTATCGGCGAACATTAATATTATGCGGCAGCGTGTTATTAACGGAATTGCGGCAAATACTTATATTTTGACGATTGAACTAAAAAATACTCAAAATGCCAATATTAATAATAAAATCAATATAATAACCATTGTATTTAAAAAAATGTAAGTTTTGAAATCTTAAGTCGGTATCTCCTGGCCAGGCATTATTGAGCCTGTCAGGAGGTGGATAGGCACAATTTGAGGTGGTGGAGTGTCATGATTTGCTTTGCTTGTGTATAAAAGAGATTTTGTAATGTAAGAATATGTTGGTACGATAGGCCAACAGGGCAGGATGTCAAGTAAAAAAAGCCTTTTTAACAAAATTTTAGCAAACTTTGGTTTAATACACAAAAAATTGTGCATAAAAATATCAAATGCACAAAAAACTGTGCAAGAAAACCAATGAAAAAGCTGGGTTCGGGGTCGCGCCGGGTCAACTTGGCTCGGAATAAGCAGCAATCTCGCCACTTTGATTTCTGCGAAGAATCGGCCTACACACGAAATCGAAAATTCGGCTCGGAAGGTGTCAGGAGGGCTGTCTCGACCTCTGCGTTACAATACTGTTCAAGCATTCGGGCCACGCGGTCGCGAACTGATACAGCCCGTTTCTCACTTTCCTCTCCGAGTCCGTCGATGTTCATGACCATAACTTGGGTTTCTTCGGTGATCCGGGTCTGATAACCGTTCCGCCAGTTCCACCGCCGGCACATCACCTCTCGGGTTTCCGCAACCACATAGATAAGCTCCCCGGAATCCGGGTGCTCGATTTTCTCCGGATCATTGAGGGGAGAAAAGTTTTCATCCCCTTTTGCGAAACCAAGTTCCAGGATTTCCCCCGCCCGGAGCAGGTCATCCCCACCGACCGGCAAGATACCCCGTATCGAGTTGTCGTTCATGATCGCCACCGCCTTGTTGATTAAAGGAATGGAGGCGCCGGATTTCTGAATCCGCTTCAGAAGCGCAAGATGGGCGGGCGGGAACTTTTTCGGATTGAATCCCAACTCCCGGTAGGTTTCGATCCAGGCAACCATTCTGGGGTCTGTTGCCAGATCGACGGGATTGGCAACCGCGTTGGCAAGGGCATCATTCAGAAGAGACTCGAGCTGCGAGGAGGCTCCCTGATTGTCCATTCTACTTGCTACAACGATGCCGCGACGAAAGCTTGGGAACATTTCGAAAACTTGGTTGTCTACGCGTGTTTCAGGCATGGGTTTTGGCTCCCCCGTATTATTTCCCGGAGTCCTGAGATGGAAAACGGGTTTCTTGCCCCCTTTTTAGTTGTGATGTTATGAGTTGTTATATCCATTCTATTTTGTTCATTGTGATTTCATTGTCAACGTCACCCGTATTGGGAACACCTTCAGGTTCTATTAAAAGTGCTTTGTAGCCTTTTTCGGATGCTGGTTTGTGCTCTACACCCTTCGGAATGACAATCATCTCCCCGGGATTTAATTCAATCACCTTGTCTCTGAAATTCATCTGCATTTTTCCGTCCAAGATTATAAAGGTTTCATCAGTATCAGAGTGACTATGCCAAATAAACTCACCTTTGAATTTCACAATTTTAAACTCATAATTATTCATCATGGCTATGATTCGAACTGAATAATCTTCATCGGGAAGTTTTGAAAACTTTTCCATAAAATTAATTTTTGATGGTTCCATTTGTCTTTTCCTGTATCCTTCCCTTTTCTGATCGTTCATCGCCAGTTCCGCCAGTCCGCCCTTCCCGAATTTTTTGATTTTTACACCCCCTGAAAGCATAGGAAAGGCTTTCATAATGCAAAGCTCATTGGGTAGCTTATTTCCGGCAATCGTTCCTTCAAGAAAATCCCTGATTTCTTTCAACGTCACAGTTTCATCTTCCACCGGAATCACGCAGGCACAGATATTTTCTCCCAGCACGGGGTTGGGCGTGGCCACGATGCAGACCTGTGCTACCTTGGGGTGATCGATGATCTGGGATTCAAGTTCGTATGGGTAAATCTTATAACCACCCCGGTTGATCAGGTCTTTGGTTCTTCCATAGATCTTGAAGTACCCACCTTCTTCCCGGGATACCAGGTCGCCCATAAACAGCCATCCGTCAACAACCTGCTTTTCGGTTTCTTCAGGGTTCCTCCAATATCCCTTCAGAACATGCCAGCCCCTGAGGGTCAATTCTCCGATCTCACCATCAGGGAGTTCCTCTCCTGTTAAGGTGTCTGAGACTCTTGCTTCTGTTTGCTCGATGGCTTTGCCGAGGTATCTCTCTCGTACAGTCAGTGAAGAGGGGTAGGGACATATGATTCCCACGCCCGGGCCCACTTCTGATGCTCCCCAGAATGAGGTCAGGTACACCCCCATCTCTTCATGGACTTTTGCGATCAACCCCTCCGGTGCCGACTGGCCGGCAATCATACCCGCCCTCAGGGAAGTTAGGTTATACTTTTTTCTGCCCTCATTGTTCAGTTCGAGGATATAGTGGACCGGTGCACCCAATTGGAGCGTAACCTTTTCCTTCTCGATGATTCTGAAGGCGGCCTCAGGGTCGAATTTTTCCATCAATACTACGGTCGAATGGAGCAGGAACGGCTGGATGAGAATTGCCCCGCATCCGTACGAGTGGCTCATGGGGAGGAATCCGATGAAAATGTCATCTGATTGGGCATTGACGCCGTATGAATACTCCATTCCTGCCCGGACGGCCTGGTAATGGGTAATCATGGCGCCTTTGGGTTTTCCTGTAGTGCCGGATGTGTAGATCAGCATAGCGAGGTCATTTTTAGTGTCAATCGAAGGGGATGAATAGGGCCGGCCCTTACCCCGCTCTAAAAGCTGGTTGAATTCGAATACCTTTTTACCTCGACCCTCTCCGACCATAAAAATGAATTCAAGGTAAGGTAGATCTTTTCTAATGTCTGAAATGGCTTCGAGATAATCGTAGCCTTCCCAATCCCGAAAAATGAAAACACCACGTGCTTCCGAATTTTTCAAAATAAATTCAGCCTCTTTCTTTCGATACATGGGGTTTACCCAGGCCACGATAACCCCAAGCTTTTCAAGGGCATAAAAGGCTGTCACAAACTCTATGGAACTCCGCATATAAATAGCTATGCGATCGCCTTTTTGAATTCCCAGTTCCGAAAGGCTGGCAGCAAGGCCATCAGCCATGACATTTATTTCTTTATAGGTTTTTCGTTCTTTTTCGCACACAACAGCAGTTTTGTCCGGAACGGATTCCGCTCCGTTCTCGATGACCTGCCCCAATGGGAGAAACTCCAGATCGATCATGATAAACACCTTTTTGTTTGGATCCGAAAACCAGGAAAAAGTCAGGGTTGGGTTAAAATGACTGTATGATAACAACCAGGGTCAAATCTTAATTATTAATTATTCTTTTTCTTAACATATTTATACGAGACTTCAATTTCTTAGTTTTAAGTATTAATCCTGAAAGGGAAGTTAACCATAGAATAAATATTCGCATGCATTCCCCCGATTCATAAAATGATAAAAGGCACTTGGGTACTCAACAAGTAAGGATCTCGCAATGACAATTCAGTTTTTGAACTATTGTATAATAAAATGTGATTTAACAAATATTAAAGTAGAATGTTGTGAACAAAATATCAATAATTATTAATGTGAAAAGGGGACAAGTTTTTGTTTGAACTTTTGACCCCTTTATCTTTACTTTATAGAAGATGCGTGGAAGATAAAAAATGAGCCCGGTGATCCGATACCCTGGGAAGAGTTGAAGAAGGAACTTAAACTTTGAGTTATCAAATAGAGGTTAAAAAGTCTGCTGCAAAAGCACTGAAGAAGATACCGAAGGCCGATCGAAAGAGAAAAAAAGAGGGTCAAACCTCAACCATTGACTAAGGCATTTGAGGTTTCTATGGAGATGTTATGTTTAGACCTATCCTCATAGATTATCTTAGTTCTTGGGAATCATATGACCAATAAATTCAGCGATGATCAGGACAATAGTAAATAGTTAAGGTTTGACCCCCTTTCTGATACTGATAAAGCCCTTTAAAAACAAAAAGATAAAGCAAGATCCGTTAAGATTGAGAAAATGGGATTTCAAAATATGGCTATAGGTATGCAAAGATCGGAGACCGTAAGCAAGAAAAAATCAGTTTCTTTACTAATGGAGAAGTTTTTTTTCTTGACTTACTTTCTCATAGGCGGCTACCCGATTAGACGAATCATGTGGCGATGCCTGCTTTCACAAGCAGTTCTTGTATCAGTCGACGATATCTTGACTTCATGTCGTCAATGTCAATTTGGGGAGTAATGTACGTGCGATCATGTGCGGCGGTATCTCCAAGTTGCTTGACCTCCCGCATAGTCTTTGGCGCGTTGCGAGAAAGAGATACGTTAGAATCGGAAGTTATGTGCGAAATGAGTCTATCCAGCATGTAGAATACGCCCCCGGACTGTATCTCGTGATGTTTCTTCTCATGAATGTATATCTCGATGATCAACGATTCCATCAGCCGGCGCAGGAGTATCGCACTGGCATCATACATCCCATAATTATAGGCTGCGTTTATCTGGTAAACCATTTGCTCCAAGTAAGTTCGTGTGCCAGCAACCCACTCGGGAGGAACAACATGCTTGGTAACAGAGACTTTCTTTAGAGCGAGTGTCAAGCAAAAAAGGCCTTTTTAACGAAATTTAGACAAATTTTGATTTAATGCACAAAAATATGTGCATAAAAATATCAAATGAACAAAAAAATGTGCACTATGCACAGAAAATTGTGCAAAAAAAACAAAGGATATGAAATGCACAGAAAATTGTGCAAGAGTATATGCAGAGTTGAATAAATGGGGAGAGAAACAGTCTGTTTTATAACTAGACTGTTACTCTCAGGGCTTCTTGCGCTTCGCGGGGTAATTGGATGAGGAGAAAATAGGACTCTGGATAGAGATAATCTTCACCTGATTCATCAATTGTAAAAATGGATCCCCAAAATACTGTCGTTTCATTATTCACCCCTTAGTGGCTTTTTAAACCAAAGTTTTTTTCGATTGGGAGAAAATCTTTATCATTATGGAGAAGTGGGATTTCGTTTTCAATAGCGATAGAGGCAATCATACAATCCAAAGATTTTCTTATCGTAATACCTTTCCGACGAAGTTTACGATAGATCTCTGCTGATCGTAAAAAAGAAGAATACCGCATTGGTAAAAATATTAATGAGCTAAATAAGTCCCGAGTACGCCTAAATTCACTATCTTTTTTAATTCCTTGAAGCACCTCGGTTAAAATGATTCCGCAAATGCAGATATCTTCTCTATCAATAATGAGATTTTCCAGTTTTTTTACATGGGGATAAGAGTTCGCAGAAAAAAAATCTATCCATACTGTAGTGTCAACCAGAACCATCATGACTTACGATCCTGACGCCATTTATCTAAGTTCCCTTCCCAATTGATATTTCCCTTGAGTTCAAGAATTTTTATCTGGTTTTCATGCCTAAGTAACTCTCTTAATGCATGATCAATTATAGCCTTCCGCGTCTTAATACCGGTAGCTTTAATACAATCTTCTACAAGATTATCATCTAAAACAACATTTGTACGTTTCATAATATCCCTCCAAAATGTTTTTATACACATTATATCATTTTTTTGATGTATTGCAATGGGATATTTGTTCGAAGATAACATTAATATTATGATGCTGCGTTGTGGTAATTATATTATCCTAACTCGGGGCCACAAATTGCATACTCCCTTTCCCTTTGTTTTGGGATATAATTGGTCTTGTAATACATCCTCGTTAAAATTCGCTGTTCTTGAAAGCCAAGAGAACCCAACCATTTCAGGAGTTTTTTCTTCTTCTGCGGAACGTCAATGACAACTGACCGGCCGGCCAACCTACTCATGGCCGCTGACAACATTGTCTTTGCGTCTTGGGTTGTTAATGCTATTACCGGACCCAAGTGATTACGTTTTACCCCATCCCTTCTAAGACAGTATGCGGCAATCCGGCCGTCTCTCTCGAGTTTCAATGCCTTGTCCGGGTATGTTTCAAGGATTAATTCAATCAAATCCGTTCGATCCGCTCCAAACACCTCTTTATCCAGATCGGCGATCTTCTGAATGTCATGCGGGCTTAATGGAGTGAATGTCCCGCTATGGGTTATCTGTTGTTCCGGAAGGGGGGAGATCGTCATTCGAGAAATTGTATACTCCTCTTCAAAACCCAACTTGATGTAAACTTTTCTGCCGACAGGGGTTGCATCAAGCTTGATAATCTTACATCCTTTCAATCTTTTAATGTTGTCTTTCAGGAGAAAACTGCCTATTCCTTTTCTTCGATATTTTTCGTTAACCAGCATCATCCCGATCCATGCCAGTTCATTGGAATAGTTGAGTGCCGTAACGGTCCCTATAACTTCCCGGTCAGACACAGCCACAAGGCAAGTCTCAGGGGAAAGCCTTAACAGGATCTCCCAATCCTGTTCTGTTTGATTCCAGCCCTCAGAATTTTTCAGGCGCATTGCCTGTTCAATATCTCTTTTTTGCATGGGCCGGATTTTGACCGAAGGTCCTATCGTTTTCATGAAATTCCTGTCTTATTTTTATATTGGGGTCCGATCCCAATTAAAATTAATTTTTCATGACGTGGCGAGTTTCTTTGCGACCTTTGCGACATGTTCGCCCTGGTAACGCGCTCCGGCAAGTTCATTGTCGCTTGGAAATCGACTGCCATTAGCGCCTGCAATTATCGACGCCCCATTCAGGTCATTCCTTATAAAGATTATAATCGGGATAATATTTTTTAGCACATTCAGGACAAACACTGTGGCTAAATTCAGCACTGGAATGTTCCCGTAAATAGCTTTCAATCCTATTCCAGTAGCCCTTGTCATCACGAATTTTTTTGCAGTGACTGCAAATGGGCAGCAATCCGCTTAGTTTTTTTACTTCGGCAAGCGCGTCTCGCAGTTCCTTGATCAATTTTTCTTGTTCATTTTCCGCCAGCTTTCGGTCTGTGATGTCATGTGCAATACCCCGGAACCCGATTGGCTTGCCATTTTCGTCCCGCATCAGGCAAGCAAACAACTCATGAAATCCTCGATTCCCATCTTTTCTAATGACTTCATAGCCGTATTTTCTTATTGTCTTTCCTTTTCTGTAGATTTCGTTAAAGAGCTTATACATATCCTTGGCGGTTTCTGGAGGCATATAATTACTGTATTTCATTCCTTTAAGTTCTTCTTTAGGATAACCAAGGATTGAAGATAATGAATCGTTAAAGAATTTAAAGTTACCTTCGAGGTCAGTCTCAAAGTATGCCTCTTCTATACTTTCGAGGATGGTTTGGTATCTTTCTTTTTTCTCCCGAATCTGCTCCTTGGCCTGCTTCCCTCCGGTGATGTCGTGTATCCTCTGCCCCAATTCTTCATTTATTGGTTCTTTAGTCATTTTTTACTCCTAAAACTTGGGTGATCTAATTTTTCTCATTGGAAGGAACACTACATTGAAAATTGAGCATTATGAGTAATGTGCATTATACAAACGCCATTACTCAATTTTTAATCCATATAACGCCCCGCATCACAGGCGCGCTCCTCAGCGGCGAGGTACGAGCCGTCCCTTGCAGCAGCAAGGCTATATTCTTGAAATTCGATTTAAATAAAGACTGCTGGAGACACTTTAAAACGTTTGCTCAACATTTTTATTTGACGAACATTTAGCTGACGTTTACCGGATATAATTTCTGATACAACTCCCTGGCTACCGATTTCTGACAGATCTGATTGTTTCAGACCATGTTCTTTCATCAAAGCATTCAGAGCATCTATCGGATTGGCCTCTATCTCTTTAATATATTGGGATTCATATGTTTCAATCAGGCTACCAATCGTCTCCATCAAAGAAGTTAAGGGATGGTTCTCATTATTTCCCACTTCATCAATAAGGCTGTCAAGGAGATTGACCAATTTACGGTAGTCTTTTTCATTATGTGGCACAGAAAATATGGGCTGGATATCAGGCCAAACCTTCGCAATTTCTTTAAGTTGGATATTCATTATTTCCTCCAAGATCCTCGATCATATTCTTTATGGGTAAGAATATGCCGGATATAAATCCGATGAGTATTATAGTGTATGGCTGCAATCAAACGGGCTTTATTGCCACCAATATTAAAAACCGTTAAATTGCTGACTTTATCAGCACTCGGAAAAGTTTGCCGAAGTTCGGTAAATGAGTTGAAATTAGTACGTTTGACGATCCGATACCAAGATTTAAGTGTAGTAGAACAATCAGGATGTTTTTTAGCAAATTCAAGTAAGCGCTTTCGAGTGATGATGTGCATATGGGGAAGGTATCTCACAATGAGATATTTGTCAATTAAAAAAGATAACCGACCTGTCCCGGCATAGCATCAATGCGAAGGCGGAACTGCCCCATCGAAGCTTCAACCCTCCGTAGCCTTGCTACTGCGGAGCTTCGGCGCAATTGGGCTTTGATACCCCGTAGCTTGCTGCGTGGAGCTTCGGCGCAATTGGGCTTTGATACCCCGTAGCTTGCTGCGTGGAGCTTCATTTTCCAGGTTCATCCTAATTTTGTCAAATGATTAGACATGATCCTGTTGTTTCCCGTTAATATATTATAATAGTTGCTGAGGACCGGTTTGACTGGAAGGAAAATTTGGGATAAAGAAACGATTCTGGATATTGAATGCCGGATTTTTGAAATATGATGCAAGATACATAGGACAGAAAATAGATGAGGGGGATGGTTTATGGATCTAAAGGGTCATAGGGCGCTGATTACCGGAGCAGGGCAGGGGATTGGTAGGGCCTGCGCAGAGGTTTTTGCCTCAAGAGGTGCAGACCTGGTCCTTTTTGACAAGAATTGCGAGACCCTTGATGAAGTGGCTGGGAATCTGGGTAAAAAAGGGCAGAGGGTCACAGCCGTCACGCTGGATTTGACTGATATGGACAACCTTCGATCAGAGGTGGAAAAGATCAGTAGCACCGGAGTGATAGATATCCTGGTAAATAATGCCGGATTCGACAGGCCCGGCACGACGGCCAGGATAAGCAGCAAAGGATTCGAGGAAGTTTTGGGAATCCATTTGACGGTGCCTTTATTACTTATACAGTTGCTGCTTCCGTCCATGAGATCTTCGGGATGGGGCAGGATTATAAACATCAGTTCCATTTACGGTCTTGTCGGCGGGAAAGGGGAGGTGGCCTATTCAACGGCTAAGGCGGGTGTTATCGGATTGACGAAATCGGTTGCAAGGGAGGCCGGTCGGGACGGCGTAACCGTAAATGCCGTTTTACCCGGTTTGATCCGTACTCCCACGATAGAAAAAGTCATGGCAGCGAGGTTCAAAGAGGAGATTATTGCGAACACCCCGTTGTATCGCATTGCCGAACCGGAAGAGGTGGCCAAGGTGATTGCGTTTCTGGCATCAGACGATGCATCATATATAACGGGTGCGGCCCTGCCTGTTTCAGGGGGATGGGGGATTTAATGGAGGTATAAGGTGTAAGGCTGAAGGCTGAAGGTGGAAGGCTTAAGTCATAAGGCGCAAGATGCAAGGCATAAGGGATTTAAATGAATTCTACAGATTTGAAGTCTAAGAACTATCGGGACGGGGTGAAGGATGAACTGGAAGGGTTGAGCAAATCCATGGGTTTCAGATATGTTCCCCGCAAGGAATTGGAGGACCGGCTGACCAGGCTCAGGGCCGGTATGGAAGAAAAAGGCATCGATGCCTTCCTGGTAGTTCAGAAGATGGACTATTACTACTTTTCCGGGACTACCCAGGATGGTATGCTCTTTGTGCCCCTGGATGGAAAACCCATATTGATGGTAAAAAGGGAGCTTGAAAGGGCCAGGGTGGAATCGAGGCTGGATGAAATTGTCGGAATAAGGTCTGTCCGGGAACTTCCATCCCTGATCCGGGACCATTCGGGCGGCCTTCCCAAGACATTGGGCCTGGAGTTGGACATCCTGCCCGTGAGTGATTATTTTAAATACAGTGACCTGTTCCCGGGAACAACATTGAAGGATGGGTCCCCAATTATAAGAGACATTCGCAAGATCAAATCCCTTTTCGAAATCGAACTTATGAGGGTTGCCGGGGATATAGGCAGGAAGACTTATGAGGAAGGCAGGAACATACTCAGGGAGGGGATGACCGAAATCGAGTTTGCGGGTCGACTTGAAACCGTGGCCAAAATGCACGGGCACGAGGGGCTTCTCAGGGTCAGGTCTCTCAACTACGAGGCCTACACATGGCACGTGCTGAGCGGCTACAGCGGGGG
>Ga0307419_10001750_pt1 | contig 11165 bp, 7 predicted proteins | sample SalMarWE160230MG_2_FD_202512 | JGI IMG/M metagenome (GOLD analysis project Ga0307419, IMG submission 202512) | Salt marsh sediment microbial communities from the Plum Island Ecosystem LTER, Massachusetts, United States - WE1602-30 | ecosystem: Environmental > Aquatic > Marine > Intertidal zone >... | reverse complement strand
TTGACATCGACGGTGCCCTCGGCCTTGTCCCACGTCCCCTTGAACCGGAAGACGGAATCGTGCCAGCGGCCTGAGCAGTCGTTGAAGGTGACCTGCGGGGCACAGTACGCGGCATCGGCACGCAGGCTCAGGTTCGGCCCCTTGATATCAAGGGAGATGTGCGGAGCGCTGAAGTCCGTGATGGTGCCCAGGCACGCGTACGAGGCGTTGTCGTAGAAGATGTCATCGGACTCCCATTGGACCATCTGGGAGGGGATGTCGAATTGGACCGTCCCCGTCTCGGCGCTGAGGGTCTTATCGAGTTGTTTCAAGTTGAGCCAGATGTCGTGGATCACGGCCTCGCCGGCGATCCGTGTCGCTTCTTGCGTCTCGAAGGTCCGCTCGAACGTGATGACGGCATCGGCGGTGCCTGATATCTCATGGCCGGGCCAGGGCACCTCTTGGCTGAGGAACCGGGTGACGTCGGCGAGAGGGAAGGTCCCCGCGATCGAGGCCTCGAGCCTTTTGTCCCGGATGTGCCCTTCACCCTTGATCGGGTGGCCGAGGACCGTGGCCTTTCCCTCCTGGAAGGTGAAGACGCCGCTCTCGTAGGCCACCTCGACGGTGATGTCCTGCGCGGTATCGACGCGCGGCACGCCCACCGCTTCGGCCGCCGAGAGGCCGGCCTTTGTCGTGAGGATCGGCGTCGAGGGGGTCTCGTCGGCGGACGGCGCCTTGACGATCCGGGTCTGGATATCGGCACGCACGTCCTTTAGGATCGTGTCCCGGATCACGACGTGCGGCGTCACCGCGGTGCCGGTGAACGTGGCCTCCAGGCGTCTGTCCTGCCAGGTAAAGGCCCCCTGGCAGTCCGTTAATCGGCCGTCGGCCTTGGCCGGTTCGCTGATGTGGAAGTCTCCTGTCTTGACGATGCAGCGGCCGCCGAGGCGGCCTGTCATCCAGTCGCTGAGCCGCGCCTCGTAGGCGGCCTCGGCCGCCATGACGACGTTCTCGAGCTCGATCTTTTCTTTCGCAGCGGCGACGCCGTCGAGCACGAGGCGGGGCTTGACGGTCAGGGTGCCTTCCTGGAGCCCCGCGTCGACCCTGAGCTCGCGGATGAGACCGCCTTTCCATGTGAACGGCAGCGCCGGCAGGCGGGGCAAGAAGGGCTTGGGGTCGATGTCCGCGCCGGTCAGCCGGACGTCCCAGCGTTTTTCTTTGTAGGCGTAGTTGCCGTGGCAGGCGACGGGCACAGGAATGCCGTCGAGCGACACCTCGGCCTTGGCGTCGATAAAGAGCTTGTTCCATGACGCCCGGGCCCTGCCCTCGGCGAGGCGCACCATGGTCGTCGTCGGCGGGGTGCGCGTCTCGTCGCGCAGCACGATCTCGGAGTCCGTGATCGTGAGGTTCTTGACGACAGGACGGATGCCGCCTGCTGCGGACGCCCGGCGGCGGTCGATGATGTCCTGGACGTTCAGCATGCCGTCAGGCCCGCGCACGAGGTCGAGGCGGGTGCCGTAGATCTGCAGGGAGGGGATGAGGAGCTTGCGTTCCTTGCCCCAGGGCAAAAGGAGGAAGGCCGCGGAGGCCTCATCGACGCACAGGATGGTCTTTTCGGCATCCGTCTTGTCGTAGACGCGCAGGTCGCGTATGACGATGCCGCGCCACCACACCAGATTGATCGTCCCGCACGTCACGCGGCGCCGGGTCGCCTCCGTGAGGCCGGCCACGATCTTGCGGCGGACGAGGTCGGGCAGGAAGCGCTGCGCCGCGGCGTACAGGCCCAGGCCCGCCGCGATGAACAACAAAAAGACGATAAGGAGGAGGCGCCGGCGCTTGCGCATGGTGAGATTATAACACAAGCCCCCGCCCGCCGTGAAATTGTTTGAAATGGCCTGATGGGGATGTTACAATGCTCGCGTTCTGGAAAAAAAGCGCCGTGCGCGCTGGGCGCCGGCACATATCGGGGCGTAGCTCAGCTTGGCTAGAGCACTTGCTTTGGGAGCAAGGGGTCGTGCGTTCGAATCGCACCGCCCCGACATTTAAACCGGACCGGTCCGATCATTGAAATGTCCCTGTAGCTCAGCTGGATAGAGCATCTGCCTTTCAATGAGGAAACGGCTTATGGAACAGCGTGAACATAAGTCGTTGTCCGAATTGACCCCGGTCCCGCCGTCCTTAGGCGGGAACGGGGCAAATAGGGAGCCTCTATGCGGAATAGTAACGCATGGAGTGGATGCGGCTATATGCAAGGACGTCCGTTCCTATACGGATTACTTGCAGGCAACCCCCCGCTGCTTCGTTTTGCGAAGCAAAGCGGCGGGGGAGAGTCCTCAGAGACTATACGCCGCACGCCTGAAATGGCGAAGACATAGTCCAGACCGCAACAGTTCGCTGGCCGGAGTAATCCGGTGCGGTAAGCTAAGCAGAGGGTCGCGTGTTCGAATCACGCCAGGGACATAATATTTTTATGGCAAAGTTCTTGCGGGTCTTCCTCGTTTTTCTCCTCCTCGTCCTCCTCGCCGCGGCCGGCGCCGCCGTCTACGTCCTGCGGCACAGCACCGATATCCTCATTACGCAGCTCGAAAAGAACCTGGGCGTCGCGGTCTCTGCGGGTGACGTCGCGGTCCACTTCCCGTCGACGATCGAGATCCAGGACCTTCATGTCGGAGACCAGCTGGAGGCGGAGCGCCTCCTCATCACGCCGAGCATCGCAGGTTTCTTTTTAAAAAAGGCCGTCGTCTTCGACCGGGTCTGGCTTACGCGTCCCCGCGTGCGGCTGGTGCGCCGGGCCGATGAGACGCTCGACGTCGGCCTGCCGCAGCGGCCCAGGCCGGCTGAGGCGCCGTCCCCAGAGGGTGTCCCCGCAGGGCGTCCCGAAGAGGGGAGAAGGCCCGTGCCCGTCATCGTGGAGCACCTCAAGATCGTCGACGGCCGCTTCACCTTCATCGACGAGGCCGTTGCGGACCCGCCGTTCTCCTTCGACATCGTCGATATCCAGCTCGAAACGCAGCGCGTCTCCCCCCTTAAGCCGTTACGACAAAAGATAGACATGGAGGCGCAGGTGGGGGTAAGCCCGGGGGTCGCGTCGGGCCGGCTCACCGGTAAGGGGGAATATGACATTTTGAGCCGGCAAGGGACCGGACGTCTGGACCTCACGGATGTGCCGTTGATGCTCTTTGAGCCGTATTATGTGCGTTATTTCGGAAAGCCGGTCCGGTCAGGGACCGGGACGCTGGGCAGCGATGTCCGGGTCGACGGCAACGACATAACGTTGGACGGCCAGATCTCCCTCAGCGGGGTGGCGTTCGAGGAGCCCTCCGCTTCCGGGGCCCCCGACAAGATGACGTCATGGAAGGACCTGGGTCAGGCGATGCTCTCGCGGATCTTCTTTCCGGAGGGGGACACCGTTATCGCGCTCTCGGTCACGACGCACCTTGACAGGCCGCGTTTTGAGAACGTGAAGATCAAGGGCGGCTCCCTGGGGTCCGGCGCCGTGCAGGCGCCGGTCCCGCCGCCGTTCGCGGCTGAAGGCGCCGGGGTCTCTGTCGAGGACTTGAAAAAGATCGGCAAGGAGTTCGAGGCCGTAGGCAAGAAGTTCAAGGAGATGTTCGATTTCTGAAAAAATGAGACAAACAGCCAGGCTCTTTGTCTCATTTTTGAACCGCTGATTTGAGACAAAGAGCCTGGCTGTTTGTCTCACCTGGCTGTTTGTCTCAGATTTGTGCGTTGAGAGGTTGTGTTATGTCGTTGCCTGGGGTGTTGGAGACGGATGTCGTCGTGATCGGCGCCGGCCTTGCGGGGCTCGCGGCCGCCGAGGGGGCCCTGCGTGCCGGCCGGCAGGTCGTGGTCCTGGAGAAAGAGCCGCAGGTCGGCGGCATGTGCGCGAGCATACGGCGTGACGGTTTTGTCTTTGACCTCGGCGGCCACCGGCTTATCCCGCGCCGCGCCAAGGTCCGCGAATACGTCTGCGGCCTTTTCCCGGAGCAGGACCTCGCGCAGAGGTCGCCGCGCAGCCGGATCTACCTGAAGAGACGCTCGTTCTATTACCCGCCGCGCCCCCTTGATTTTTTGCGGCACTTCGGCCTCAAGACGGCGTCCGTGTGTGTCTGGCAGGGCCTGGGAGCGTGTTTGGAACAGCGCATGAGGCCGCAGCCGGAGGACTCTCTCTTGGAGTGGTTCTTTCACCGGTTCGGCCGGCGCCTGACGACGGCGTACTTCGCCCCGTACAGCCGCAAGCTTTGGGGCGCGTCTTTGTCGCAGATCGCGGTGGACGGGGCGCCCCCGCACCTGGCGGGCGAGGACATGGCGACGCTCCTGCGGGATTTTCTTCATCTCAGCGCTTCAAAAGAGGAGAAGATCCCCATCGGCCACTTCTTGTATCCTGCCGGAGGCATCGGCCGCATCGCCGAAGAGATGGCGGGACGGGTCGAGGGCAAGGGAGGTGTGGTCCTATTGGGCCGCGCCGCAGGGCGCGTGCTCTGTCAGCCGGGCGGCGGTCTTGTTGTCGAGACCCGTGATGCCGCAGGCCAAAAAGAGATCTTTGGGGCCAAGAAGATCGTCGTGACGGCGCCGCTGTCCGATCTCATCCACATGCTCCATCCCCAGCCGCGCCATGATGTCCTGGCGGCGGCCGCGAGCCTGCGGTTTCGCGGCATGCGTTTTTTCAACGTGATGATGGAGGGACCCGCTGCCTTGCCCGCGATCGGCCTGACGGTGCCCGAGGAGAAGTATGTCTTTTTCCGGGTCCAGGAGATGAGCCGGTGGTCTCAAGAGAACGTGCCGGCATCCAAGACCGCCTGCGTCTTCGAGATCCCGTGCCAGAAGGACGATGCGCTCTGGACGATGAGCGACGAAGACCTGCTGGAGCGCGTCCTCTCGGACATGAAGCAGATGAAGATGGATATCCGGGACCGCGTCCTTCAGGCCTTCTCTGTCTTTGCCGAGCGCAGCTATCCCTTTCATGCCCTGGACCGCCGTGATCACGTGAGCATGATTTACGACTACCTGGTCACGAGAGAGGACCTCGTCCTGGCCGGCGGCCCGGGCCTCTTCCGCAATCTCTCCATGGACCGCGCCATCGAGACGGGCTTCGAGGCTGCCGAGGCCCTGGAGTATCCCGCCAAGATCCGCAGCCTCCTGCGTTTTGATTGAAGGCCGGCAGGCCCCTTAGGCGGCGCAGAAAGGAGGTGTCTTGTCCTTCAGAAAAATTCCTTGACAGAGAAGGCGATAGGAGTATATTTTTATATTAAGTAATACTTTATTATATTATATAATAGAATATAATAGCATTTAGACTATTAATTAAGAGGAAATCATGCCAGACAATCTGATGGATATAAAAGAGGCGGCAAAGTACCTTAAGATGAACAAGATGACCATCTACAAGCTGGCCCGGGAGGGGAAGATGCCTGCTTTCCGGGTGGCCAGCGAGTGGCGGTTCCGGCGCGACCTGATCGACAGGTGGCTGATGAGCCAGCTCAAGGGCAAGCCCGTGGAAGGAGACCTGGACATCGAGGCGCTCGCAGGCCCCAAGAGCATCCTCATCGTGGACGACGAAGAGGTCATCCGGAACTTCTTCTCCGATATGCTCTCGGAGTACCGCATCCTGACCGCCAAGAGCGGGGAAGAGGCCCTGGAGGTCATTAAGACCGACCGGCCCGAGCTCATCCTCCTTGACCTGAAGATGCCCGGCGGGATGGACGGCTTAGAGACCCTTAAGCGCATCCGCAAGATGGATAAGGACCTCGCCGTCGTGATGCTCACGGCCTACGGTACGCCGGAGGTCAAGAGCCAGGCCATGCGCCTGGGCGCGCAAGGCCTCATGGCCAAGCCTTTTGAGCTGTCGCAGATCAAGGCCGTTATCGAGGAGTCATTGGAGAAGTCCAGGCCCTGAAGTCGTCGTTACATTGCGAAGATACGCCCCTCTCCCCTTACTCGTGAGCATGGCACTGTTGTCATCCTGCCGGCCTGTTCCCATCCCCGAACCCGAACTCCTGCCCCGCTATGGCGGCACTCTTGTCTGGGGAGTTTATCACAAGCCCAGCGCCATCAACCCTTTTTTTACCACCCAGACCGCCTCGGCAGCCCTGGTGCAATTGATATTCAACGGCCTGGTGCGCATAAATGCCGTGGGCGCTGTTGAGCCTGACCTGGCCAAATCCTGGAGCCTGTCTGCCGACGGTCTGACCTATACCTTTCATTTGAGGAGGGGGGTCAGGTTCCACGACGGCACAGAGCTCACAGCTCAAGACGCCCTTTTTACCTATAATATTTTAAAGGACCCTGCGGTCAACTCCCCTTTCCGGGAGTCTTTTGACATTGTGGAGAGCTTCAGCGCGCCCGATCCTTATACCTTCCAGGTCCTCCTCAAGAAGCCGTCCGCCGCCTTCATCTACAGGATGGTCCGCTATATCGCGCCGGAACACCTGTTAAAGGGCAGAGATCCGGCCGGCTCTGATCTTGATCTCCACCCCGTGGGAACAGGGCCGTTCCGCTTCCAGCAGTGGACGCAGGACGGCCGGATCATTTTAGAGGCAAACCCCGATTACTACGAGGGAAGGCCCTATCTGGATGAGGTAGCGGTCAGGACATATATCGACTCCCAGGACGTCTGGGCAGGCCTGATGCGCGGGGAGGTGGATTGCGCGGAGTTCATCGACAGAAAGGATTATGAGGTCATCAGGAGAGATCCGGCTTTCAAGGCCTTTGCCGTTGTCGCGGACAGTTATTATGCCCTGCGCTATGTGCTGACAGACCCCGTCTTGTCGGACAGGAGGGTCCGCAGGGCGATCGGCCACGCCGTTGACGTAAAAGGCCTGATGGAGAGGGTGGAGGGCGGCTACGGTGTTGAGGCCTGCGGCCCTTTCTGCCCCGGGTCTGTTGGCTTTGACCCTGATGCGCCGGCCCTTGGCTATGACCCGGCCAAGGCAGGGTACCTGCTCGAGGAGGCCGGCTGGCAGGATGATGACGCAGACGGCATCCGGGAGAAGGACGGCCAGGAGCTGGCGCTCCATGTCTTGTTCGACAGCCGCAGTGAGGCGTATGAGAGGATCGTCATGGCCTTGCGCCAGCAGCTCCAGGAGGCGGGGATAAGGCTGGAGGCGCTTACATTCGACGATGACGGGATGGTCACCAGGGAGTTTTTAAAAGAAAAAAAGATCCAGGCGTGCCTGACATTCATCCTCGGCGGCGCAGACCCTGACCAGCAGTCACTGGACTGGTCTTCACGGGAGAACGAGGCTGTTCTGATGCTCTGGGGCTATGACAACGAAGAGGTCAACCGGCTCTTTGACCGTGCGCGGTTGACGCAGGACCAGGAGGAGAAAAGGGCGGCCTACCAGGAGATCCACCGGCTCATCTACGACAGCCAGCCGGCGTGCTTCCTCTATTTTCCCTCGGTCTTTCACGGCATCTCCTCGCGGTTCAAGAACACGGAGAGATACTTTAACGTGAACATGCCCAATTACGTGATCAAGGACTTTTATGTCAGTGAGGGAGGCGATGTTCCTGGCGACAGAAGAGGCCGTTGAAAAAGAAAGGGGGTGATGGGGATGGAGGTTCTAAGGAGAGGTTCAGACCATGTGCTGGCCGAGCCCGGCGCCGTGCGCAACTGCTGTTTTCCCGTGGGCACGATGACGTTCCGCGTGCATTAATCCGGCAAACAGCACAGAGCGTCTTGCAGCGACTCCGGGACGGCCGCCCGGGGCGCTGCAAAAGACGGACAAAGAGAGTCAAGCATGAAGTTCTCAAAATTCAACCTCTGGCTGGAAGACTATCCGGAAAAGGGCGATTCCCTGGTGTTCAATAGCCGGACCCAGGCGCTCATCAAGATAGAGGAGCGCTTCCGCAGGGACCTGGCGGCCTTGGTGGATTCCCCGGAGGCGGCTGTCGGCCCTGACGTGCGCGACAGCCTGGCCGGCTTAAGAGAGAACGGCATCCTTGTCGCGGATGATAAGGAAGAAGAGACCAAGACAAAAGATTTTTTCAGACAGCTCAAAGAGGCCCCGATCTCCCTGCCTTTTGAAGTCACCCTCCTGACCACCTATGCCTGCAACTTCCGGTGCACGTACTGCTTCGAGGCGTCTGTCAGGGAGAGCGTCTTTCTGGACCAGGCGACCGCCGGGGAGGCGGTCCGATGGATCAGGGACACGGTAGAACGGCTGGGCATGAAACGGCTCTTTCTGGTATACTATGGCGGAGAACCTTTGTTGAACCCCGGGCCTGTGCACGACGTCTCGCAGCAGCTCGCGGCCTGGGCGCAGCAGCACGGCGTGGCCTTCGGCTTCGGCGTCATCACGAACGGCAGCCTGGTGACCCCGGAGCTGGTCGACCGGCTCACGGCCGTCGGCCTCAAGGAGATGCGCATCACGGTCGACGGCGACAGGCAGGCGCATGACCGCAGGCGGCCCTTTGCCGACGGAAGGCCGTCCTTCGATCTCATCATCGAGAACATCAAGGCCGTGGTCGACAGGGTGGGCGTCCAGCTCTGCGGCAACGTCGATGGGCAGAACCTGGAGAGCCTGCCGCGGCTCGTCGACCTCCTCGAGAAGGAAGGGCTCCTGCGCAAGCTGCAGAGCGTCGACTTCGTGCCCATCCAGCCGCGGCTGGGGCCCAAGCACAACCCGGCGGCCATCGAGCTGGGAGAGTGCCTGCGCTTCACGCAAGACGAGGGCCTCTTCCGCGCGCTCCTCGCGATCAAGAGGGACCTGATGCGCAGGGGCGCGGCTGTCCGCACCGGCCTGGCCATCAACGCCTGTTCCCTGATCACGCGCGGCGGCGGGGTGGCCATCGACCCGCACGGCATGATCTATAAGTGTAACGCGCTCCTGGGCTATCCGGAGTTTGCCGCCGGCCGGGTGACCGACGCCGAGCCGGGAGAGCCGTTCGTGGATTTCACGGACGTCGATGCCTGGGACAAGTGTCCTCAGGATTGTCCGTATCTTCCGATGTGCCAGGGCGGATGCCGTTTTTTCGCCTACCTGGAGCATGGGGATTTTGCGGCCCTCTCCTGCAAACGAGAGTATCTGGACCGCATCATCCCCGAATTGATCAAGCTGGAATACGAGAGACTGCGAACAGCCGGCCTGTAATGCCTCTGTCATGAATCCTCTCAAACAGCTCCTGGCCCTCCTTAAGCCCTACGCCGCCAAGACCGGCCTTGCCTTTGCCCTCATCCTTTTGACGAATGTCTTGAGCCTGGCCCTGCCGTGGGGGCTCAAGATCGTCATCGACGAGGTGTGGTCCCACAGGGACCTGGCCCTTCTCAATGCGGTGGCCGCGGGCCTCCTCGCCGTCCTGTCGCTCAAGTTCGTCTTCGGGTTCCTGTGTGAATACCTGATCAACCTCGTGGGCGAGAAGGCGGTGGCTGATCTGCGCACGCGGCTCACCTGGCATCTTCAGCGGCTCTCTGTCGAGTTCGTGGACAGGACGCCGAAGGGCCGGATCCTCTCCGGGGTCTTCGGGGACATCGACGGCATCAGGCACTTCCTCTTCGGCGGCCTCGTCGACTTTGCCTATTCTTTTTTCAGCATCGTCTTGATCATCGCGGTCCTCGTCTCGCTGGACGCGAAGCTCGCCTTCGTCGCCCTGGTGTATCTGCCCGTCTTCGGCATCGCTTATTACCGGCTGACCCCGCGGCTCGCCGGTTACTACCGCCAGGCGCGTGAGCGCTACGCCGAATTGACGGCGCACCTCCACGAGGTCTTGAACGGGATGCGCGTCGTCGCCGGCTTTGCCAGGGAGGACGCGGAGGCACAGCGGTTCCGTTCCAAGCAGGACGAGATCGTCCATACGGCCCTGGCCGGCCACCGCCTCGGGATCGGGCTGTGGATGACGGCCGAGCTCCTGAGCTCGCTGGGCTTGGTCACCCTGCTCTGGTTCGGCGGCCGCGCGCTCTTCGACGGCCGCCTGAGCGTCGGTACCCTGACGGCCTTCTATGCGTACGTGGCCATGCTCCTGGGGCCGGTGGTCAAGGCCGCCGTCGTGAACAACGCCTACCAGGAGGCGGCCGCTTCGCTCGAGCGCATCCATCACCTCCTGGCGCAGGAGCCGAAGATCAGGCAGCGGCCGCATGCCGTCGTCGTCGGCCGGCTGGAGGGCCGGATAACGTTCGACCATGTCTCGTTCGCTTACGACGGCGGCAGAAGGGCCCTGGACGGCATCGATCTGGAGGTGGCGAGCCGCGAGACCCTCGCGCTGGTGGGGCCCAGCGGGGCGGGCAAGACCACCCTCATCAACCTGCTGTTGCGGTTTTATGACCCCCAGGAGGGGGCGGTCCTCATCGACGGCCGCGACCTGAGGGACCTCGACCTGAAGTCCTATCGTTCCCAGGCGGCGATGGTCCTGCAGGACGATTATCTGTTCGACGCCAGCGTCAGGGACAATATCCTTTACGGCGCTCCCGAGGCGTCCGAGGCCCGCGTCCGGGAGGCGGCGCGCTCGGCGCACGCCCATTCTTTTATCATGGAGCTGCCTCAGGGTTATGATACCCGCATAGGCGAGCGCGGCATCGCCGTATCGTACGGCCAGAGGCAGAGGATCTCGATCGCCCGCGCCCTCCTGCGGGATCCTTCTTTATTGATCCTGGACGAGGCGACCTCGGCCGTGGACTCTGAGACGGAGCGCACCATCGTCGAGGAGGCCTATGCCAACCTGATGCGCGGCCGCACGACCTTTATCATCGCGCACCGGCTTTCCACCATTGCGGGCGCGGACCGGATCTTGGTGATGGATAACGGCCGCATCGCCGAGACAGGGACGCACGCCGAACTCCTGGAAAGGCGTGGACTTTACGCCAGGATGTGGAGTCGGCAGAGCGTTTCGCCGGCCGCGCCCGCACCAGGCCTCCACGGCCCTGCCGCCGGCATCGAGACACAGATGACACCGTAGAACATGGAACAGAGATGAGGATGTCCTTGCGAAGGAAACTGGCGAGCCTGTTTTTTCATCTGCCTCACCGCCGGCTTTGGGCGCAGATCATACCGGTGGTCCTTCTTACGGTGGCCGTTCCCGCCACCCTGCTGGGGTTTTCGTTGTTCCATACCTCTGAGCGCGCGATGAGGAACACCCTGACGACGGACTACAAGGAGTTTGCCGTCATCGCCGCCCAGAGGATCGCCTTGTTCCTGCAGCGGGGCGAAGACCTTTTGAAGTCGACGAGCGCCATGCTGGGCATCGTGTACCCG
>Ga0307419_10001748_pt1 | contig 11176 bp, 5 predicted proteins | sample SalMarWE160230MG_2_FD_202512 | JGI IMG/M metagenome (GOLD analysis project Ga0307419, IMG submission 202512) | Salt marsh sediment microbial communities from the Plum Island Ecosystem LTER, Massachusetts, United States - WE1602-30 | ecosystem: Environmental > Aquatic > Marine > Intertidal zone >... | reverse complement strand
TTTGGCCTTACCCACAATTTGCTTCAGGTAAGGGGTGTCAGCGAAATATGGATCGAGCTCTATAAGCTCTCTCAGGAGGCCTTCTGCTTCTGAGGTTTTTCCCAGTGCATAGGTAGCGAAAACGAGCCCGTATAGGAAGGGCCGACGGTCCTTAGCTGTTTTCATCCCCTTGCGGAAGATATCCTGGGCCCCTCCCTTATCGTCCATGAAATATAGGCACCAGGCGAGTTTCACAAGGACTGGTTCGATTTTTTTTTCCTTGAGGGACTCACGATAGAAAAGGGCCGCTGTTTTGTACTCCCTCTGGTTGTAGAAGACATCACCCAGCGAGCCCTTGATGGGACCATGACCGATAAAGTCGTTTCGGAACCGAAGGGCTCTTTCAAGGTGAGCTTGGGCATTGGAGAGGTTGCGCCGGATAAAAGAGACGAGACCGAGACCGTAGTAACCATCTGAAATCACAGACAATATAAAGCTTTGATCCTCCTCCTTATACAGCCACCAGTCGTTTTGGTCTACATGCCCCTGGGCCCAGGCAATCTCCTTTTCAAACCACTTTTCCGAGGCTTTCAACTGCCTCCGTATGTATGCGAGCCAGGCGAATCCCTGAAGCGCAGCGATGTCGTTTTTGTCCTTGGCATAAATGGCGGCAAACAGGCGTTCAGCCTCACCAAGATTCCCTTGCTTAAGGTAGGTCCATGCAAGGAGGCTAATGTATTTCGTGTTTTCCGGATATTCGCCGTGAGCGGTCAGGGCGTTTTCGTGCGCCTTGACGTACCTTTCCGCCCTATAAAGGGCCAAGGCCTCATTGAATTCATGTTCTGACCGAACTGAGTGCTTTGCCTGACGGTAGGTACACCCATGGGCCAGCATAATCGCAAGGATTACGGAGAACCAAATACCCGCGACACTTTTCATTGCAGTCCTATTGAAATGCATCGGGCAAATCTCCGATTGTAAAAGGTTTGCATCAAAAGCGCCTTTTGCCATCTTTACAACTAAGACAATTTCACCCTTTCTGTGAGGCCTTGGGACCCTGCAGGTGGGTAGAATTAGCACAAACAATCCCTCCTTTGAGGCCCCTTTCAACACCCACCAGTCTCTTTCTAACACATTATTATTGAGCGGGAAACCGGTTTTTATAAGGAAACCGCTTAACTTTCAACAAAATCTGGTGGAAAGAAGGAAGACCATGGAGGATTCTATTTTATAATTGACAATTCAGAAGAACTTAAACATACTTAATGCCATTACTATTCAAGATAAAAAGGCTCTTTTACTCTAATTTTGACTCAGCGGGGACATATTTAGCTTTCTCTGTTTAGTCTGTGGATACAACATAAAAAAGAGTGGGTCCACAGATAACACGGGTTTCCACGGATTAGAGAGCATTTATCCATATCTCCTATCAACCTTTATTAACCAAAGCCAGGATGCACTTTGCATTTTGAAACAGTCATAAACATAAGGTTTTGGAGGTCTTGGGGTGGCTTCAGAAGGTCTCCCCGGGTTTTTCCTGTAAAAAGCTGTTCAAGAAAAAACCTTTATTGTCCAAGATTAACTAAATGTCTATAAATCAGATAGCTGTCCTATCTTACCACCTTTTCATTCCTCAGCTATTGCTGGTGAAAGGCGGAGCAGCTATTTTGAATGAGTTCTTTGTCCCTTTTTCAAGCATTGTGCGGGCGGAGGAGCAAAAAAAAAGAATCAATTCCATAGGCCTAGTGTCATGTCTCAAAAGTAAATTATAAAAATAAATCAGACTGTCTAATCGTTTTTTTTTGTTTTGAAAATGACAAATTCTAAGCACGAAATACGAAATCCGAAACAATATCGAAATTCAAATCTCTAATATTCTAAACATGTTATGAATATTGGTCATTTGAAAATTAGGATTTTTTTCGAATTTAGATATTCGAATTTCGGATTTTAAACGCACTTCTTCGAGACAGAAAACTTGGCTAAATTATTTAAATTATTTCCGGGACGCAACACTAGGTGTTTGCTGCATTCCAGATTCAGTTAAGGCAAGAACGTGATAGGAGGTAGGCATGGGAAAGCAACAACTTAAGATTCTGGTGTTTCTTTTTGTGCTTGCCTTGGCGCTCATGGCAGGTGATTCCCTGGGGATTCAAGATGAGGAAGGCATAACCAAATCCTACCAAAAGGCCTTTGAGATCTCTTACAGAATGACATCGAGTGGGAATTATAGTGAAGCCATAAAACCCCTCATAGCACTTCATGAGCAAGACCCTTCCGACTACACGGTAGCTATCAGGTTGGGCTACTTGAATAACCTCAAAGGGGACTACAAAGTGTCGATTTCCTTTTACAAACGCGCCGTCCAACTCAGGCCCAAGGCAGTAGAACCGCTGATGGGCCTTATTTTGCCCCTTATGGCGAAGATGGACTACAGAGCGGTAGTTGCCGCAGGGATTTCAGCACTCAAATTGGATCCGGGTAATTACACCTGTTTGAGCAAGGTAGCGTACAGCTATTACCTGTTGGGCGAGTATGAAAACGCTGCAAAATTCTACAAGAAGATCTTGGAATTCTACCCTACTGACATTACGATGCGTAATGGGCTCGGATGGTCTTATCTTGAATCCGGTGAAAAGGCCAAGGCAAAAAAGGAGTTCGCTAAAATCCTCCTCCTGAGTCCTTACAATCAGTCTGCACTTTTTGGCTTCCATAAGGCCAAGTAGGGCCCCTTTCCGATGAGCAAAGGGCGTATAACCAAACGCGGCACGTCAGATGATCCCGTTCTTGTAATCGGGATTTCTGCTCCCTCAGGTCAGGGGTAGGGCCTCTATTTTTGGGCAATCACCGAAGCGCTGGGATTTTTTTAGCCATTGGGAAAGACAATCGTGTTTAAGTGGATACATTCCAGAATTGGAATCAAGTTATTAGTAACCATTTCCATTGTCTTGATTCTATCAATGGTTTCGTTGAATTATCTGGCGACCAATTCGGTAATGGAATTTGGGGAGTTTTCAGCTAACATAAACGAGACTAGTATCAGAAATAATACTAACGCTTTTCTTTCTCGTGCAACAAATGAGCAGACGGGAAAATATGAAGCCATCTTCAAGCGAATATCTGATTCCTCCTCCATGTTGGCCAAATGGGCAGGCTTCCTTGTAGACAATATCGCTTTGTTCGACGATGCAGCTTGTGACCCGAACGATGAGCTTGTGCTATACCCACCAAACGGGATATATTCCAATAGACCATCCCAAAAAACCATGGTTCTTTATTGGGGTTCTCCAATCATATCACCTGAAATCGCTGCGCAACTTAACACGTTTTCTTTCATTGATCCTTTTCTAGCAGAGACAAGAAAAGCAAATCCTGAAAGCGTGGCATCTTTCATTGTTACCAAGTCTGCTATTTGCCGTTACTATCCCAATATTCATTCGGTGATAAGACTCTCGCCGTCCACTGAGTACGATATGAGAAGCTCAAACTTTTACGCCATTGCAGGGCCGGAAAAAAACCCAAAACGTAAGACAGTATGGACAAATATCTATCAAGATCCCTCAGGGCAAGGATTGATGATGACTACGAGCACGCCTATTTATAGTAAAAGGGGGGAATTCTTCGGTATAGCTGGGATCAGTGTTACGTTGGACAGCATCATGAATGAGATTCTTGGCAACAAGGGACGAATTCAAGACAAGGAAGGGGCGGGCACATTTTCGTTTCTTATCGATCATGAAGGGGTGATCATTGCAATGCCGCCTGAATACATTCGGATGTTAGGGATTGAAATAGATACATCCAAGCTGGTGAATGCCAGCGTTGTCCTTGAAAGCAGTCTATTGAGCTCTTCTAACGAAGAAGTCAAGAAGCTAGGCCGAAAAATGATCAATAAGGTTCATGAGACTACGCGCATTGTCCTTGACGGGAGCCCCTATATAGTCTCCTCTCATTCCATGCCTCAGACCAAATGGCATTTTGGGTTTGTGATACCGGAGTCAGTTGTTCTTGCTTCTGTTCAAGAAACTCGCGAGGGGGTAAATTCAACAGTCGGGAAGATGACCAAAAGATTCATCGTGGTCACGATTCTTTTTTTACTGAGTTCAATTTTAATTGTGGCTGTTTTCCTTATTAAAAGTGTTATCAGACCCCTGGGGGGCCTTTCCAAGGCAGCCTTGAGGGTCAAAGACGGAGATCTGACAACCAGGCTTGATATTCACCGAAATGATGAAATAGGTGCTCTCGCCAGTTCATTTAACAATATGGTTTCGGCTCTGCGCAAAGGCAAAGAGCTGGAAAAAAAGTCCGCTCTAACACTTGAGAAAAAAGTGGAGGAGAGAACGGGTGAGATAAGACGAAGAACTGAAGAACTGCAAGGAACTCTCCACCTCCTAAAACAGGAAATCGGTGAGAGGGAACTTGCGGAGACCGCGCTTCGCGAAAGCGAAGAGAAGTTCAAATCCCTGGGGGAAAACGCGCCAGACATAATATACACATTAGGAGTTGATGGAATCTTCACTTATGTTAATTCCGTATGGGAGGAAATTCTTGGACACAAAAGAGAAGAGGTCGTAGGGAGGTATTTTGTTGATTTCGTAAGAAAAGAACAATCCGAAGGGTATGTCCAGGATTTGCAGCGCGTCATAGGGAGGAAGGAAACAATCAGAGATAGATCGGTTACATTACTACACAAAGACGGTTCTCTCAGATTTTTTAACATGAGTGGAGCACCAAACTTAAACTCAGAAGGCATGGTAACCGGCATGGTAGGGCTTTTTAAGGACATTACCGAACAACTCAAGCTGGAAGCCCATCTTAAACAGGCTCAAAAGCTGGAATCCATAGGGACCCTTACTGGCGGCGTAGCGCATAATTTTAGAAACATACTGGCCATAGTTCTTGGGAGTAACCAGCTTCTTCAAATGAACTATAAGGATGATCCTGACTTGCTGAAGATTGCCGAGACGATCACGGGGGCTGTAAATAGAGGCGTCCAATTGGTTGACGGGCTTATGGTTTTTTCCCATAAACAGGCCAAACATGAATTTTGCGTGGTAAATCTGGCCGAAGTGATTCGAGAGACATACCAACTCATTAGCAAATCCTTCGACAAAAGGATTTCTATTACTATCGATATTCCTCAATCACTTCCCGTGACGGGAGACCATGCGGCGCTTTGCCAGGTTATAATCAACCTATGCACCAATGCAAGGGATGCCATGTCTGGAGGGGGAGAGTTGCGTTTAGAGGCCAGAAAGGAAGATGAAAACGCCTTGGCCATCATTTCTGATACAGGGCATGGAATGGATAAGGAAAGCTTAGAAAAATGCTTTGACCCGTTTTATACAACTAAAGAGGTTGGTAAGGGAACCGGTCTAGGGCTTTTCACAATCTATGGCGTTGTCAAAGACCATGGAGGGGAGATCCATGTCTATTCAGAGCCGGGCAAGGGGACAACATTCAAGCTCTATCTCCCCATGGCAAGTATGCGGACAACATATATACCGAAAGATGAACATGTGATCATTAAGGGAAATGGTGAAAAGATCCTTTTTGTAGATGATGAAGTTGAGGTCGTTGAACCGCTAAAAGCGCTACTGGAAAAATTGGATTATCGTGTGGCTTATGTCTCCAGCGGGAAAGAGGCCATTGATAAGTACAAATCGTGGAAGCCTGATGTGGTATTGTTGGACAGAAACATGCCGGAAATGGACGGAATAAGTTGTGCAAAAAGGATTATTGAACATGATGGTGCGGCCAGGATTGTGTTGTTTTCCGGCTACGATGAGGTTGGACCGTACGGCATAGATACCGAGACAAGGGCGTTACTGAAAGGTTATATTGTAAAGCCTGTTCGTTTGAAGGATTTGGCCAATGTCTTTTCGCGGTTGTTCAATACGAAATAACGTAAAGGGGTCACCACTAATTATTCTCTTTCTTAGCCCGAGCTCTTTTTCGAGGAACAACAACCCGGTCAAGTGACCCCTTATTTTCAACAAAAATGTCATTTTTTTGGCTTTCTTCTTACATTATCGTAGGTTCCCATTGATCCAACCTAACTAAATCAGGCTCGCCTGTAGTGAGCGTTTTAGCTGCCATTTTTTTCATCGGGCTATTTCGTGAATTTTCATATGAGCTCGAATTTCCATTAATAAAGATAAGTATCATATATTATTTGGAATTCTATCAATATCATGTCGGGTTGGTTCCTGTTAACTTTGGCGATCATATCAATCCTATCATTTTCCGACTATTTTGAAGTCAGTCCATGAACAGATTGGCCCCGAATTTGCTTTAATTAAAGATTAGAGTGCTAATCTTTAACTGAACAAAAGTTTTGGAGAGGTCAATTGAAAGGAGGGGCTTATGTCTTTGAATTGGGGTCCACATTTCATTGTTCCCTCTGAGTCGACGAAAATGTTTTCAGGTATTGTTCGATTGAGGGAAAGATATGATGAAGAGCTTCTGCGAAAGGAGTTAGGAGAACTTGGTCTTGCCGGCGCTATCGTAAGGGTCACCAATCCATGGTATTATCGTAGAAAAGGGGATGAGAGCTGGGTAAAGATCGGGGAATCAGAGGACAGGGATGAAAACTTTCCGGTAAAGTGGGACACCTCCAATTTGCAGAATGGGGCATATCAGGTCCTGGGTCTCATGCATGTCTCTGTTAAAAGAGAAAATGAGGAAAAGGTCATTGCCAGGCAGAATATTATTGATGTGACTATTGAAAATTAGTACGGGGGATCATCTTCAGTCTGAAAATGATTCGCCCTTTCATCCCTCCCCCCAGATAACGAGCCCCATGGCATGGCGGCTTTTGGGGTCGGGGTGATTGGGCGTCAGGCGCACATTCAGCCCAAAGTGACCGACCTCTTCAAAATGGATGTTGCACTCGTATCTGTAGGTGTTGTTGCCTTTACTTTCCACCATCTTCATGACCGTTGTAAAGCTGTTCAGGAACTGATCCGACGGATCAAGTATGCCGTAGTAGGCCTCCGCCATGACATCTTCAGGAGCAAGCTCTCCCAGAAAGATGTCTGCCTCGGCATGGTAGGATGTCCCCATCTCTATTTCGCTGAGGGTATCCATTCGGATTTCTTTGATCTTTACGTTTGACCAGTTGTACATGATTCTTTCGCGCCAGGCGGCTAGGCCCTTGAGGCCCTCCCAATCCTTCTCAATTAGATCGAATCGCCGCTTTGCCGAAGGCACATAAAAGCGCGACCAATATTCCGTGACCATCCTGTGGGTGTTGAACATGGGACAGAGCCTGTGTAAGGACGTCTTCATCATGGCAAGCCAACCCCTGGGCATTCCATCGGGTCCCCTGTCGTAAAAGAGCGGCACGATATCTTTTTCAAGGATGTCGTAGAGTATACGGCTTTCCAGTTCATCCTGAAACTCATGATCATCATACTTTTCGCCTCTCCCTATTGCCCAGCCGATATCAGGGTCAAAGCCCTCATCCCACCACCCGTCCAGGACACTCAGGTGAAGGGCACCATTGGCTACTGCCTTCATGCCGCTGGTTCCACAGGCTTCCAGTGGGCGTCTTGGCGTGTTGAGCCAGACATCCACGCCCTGGACCATATATCGCGCTATTTCCATATCGTAGTCCTCCAAAAAGACGATATGGCGCCGCAGTTTCTCACGTTTGCTTATCTGTATCAGGTTTTTAATCAAGTCCTTTCCCATCTGGTCCTGGGGATGGGCCTTGCCGGCAAAGATCATTTGAACCGGAAATCGCTCATGTACCAAAATCTTTTCCAGCCGCTGGAGGTCCTTCAGGATTAGATAGGCCCTTTTATAAGGGGCGAACCTCCTCGCAAATCCGATTGTCAGGGTCTCTGAATTCAGGACCTCGTCTGCTATGGCCAGATCCCGGTTGGAAACCCCCCTCCTGGTCATTTGTTCCTTGAGCCTCCTGCGGGCAAAAGCTACAAGCCTCTCTCTCCCCCGTTCGTGGGTCCTCCACAGTTCAGTGTTAGGGATCTTATCCACCCTTTCCCACACCATCACATTGTCCGGGTCCTCAATCCATCGGGGCCCCAAGTAGCGGGCGTAATTCTCGGCCATTCCTTTGGATATCCATGAGGGGATATGGACTCCGTTTGTGATATGGACTATGGGCAGTTCTGTTTCCGGAGTCTTCGGCCATATCCTTTGCCACATCTTCCGGCTCACACTCGCATGGAGACGACTGACACCATTGTTGCAATTGGACAGCCGCAAGGCCAGAACGGTCAAGCAGAACTCCTCGTCTTTGTTCCTGGGGTCCTGCCTGCCAAAACCCAGCAGCACATCCATGCTGATTCCTAAAAACCTGGCAAAGGAATCAAGATAGGCCCGAACCAGATCGGGATGAAACATGTCGTTGCCTGCCGGCACTGGGGTATGGGTGGTAAAGACCCCGGTCGCCCTGACAAATTCAACCGCTTCATTGAAGCTGAGGCCGCGGTCATGAATGAGACCTCGAATCCGTTCGAAAACGGCAAAGGCCGAGTGCCCTTCGTTCATGTGATACACGGCAGGATCTACTCCCAGTGCCATTAACATCCTTACACCGCCGACGCCCAAGATGATCTCCTGGCGAATCCTCATCTCCCGGTCACCGCCGTACAGCTCGGATGTAATACCCCGGGCGGATTGGGAATTCTCCGCAAGGTTGGTGTCCAGGAGGTACAACCGGATTCTGCCTATGTTCACTCGCCAGGCCTGAATCCAGACTTCTTCTCCTTTGAGATCCACTGAAACCCTGATCAGGGTTCCCTTATCGTCCCGTACCAGTTTCATGGGCATACTGGTGAACTGGTTGATGGGGTATGTCTCCATCTGCCAGCCGTCCTGCGTGAGGTACTGTCTGAAATAGCCTTTCTGGTAGGCCAGCGAAACGCCGACAATGGGGAGATTGAGGTCACTGGCGGATTTGAGATGGTCCCCAGACAAAATGCCCAAGCCCCCCGAGTAAATGGGCAGACATTCTGCTGCACCGCATTCCGCAGTAAAATAGGCCACTGTAAATGGAGTGTCGGTTTTGCCAAAGACCTCTGTTCCCGGTTTTTTGGACATGTAACGATCAAATTCCTCCTTGACCCTTTCCATGTGTGCGACAAACCCTTCATCATTAGCCAAGTTTTCCAATTCGTTCTGCTTCACGCGTCCCAGTAGTTCAGCGGGATTCCTTCTGGTCTCCTCCCAGAGATCCGGATTGATTCTCCTGAACAGTTCCTCCGCCCCATAATCCCATGCAAAGTACAGATTATCAGACAATTCGTGGAGGGGTCGCAGTCTTTCCGGGACACTCGGTCTGACGTCTATGGTTCTGATAGGTCTTGTCATGTTCTATGCCTTATCTATCCTGAAAAAATGGAAATCTCCGCTCTCAAGCCCTATATAGAGCCCTGATTGTTCTACTTGGGCCGAAGGGTGGAAAAAACTCTCTCCCTTCAAAGGGTCCTTGAGGAGGATCTGTTCTCCTTCCGGAAGCCAATTTAAGGGCAGTTTAACATATCCCTGGGCCGGAGAGAAAGAGAAATTAACGACGATCAGTCGGCGCTCTTTCTCAAGGCCCCAGCACCATGCCAGAAGGTTTTCATGGGACCGGTTATCGGCCCAGCCGTAGGTGTTGCAAATCTCCCACCTGCCTTCGTGAAAGACCGGGAGATCGACTTCCCTTAAAAACAAATCGCAAAAGGCCTCAACGTCCTTTTGAACGGGTTCATTAGGGCCCCGCCTTAGTTGTACCGGCGTCCTTATACGGTTTCCTTGAAATTGGCCTTGCTGCCATAAACGCATACCCGGCAGGGTTGCCTGGATGATCATGGCACAGCGAACCCGCTCTGTTCCGAATGTCTGCAAGGCTCTCGGCTCGTCATGATTTTCCAGGAACCGTATCAGTTTTTGCTGGCGCTCAATGGGGATCGACAGGTGACATCTCAGGCCTTCAATAATTCCCTCTGCCAGAAGGTCAAGCAGGGTTTTGTCATACGTATAATCAAATCCCTGATGCTGAAGTTCTTGTTCTGTTCCCCAGTATGCCTCCGCGAGGAACAGAAACCGCCGGTTTTTGGATTTGACGGTGTTGATTGCCATGGGCCAGAACTCTTCGGTGCATACCCGCCCCTGAAGATACGGCCCCCATGTTTCGTTGAATACATCCTTCATAAGAAGCATGGCCATGTCGCACCGAAGCCCGTGGCAATATTCCGAGATGTTTGACATGGTCTCGATCACGGCCTGAATACATTTTCCGCTGGAATAATTCAGCTGCGCCGTATCGGTCCACGGGTGAAAATAAGGGTCTTTTCCGTGTGCAATGCAGGGCTTTTCGGGATTTTGTCCAGCCCGAAAAAATCCTTCGCCGCAATCGTTTCCCCTGGCCGTTTTTTTCTGCACATAAAAATCCGAATGTTTTTCGATCCAGGGGTGATCGCATGCGGTATGGTTGGGCACAAAATCGAGGACAAGAAAAAGCCCCAAATCCTCGAGCATTTTCTTTAGTGATCGGAGATCGTCAAATGGGCCGAAGGTCGAATCAGGATAATAGTCGTATACGGCATAGGGTGACCCGGCGATATCCTCAATCACAAAGTCAGGAAGAATATTGCGGCATTCGTCCACCAACGACGGTTCCCCTCGGGCCCTTCCTCTGGAATCAGGGCTTCGTTTCCACATCCCCATAAGCCAGACAATATCCATTCCCTTGTCTTTCAGGAGCCGCCATTCCTTGTCAGGGATCGTTGCCAGGGTAATGTTTTGGTGCTCTCGTTTGCTGAGTTCATTTAGCCAGGTCATGAGGTTTATTTGGTAAATATGAGGATTATTACGAAGATCTTTCATGTCCTATCCTCTTCCGTATAATTCCGTCATTTCGCGAAGCATCCGGTGCACTTCGGGGCTAAGCAACTCCGAATCGAGACGCCACTCCCAGTTGCCGTCCCTGGTAGCAGGCCGATTCATCCGGGCCTCTTGACCCAGGCCCAGGAGATCTTGAATGGGAAAGATCACCGTATCGGCTACCGTCATCATGGCGAGGCGAACAAATGCCAGTGAAATCTCTTCAGCCGGGACTTCCCGTCCGATATACCTGGAAAACCGTTCTTTGACTTCCGGCGGCGCCTCATTTTCAAACCATCCCCTGATGGTGTTGTTATCATGCGTTCCTGTATATACAATACAGTTTCGAACCACATTGTGC
>Ga0307419_10001746_pt1 | contig 11185 bp, 3 predicted proteins | sample SalMarWE160230MG_2_FD_202512 | JGI IMG/M metagenome (GOLD analysis project Ga0307419, IMG submission 202512) | Salt marsh sediment microbial communities from the Plum Island Ecosystem LTER, Massachusetts, United States - WE1602-30 | ecosystem: Environmental > Aquatic > Marine > Intertidal zone >... | reverse complement strand
CTCATTATCGGAATAATAAATTCTTCGCGAAATTGGTTCAAAATCAATAACAATATTTTTATTATGAAATGTCATCGTTGAATTCCAGAATGTTATTTTTGAATAATCTAATATTATGTGTATCTTTAGCAATGAAAAAGATTATATCCACCTTCTCTTAATCATTTTACTACTTATAATTCGGGCAATATAAAAAATTTAATCAAAGAATCGCGTGATTTATTGGAAATTTAGATTATTTTTTTAAAACCAACTTCTTTTTATTATAATATAATAGTCCGATGAGTTGAGATTTACATGGAAAAAAAAGAAAGTATTGCCCAAGAGGCCATAAGGTTTTTAGATACCGCTCAAATTGATGAAGAGAAAGGAGATTTAGCCAAAGCTATTGATAATTATTTAACTGCGGCTGAATTGTTGAAAAAAAGCGGATACATTTCCCTTCGTATTAATGACATCTATGAAAGAGTTGAGCGATTAAAAGAAAGTCTTAAAAATGAACGATTACTACAGCAAACTCAATTAAAGTCCCAATTGGAGAGTTTCCAAGAGCAAGCTTTTTCGCTTATAGATGCTGCTAATAATTTTGAAAAAAATGGTCAATTTGTTAATGCAATAGAGCAATATAATTCCGCCATAAATTTACTTTTTCAAGCAGGTTGGTCTGATACACAATTAGATAATTTAAGAAATAAACTTCATCAATTATCAGAAAAAATGAAGAATCAACAAGTTGAACCTGCTTATGAAATGTCACGACCTCAAATTGTGGGAGCATTTGGAAAGAAAAAGGATGATTCTAAAGCTGAGGAGCTCTTGAGATTTAAAGATGCAAAAGCGAAAGAAGAACAGATCCAAAATGATGCGTTTGCTTTTATTGATAATGCAAAATTCTACGAAAAAGATAGGAAATATGATGAAGCGATTTTAAATTACCAAAATGCTATAGATCTACTAAATTCAATTGGTTGGCAAGAGCAAACCAATAAATTACAGATGATTCTCGAAAAATTAAAGCAAGATAAAGCAACTTTCGATGCGTATCAAAAGTCTAAACCTGCAAGAATTCAATCAGATGAAACCCTTATAGAAAAAAAAATGGAACAAGCATATGAGTTTTCCGCTAAAAAAGTTGAAGCAGAAAAATTAAATGAAGAAAAAGTACAAACAGAAGCTTTTACGCTAATTGATATCGGAAAAAGGATGGAAAGAGAAAAACAATATGATAGAGCTATTGAGAAATATCAGCAAGCCATTGATATGTTTAAATCAATAGATTGGGATTCTTATATTCAACCGGTTAAGAATTTCATTAGAGATATTGAAGAAAGAAAGGAATTAGAAAAATCTAATGAAGTAATTAAGAAAAAAAGAGAGTTAGAAATTGAAAAGATTCAAAAAACAATATTTTCTAAAGAAAGTGGAGTATTAGAGAAAACAAATAAGGAATTGGAAGAACGACGCTTGAAATACGAAGCTCAAAGGAGGCAAGAACAACTTCAAGAGCAAGAATTCCTAAAAATTCTTGAAGATGCTGATGATATATTACAAAATAAAAGAGAATTTGATACTGCTATTTTAAAATATCAACAAGCTTTAGATTCACTTGAAAAATTAGGAAAAGATTGGGAATCTTATAAGACTACCATTAAATCAACAATTGAAAATGTCAAGATTTTAAAGGAGCAACAATTAAGAAAAGAGTTTGAAGAAAGTAAACGAATAGATGAGAAGAAAGAGAGCCATTTATTATTTCAACAACAAATTTCAGACTTATTAGAACGAGAAAGAAATAGAATAAAAAAGCAAGAAATTGTAATATTGAGTAAAAATGAAGAGCTAAAAATCCGTGAAAAACGAAAAAAAGATGCGTTTGAAATATTAGAAAACGCACAAAAATACATTAGAGAAGGGGATTTGGACAATGCGATCCTTTCTTACACTAATGCAATTAATATTTTTGCTGAAATTCATTGGATTGATGAAATACCTCTGATCGAAAATTCTATAAAAGAACTCGAAATGAGAAAGAGAGAAGAAATAAAGCTCAAGCAAGAAGAAAGACAGAAATCTCTCATTCGTCTGCAAAAAGAACAAGAATTCCAAGAACAGATATCTAAACAATTGGAAATAGAACGTATGAAGTTGAAACAACAAGACATCAAAATGAGAGAAAGGGCGAACGAATTAGAATATCGAGAAAAAAGAAAAGAAGAAGCATTTCAGCTCATGGATAAAGCACAAATTCAGTTATTGCAGGGAGATTTTGATTCTGCCAATAAAATTTATAATTCTATAGTAAATATTTTTGCAGATATTCAATGGTATGATGAAATCGAACTATTACAGAATTCAATATTGGAAATAGAACAAAGAAAACGAAAGGTTCAAGAAAAGAAGGAAAAAGAATTAAGAAACAAACTAGAAAAAGAACAAAGTGAGAGAGCTTTTCAAACTCAATTAATCGGTCAAATGAGAATACAACAAGAAAATATGAAAAAACAAGAGATTACCCTTCGGGAACATGAAAAAGAATTAGAATATCGAGAAAAAAGGAAAAATGAAGCATTCTTATTGATAAGCAAAGCGCAAGATCTCATATCGTTGACAAATTATGATGAAGCTATAGAATTATATCATGAAGTTGCCAACATATTTGCTCAAATTCAGTGGAAAGAGGAGTTACCAGTGATAGACCAAGCAATAAGAGATATAGAAAATAAAAAAGTTGAGAAAGAAGAATGGAAACGAAAAACACTTGAAGAGGGATTTAAACGAGAAACCGCATATAAACGGTTTATAGATCAGGTCAAACGTCAAAGAGAGGTTGAAAAAATCAAAATTCAGAAAGAATTAGAGCAATTAGAGAGAAAAAAAGTGCTTAGTGCCCAAAATCAGAAAAAACAAGAAAATGCACTAAAATTAATAGAAAAGGCAGATGAGTTGTTAAAGCAAGAACAATATGAAGAAGCTATGTCGAATTACACCCAATCCATTAAAGATTTAGAAGAAATTGGATGGACGGGAGGTTATTTAAAGTTATTAAAGGAAACTTTAGATTCAATTTACTCCCGAAAAATGGAGAGAGAACATGAAAAGATTAGACAAGAAAAACTAATCCAAGAAGGTAAACGAGAGGAAGAAATCTTTAACAAGAAAATCAGGGAGCAAATGGAACGGGAACAAGAACGATTACAAATGAAACAAATAGAAGTACTAAAGTTAGAAAATACAAAAGCTAGAATGGAATTACAACGAGTCAAAGCATTTAAATTACTTGATAAGGCTGAAGTTTTATTGAATCAAGGGGATTATGATCAATCAATTCAAACTTATAGACAAGCAGGATTAATCTTAAGTGAAATTGATTTCCCAACAGTTGCGATAACGGCAATGATCCATAAAATCCAGGTGAAGAAGAGAGAAGAAGAGCTGTTAAAACAAAAAGAATTAGATGATAAAGTAAGGCAAGAAAGAGAAAATGAAAAATTTCAGGAAAACATGCAAAAGCTGATGATCGAGGATGCAAAAAGGATAAAACTGAAGCAGATAAAGGTGAAACAAGAGGAGGAAAGAAAAACGTATATGGAACAGAAAAAGGAAGAAGCATTTACTATTTTAGAGCAAGCTGAAAACCTTGTTAGTAGAGGAAATTATAATGAAGTTTTTGATATGTATAGGAAAGCAGAATTAATTTTGAATGAGATACAATTCCCAACCGATCTAATAAAAGAGACGAGGATCACATTACAAGAAAAAAGATTCCAAGAAGAATTAAGTAAACAAAAAGGTATGGAACGCCAATTACAGAAAGAAAGAGAAGAAGCATTATTCCAAAAGAAATTATCTATTCAAATGAGAGAAGAACGGGAAAAATTAACTCAAAAATCCTTGTTACTAACAAAAAAGGATTCGTTATCAAAAGAACAGGAGGAACAACGAATCCTCGCATTTTCTCTGATCGATAAAGCACAAGATAAAGTAATAAAAGGAGATTTTGATGGAGGAATTGCTGATTATCAGAAAGTAGAATCTATTTTTCATGTGATAGGATGGAAAGAAGAATTACCATTAATAATGCAATCAATTTCAGATTTAAAATTTCGAAAGAAGGAGCAAGAAATATCTAAACAGAAGTTAGAAGAGGCAAAAATCAAGCGAGAAAAAGAAAATAATGAGTTTCAAAAAAGTTTGCTCTTGCATTTGCAACAGGAAAAAAAGAAATTAAGAGAAAAACAAATAGCTATCAGACAACAACAAGAAGAACTCCAATTTAGAGAATATCGTAAGGATCAAGCATTCAATTTAATGGATGATGCTAAAAAATTAATTGATCAAGGAAAATTTGATGATGCAATTGATATATATCTTCAAGTTGAAGAGATTTTTGCAGAAATTCAATGGCTTGATGAATTAACCCTTATTAGATCTTCAATAATAGAAATCCAAAAGAAAAAGAGAGATGCGCTTATAATTAAACAACAAGAAATACAGGAGAAAATAAAGTATGAAAGAGAAGAATATGAGTTTCAACGACAAATATCAAATCAAAATATTTCAGAGCAAGAACTGCTCAAAAAGAGAGAAATAAAGATAAAAGAACGTGACAAGGAACTAAAGATCAAAGAAGCGCAGAGAGAAGAGGCCTTTAAAATTATAGATCAGGCTCAAGAGTTCATGTCTAAGAAGAAATATGATGAAGCTATCGAATTATATCATATTGTTACAAATAAATTTGCCCGTATTGGATGGTTAGAAGAAATCCCTTTCATTTACCAAGCAATCCAAGATGCAGAGAATAAAAATAAAGAATTAGAAATAATTCAGCGAAGAAAAGTCATTGAAGCGATTGAAAAAGAAAAAGCAAATCAAGAATTCATTAAAAATATTAAACTCCAACGTCAACAAGAAGATATAAAACTAAAAGAAGAGAGCGCAAAAATGGAACAATTCAAGCAAATGAAAGAAAAAGGTAAAGAAAAGGAAAGATTTGCGCTTAAATTAATAGATGATGCAGATAATCTATTAAAAAATGAGTTATTCGACGAAGCAATTGCAAAATATGTTGAAGCGATAAATATTTTTGTTGAAATTGGATGGAGTGAAAGCTATTTAACAATCTTGAAAGAATCAGTGCAATATACTAAACAGAAAAAACAAGAATTAGAAAATAGAAGAGAATTGGAAAGAGCTAAAACAATTAATGAAATACAAGAGCAAAAATCATTTGAGAAAGAATTAAAGGAACAAATGGAAAGAGAACAGGAGAGGTTGCGAGCAAAACAGTTTGAAATCAAAAGGAGAGAAGAATGGATCCAATTAATGAATGAACGCAAGGAGGAAGCTTTTAAAATCATAGATGAAGCTCAACATTTACTAGATAAAGGGCAGTATAAACAATCATTAGAAAAGTATTATCAAGCAGAGTTAGTTCTAAGTGAAATAAGTTACCCTACTGATGTCATTAGAGAATCCGTTCAGCAAATCCAGACAAAGATGCAGGAGGATAATCTATTAAAACAACAGGAATTTGAACGATCTCTCAAGAAAGAAGAAGAGGAAAAGATTTTTCAATTAAAAATAGCAGAAAGTTTAAAACAAGAAAAAACAAAACTAAAAATGAAGACAGTTCAGTTAAAAGAACAAGAGGAACAAAAGAGGTATATGGAGAATCGAAAGGAACAAGCTTTTAATTTACTAGATAATGCTGAAATTTTTATGAAAAATGGGAATTATGAGAAATCTATTGAATTTTACAGGAGTGCAGAACTTACTTTAAATGAATTAAGATTTCCCACAGAATCTATAACCCAAATGATTATAAAAGTGTCAGAGATGCAAAGACAAAAAAGTATAGAGAAACATCAAGCTTTAGAAAGACAATTACAAAAGCAAAGAGAAGAAATATTATATCAACAAAAAATTGCTGAGGACATGTCAAAGGAAAAGAAACGACTCGAAAATAAACGTATTAAAGTGTTGGAAAAGACTCAATTAGCAGAGATTGCAGAAAAAAAGAAAGAAAAAGCTTTTAATATCTTAGATGGAGCAAAAGAATTTATGCAAGAAAAAAAATACGATGATGCAATTAAAGCTTATAGAAATGCAATGATAATTTTAAATGAAATACAATTTCCCACAGAAGCCTTGAATGCAACTATAAATAAACTATTAGATATGAAAAAACTACAAGAACAAGATGAAGAATTTGAGTACCAAAAAAGAGTAGATTCTTTCCAAGAAAATCGACGTTTTCAGTTACTACTTGAAGAAAGAAAAAGACAAGAACGAGAGCAAAGAACCGCTAGAAATTTAGCATTAAAAGAACGTGAAAGATTAGTGCAAGAACAAATTACAAATAGAGAAGTAGCTTACTCCTTATTGGAAGAGGCGGGAAAATATTTGAAGAAACAAGTTCCTGATTATGATAATGCCATTTCATTGTATATGCAATCAAGAAATATTCTTGCTGAAAAAATTGGATGGGAACCTGAGATAAAAAACTTAAATAATCTAATTAAAGATCTTGAAATTGAGAAAACAGAATACTTTAAGAAGAAGAGACAAGAAGAACAACTAAACATTAAGCGACAAAGAGAATATGAACGATTTCAAGAAGAAGTGAGGAAAAGAGATCAAGAATATCAGAAGCAGAAAAAAGAACAAGAGCGAAAGCTAAGAGAGCAATACATTTCACGCAAAAGAGCTGATAAGATCAAAGAAGAGGGTCTATCCCTGATTGATACTGGAAAGGAAAAAGCGCTAGGAAATGATTATGAATCAGCATATGACGCATTTGAACTGGCTATTAAAAAATTTAAGCAAATTGGCTGGCAAGATGAAATTGGATACATCCAAAAGGAAATTGATTATACAAAATTAATGGAGAAAAGATTTGAGGAAGAAGAAATAAAAGCTCAAAAAATTCATGAAGTTTTACAGCAAAAAAAAAGGAGAGAAAAATTGTTAGCTGAGAAAAGAGAGAAAGAACTTAGTCAAACTGTTTCTGAAGTGAGTAATATTGCAGGTGAAATTACGAACATTTTAAAGTTAAAGAAAAAAGAAATAAAATCACTAGAAGAACAGAAAAAGGAAAGAATTAAGAATGAAGCAAAAGGATATAGAAAAAGTTTAACAGAAATAATCAACCTTAAAAAAGATCTTCTTGATGAAATCACCCAATCAGAGAAAGAACAAAAAATGAAGGAAGAAGAATTTCAAACTTTTAAGGATAAAGAAAAAGCTGATGAAATTAAGAGGATGTTAAAAGAGATTAAAAAGAAAAAGGAATAAAGTGATAATCATATCTTTATCCCCTATAATTCAATTATCATTCCTTTTAAGAGTATCTTTTCTTATTTTCAGAACATAAACAATACCTACAATATTTATTACTGCAAAAACAATGAGAATTCCATTCCTGTATTCCATTACTAATTGCACGGTGAAATCTCCAGATTTTCGTTCTAGAGATTTTACAACTAAGAAATACTCGTGAGTTTCGCTCACAAAGGCACCCATTCTCTTTGTAGGATCTAGTATTGATAATCCATTAATTGAATTTGATACTAAAACAGGTGAGCCATATTTATCAGGATTAGAATCAAAGAGATACATCTCTGCTGATAGATCATTTAATTGATTTAATTCAAAGAAGTAATGATTAGGATTAAGTATTATAGGTTGACAAAAGACGCTATAATTTTCATCTAGATTAACGTTGAATTGAACATTGTTTGTCATGATAATTGGTGTATCTAACGCTTCTAATGCAGCATAACCTTGTGATATTCCCCATCCTTGTATGTTATCAGATATCGTTTGAGGATAGAGAGTACGATAAGAAGTAAGAGAGATTATATTTTTGATTTGTAATGCTGATAAATTGGGATCTTTTTCAATCATCAATGCAGCTAAACCAGCTACGAAAGGAGCTGAAGCTGATGTTCCCGATGCAAATGCATAGTTATGATTTGAGGGAAAAGGATAAGCACCATAAACTGAAACTGCTGGAGCACAGACGTCTGGTTTTGTCACACCTTCATAAGTAGGACCTCTACTACTATATGTATACATTTCACCATCATAATTAACTCCCCCTACCGCTAATACTGATTTGGCAGAAGCGGGAGCGTTAATTGTGGGTTGATTTGTAGCATCATTATCATTTCCCGCTGCAGCAACTACCAGAATATTTTCATCTACAAGTTGAGTAACAATACTATCTATTTGTTTCAAGCTATTTATATCACCATAAGTAAATTTCACACCAAAACTCATGCTAACAATTTTAATATCATAAATTTCTTTATTTTCAATCAACCAATCAACAGCTTTTTCAATGATAGGGGTTGATGATGTTATTTCAGTTCCATCATCATAAAATAGTTTCATTATAACGAACTCAACTCCAGGAGCAACTCCAGTATATGATGAACTGTTTCCTCCTAAGATTGATGCTGCCCACGTACCATGCCATTGAAGATCATAAGGAGGGGAAGTCGTATTTTCTATAGATTCGTCATAAAATGCTCTTATCCTTTCGTTCCAACTCTGAGTACCATCATAAGTAAAAGTATCATGATATGGTTGTATCCCTGTATCTAATACTGCCACGGTCACCCCTTTTCCCGTTAGATTTCCATCCCATACACTTGAAGATAAACCAATATAATCTTGAGCGTCAAATGCGAGTTTTATTTCCGAATTTGAAGAATTGGATGTAGAATCAGATGAATTTATAATGCATTTATTACGCTCTAAATGAACTAAAGGGATACTAAAGAGTGGAATGAGAATAAATGTAAGAAATATTAGACCTTTTTTTTTCACCAAAATCACTACAAGAGCTTTTATTTAATTGAAAAATTATAATATTTTATATATTAATAATAAAAAATCACGTTATTTAAAATGGTAGAAAATAAAGACGAGATTTTTAAATCTCGAATGTTCGCTCGACAGCAACTGATCGATGGTTGGAGTCAAGAAACGTTATCTAATGCTACAATGATGATAGTTGGAGTAGGAGCACTTGGGTGCGAAATTGCAAAAGATTTTACCCTGATGGGGATAGGAAAAATCATATTAGTTGATTTAGATACCATTGAAATTTCAAATCTATCTAGACAAATGCTATTTCGACCAGGAGATGAGGGAAGACCAAAAGCAGAAGTTGCTGCTGAAAGACTTAAAGAAATGAATCCTTATTTGAATGTTGATTTTTACTTTGAAAAGTTACAAAAATTGCCTTCTTCGGTATTTGAAGAATCGGATGTGATCGTGGCTGCTCTAGATAACTTTAATGCTCGTTTAGATCTAAACAAAATTTGTTTAAGATTGAAGAAACCCATGGTTGAAGGGGGTACCGTTGGTTTTGAAGGTCATATACAGATTGTGATTCCCAAAGGATCTGAAATCCAATATAGAAATAGAGATGCGGAAATTGATAGAATTGTTGATTCTAAACTCTGGGAGCTCGATGAGATGGAATTTCAATCATATTATAATGGCTTAAGGGAGATAGAAGAATTGGAAGCCCAAATTGATAAAATTATGCAATCAAAAATAGATCCTGTTCGTGCAATGATTCGTAAGAGAGTAGAAGATGATTTCGATCATACCTATGCAGAAGAAGTTTTAAACTTAACTCCTTGTTATCGTTGTTTAATTCCCATTCCACCTGCTGATGACAAATTAATCGCAGCTTGCACCTTAAAGGGATTACCAAGAAATAGAAATCATTGCGTGATTAAAGCAGAAGTCAATTTTGAAAAGAAATATGGTTTCAAACCAGATATGAACATGGATGATGATGTGGTAAAATTAAAAGAACTCGCCCAAGAAGAACTGGTTCAATTACGGGAAAGAGTTTTTAATGAAAATGTACCCCCAGAAAAACTAGAAACTATGACACCAGAAGAAATTAAAGAATGGAAAGAGAATATCAAGCAAACTTTTGGTCAAGATTTCAAATTTGAAGAGATGGAAAATATACTTGGTAACAAAATTGCAGCAGTGCAAACGGTAAGTTCTGTAATTGCTAGTATTCAATCTCAAGAAGCTTTAAAACTCTTATTTAGGGTTCACGGTCGCGATATAGGAGAACCAATGGATCCTAGCTATATAAATTATAATGGAGTATACGGTCAATTTGACCAGTTGGATATAGTAAAAAGGGATGACTGCTTAGCTTGTGGAAATATCGAAGGGGAGGAAAATGCTCAAATTGTCGTGCCGTTCGATGCAGATGTAGGTTATATTTTTAAAGCAATGAGAATAATAGGTTATAATTTAGATCCTATTTTATGGATGATAACGAACCCCATGACAAAAGAAATATATTGGAATCCTTACATGGAATCTATGAAAGATCCAAATATCAAACTAACCACTTTAGAAATAAAAAGCAATGATGTTATTGCTCTTACTCCATTAGGACAAGCAAAAATTGATTCTGAAATTAAACGATATAATATTATAATCACTTACATGTGATTTTCCTTTTTTAACCTTTTAATAATACTTCATAGCTACAATCTTGAATAGTAAGCTACTTTATATCCCATTTTATGAAAAGGTTTCATTTTGATTCTTCCACCATTTTTATTAATCTATCTATGAAAAGGAAATCTACTCCTGCTGCTTTTGCAGCTTCCATATCCTTATTCATATCTCCAAAAAAGATCATTTGTTCTGTATCGACGTTGAAATTCTCCTTGATCTTAAATAAACCCTCGGGATCAGGTTTCCATTTTCTCACGTCTTCTCGTCCTATTATAAACGCAATTTTATCAGAAATTCCCGCAATATCTAATGATTCCATTATGGTTCTTCGGGTATTTAGTGAAAAGACAGTTAAAACGACCCCAGATTCAATCTTGAATTTTTCTTTATTTTTAATGAAATAGACTACATCTTCAATAAGTTCCGTCTTTTTAATATTTTCAAGTTCATATTTTCGAATGATTTCAAAATTTTCTATCAATTCTAACTCATTTCCGTTCTTGACAATTTCACTGAGACAGGCAGAAATACTTTTAAATTCACATTTTTCCTCATGTCGCTTAGAATATCTCTGTGAAAGCACCTCTTTTAGCGCGTGCCATGGGGCAAATAATTTCACGATGGTGCCATCCAAATCAAAGATTATTACTTTTTTGCCCCTAAATAAATTATTTGTCAT
>Ga0307419_10001742_pt1 | contig 11194 bp, 7 predicted proteins | sample SalMarWE160230MG_2_FD_202512 | JGI IMG/M metagenome (GOLD analysis project Ga0307419, IMG submission 202512) | Salt marsh sediment microbial communities from the Plum Island Ecosystem LTER, Massachusetts, United States - WE1602-30 | ecosystem: Environmental > Aquatic > Marine > Intertidal zone >... | reverse complement strand
GTTTCGCCCATATAGACGCCGCCCAGGTCAAGGCCGGTCTCGATGTAGGGGATCGTGAGGTGGATCCCCATGTCGACCTTATGTGCGGGGACATTGCGCACCTTGTTGGTCACTCGGTCCGAGCTTCTATTGCTGGCGTGATTATACGTGTAGCTGGCCCACAGCTTCAGGTCTTCCCACAGGGAGAAGTCTATGAGCGGATAAAATTCTCCTGTCAGCTCAAGGCCTGTCATCTCTATTTTGTCGTAGTTGCGGTAAAGGCCAAAAGGATCCGGGGTATCCCTACTGATGAAGTCCGATAAGTCATGATAGAACCATGCCAGCTCTCCCCATGCATATTTGGAAAAAGAGCGCGAAACGCCCAGGGTATAGTTGATGGCCGTTTCTGCATTCAGGTCTAAATTGCCCTTAGAGCCGTAGAGTTGAGATAGTCTCGGGAAGCGGGTCTTGCGGGCAATGGAGCCGTAGAGCTTGGTGGTGTCCGGGAAGGTATAGGTGGCGCCGATCATGGGACACCACCCGTCCATGATATCCGGCTTCCCAGGATCATATTGATTAATAAGGGCGCCGGTGCCAGAGTTGACATTATTCGCCTTGGCCTTGGTCACGTCAAACCAGTCGTAGCTCAATCCGAGGACCAGAGCGAAATTCTTAATTAAGTTAAACTCATTCTCCAGGGCGGCTGAGCCGGTAGTGGAAAAGTAGTCTTCAAAGGGTAAATTCTTGGCAGCGCGCTCTTTGTGGGAGTCACCCTTGTAGTGGAAGGCGAACCTGATGGCATCCCATTCCACTGGTCGATAATCACCGATCAGGAACCCGCCGATGATATAATCTTTGTATGGACTTACCGCTATCTCCTGGTCATACGTCTGATCTGAATAGGACGTGTAGACGTCGGTGTGGTTGTGGTAGAAAACCTTCCCTTTAAGGGTCAGGTTGTCAAAGATCTTTTGCTGTCCGCTGAAGTCTATGCCCCAATCCTGATATTCAGTGATCCGGTCATAGACCTGTGAAAAGGCAGGCAAAAAACCTGGGCCCCAGAAATGTTGTCCATAAGGGAGTCCATCGCTCCATATATTAGAGCCACCGTATATATTAGGGGGATCTCCTTTTTCTTTGGTAATATAGTGGGCATTCACGTAGTATTCCGAGCCTGTGCTTGGATCGATCCCAACTTTGGCCCAGACACTGTGCTGGTTGTAATCTGAGTTATTGCGAAGGCCACCACCTTCCAAATATCTTGAAACAAATCCGCCTGGTCTATTTCTTATTCTTCCCAACTGCGGATTAAAGTCGTCCGATATCCTCCATCCGTCTGTTTGTTGATGGCTGTAGCTCAGCCAGTAATTGAGCATGCCGACCTTCCAGCCGTGGGAGACGGATTCCCGATTGGTAGAATTGGGTCCTACTTCCACCGTTGCCTGGGCAGCGGGTTTTTCAGTGGCCTTTTTCGTGATGATATTGACGACACCCATCAAGGCATTCGGCCCATAGATGACCGAGGGCGCGCCCTTGATGACCTCGATCTTGGCGATGTTGTCGACGGGGATCTGGTTCATATCGAGCTTCCCGTATTTGCTCTCGTAATAGGGGACCCCGTCGATGAGGACCAACACCTTGTCTTGAGACATACCGTGGATTTGGATATCGGGCTCGTTCTTGCGCCCTGCCGAGACCCGGATCCCGGGGACATACTGCAAGGCCTCGGCAACGGTCTGGCTGTTCGTCGCCTTGATATCCTCCTCGGTCACTTCATTGGTGATGGCCATCTCCTGAACGGCCGGTGGCTTGTCAGACCTGACGAAGATCTCCCCCAGGTCAAATACCTGATAGTCTTGCGTGCCTTTGCCTTGAGCAGGCTCTTCCGCCCATGCAGCGGTGCAGCACATGAGAGCAATACAACATATCCCTATTAAAGCAGCTCCTTTCTTTTTCATAACATTACCTCCTTATGATTGAAGTATTTCATCATCCTCTTATCAAACCTCGGAACACTTCTGAGTCTAGGGGTGCCCAATAATAAGTTATGATCGGCCTTTTCCCTTTGCCGTTCAGGACCGTGGAGTATTGGCCTACCAATGAGCGCCTGGTGTCGATCACCCCTCACAAGAAATGTCTTAATTTATAAGTGAAATAATTAACAAATTATAATAGGTTGTCAAGCTAAAAAATTACAAAAAAAGATAAATAATAACTTTTTAGAATTAATTATTACATATTATAACTAATTATTATATAAAATGTATCTTAATCATGCCTATCTCTTCAGGGAAAGGGGTATAACAGGCAAAACAGGCCTAACAGTATGACCTGGTGGGCTCTGTTACGTTGACTATGTGGAGATTATGTTTATATTTGTATGGTTAAAAGAAGCACATATGTGTAGTTCAAAAGCAGGCAAAGGAGGATGCAATGGCTCGTAGTATTCTAATTGATCAAGAGGAGTGTATCGGATGTGGCACCTGCGAGGAGATCTGCCCGGAGGTCTTTCGTCTCAATGACAAGACGCAAAAGGCAGAAGTCATCGATCCGGAGGGTGCTCCTGAAGGCCGGATTGAGGAGGCGATAGAGGCGTGCCCGGTTGAATGTATCCATTGGGAGGATTGAACGGCGCAAACACCTTCTCGCTTCTTCAGGACAACAAAAAAGGCCCACCCCGAAATGGGGTGGGCCTTTCACTTACCTGGGCTGTTCTTCTGAACCTCTCAGGGTTTTTTCAAATAGTCAACACCATGGACATGGCTGTCGCTGGGTCACTGAACATCATTCAGCTTCAGCGCGCGACAACATTTTTCTCATTATCAACGAAGACATCTATTTTGGCTAGGCCTTTGTCCACTTCGAAATCGGAACTATGTTTGTATATGGCCCCATCCGCAACGTTGAAAAGGGATAAGTGGGTTTCACAAAGGAGCTTATCAATTTTTTCATCCCACTCTATATTCCCCCCTGCATGTGGACAGACGGCAACATATGCAACAAGGTCATCTTGTTTTGTTCTGATCAGGATTGCCTTTTTACCGTTATAGGTGAAGTACAGTGATCCCCCTTTTTTAATATCTTTAAGATTCGCTATCTTTTCCATTCGCCCCTCCGCAGTATTATTGATAAAAATCCCCTTTTTGTTCAAGATAGTATAGAGGACTAAAACTTGTGTGTCAAATGCAAAAAGTGTGTTAATGTGCACAGAAGAGATCGTCTCTGACTGGAAGTTGTGACAACTGGTAAGGTGCTTGATTCATCTTCCAATCTCTTCCATCTTATCCACATGACGACCGATTTATTTCTTTAGTTTCTTCAGTTCATTCACCAGGTCATCCAGAGGTGGCCTCTTGTTGATATCGTGGATGTCGATATAGCGAATGACCCCTTTTTTATCGATGACGAAGAGGGCCCTTTCCGACACGCCATCGGAGCGCAATATTCCGTACGTATCCGCTACCGCTCCGTGGGGCCAAAAGTCGGAGAGCACCATAAACCATAGCTTCCCCATCTGGTGGGTCCACGCATAGAGTGTTGGTATGTTGTCTACCGTAATCCCGATCAATTGCGCGTCGTATTGGTCAAAGATCGCTTTTGCGATATTGTAGCCTGGCCACTGTTCCGAGCACACGGGTGTCCACGCTGCCGGGACAAAAGAGATAACCACATTCTTTTTCCCGCGGTACTGGCTGAGTGAGACTCTGCCACCGGAGACTGCGGGAAGGGTGAAGTTAGGCGCCTTTTCCCCAACCATAAGCTTGGGCACACTGTCAATAGGCTTCAGTTGCTCTACCTCGTAGATATTCTCCTTTAAGGTATCCGAAAGGCCGTAGGCCATAGCAACAAAACATAATACGGCAATCCCACTTATGGCGAGTTCACAACAGATTCTTTTGCTCTTCAGCATGGTTCGCCCTCCTTATAATCCTGATGCGGCAACTATTTGTTTGAGAAATTGAGCGGGGTCTTGGAAGCCACCCTCTTTGGTATGAAAAACAGTGATGGCCCCATCCGCATTGATTTTTGCACCGATGAAGTATGGTGTTCTCACTTCACCACATGCCTTGTGGATGGAATAATCCTCATCAGGGAACAGGGGAAAAGAGACCTGGTAGGTTTTTTTGAATACGTCGACCTCAAGGGGGGTATTCCCCACACCGATCCCTATTATCTTGATTTTGTCCTTTAGACTGGAATTCTTAGTCATTTCCCGATAGAGTTCATTGACCCGTGGTGCTTCCCTCTGACAGTTGTTGCAGTACATATTAAAGATCTCAATGAGCACGACCTCGGCCTTTATCTGTGATATGGCAAAGGACCCTTCTCCCGTAAGCCCCAGATAGTTCTGGGCGTTTTTGTCCTGAGGGATGGGGAGTTTGATCGATGCGATGACATCGCCTGTGTCCGATGGTTTCTCGGATGCCATGGATGCACCATGGAACACAGCGAGACAGACGGCAAGAGTCACGAAGAATACCACTATTCTTTTTATCATATCTCCCTCCTTCATTTATTTTAGCTATTATCCGTTGTGTTATTATCTACTATTATAGCAACGATTATATCATCCATCCAGATTTATTGAGGCTGTTCTCATTATCGGGGCCACCCAATTGTTGCCATGTAGATGACGGTCTCTTTGACCCCGTCGATCCCTATGATGCTGTTTGACTTGTCGTCATAAAAAGCCCCGATTGCACAGGCCCCCAATCCAAGGGCCCCGGCAGCCAGGTAGAGATTTTGCCCTATATGGCCTGCGTCAAGATAGATGTACCGGTAGGCCCTCTGGCGGTATTTCCACCTGGACCGTTCCACGAGTGCGGTCCAGATAAAGGTTACGTGGGCCGTCATCACGATCGTCTGCCCAAGGGCGGCTTCGGCCAATTCCCGTGCGAGGTCGCCCTTTTTCAGGAATTCGAGGTCAAAGGCCTGAGGCCTGAAGTGATAGACACCCGGTTCAAACCCCTCGACCGCCCTCACCAACAGGTAGGTCTCCACCGGGTAGAGCCCTCCGGCGGAGGGTGCTGTTCTGAAGAGGACCTCTCCGTATCGTGCCGTGATACCCTGTGTTGCCCAGAGGAGGGTGGAGAGTTTTTCTGGGGTCAGGGATTGCGCTGGATCATATTTCCTCCTCGATCTGCGGCTGTAGAGTAGTTGCCAGAGGTTAGGGTCCCCTGTGAGATCGGGTTCTGGGAGAGAGACAATCCTCAGCGCGGTCTCGTAGTTTTTATACGGTTCAGGCTGCTTACTCCAGTCGAGGGCATGGCCTTCCATGGTGTCCGGGTCGTATTTGGTCTCCTCCTGAAACCGTTCGCCTATCTTTGCTTTTTGCACGTCTTTTGAACCTTGGATGTCTTCATGCCTGCCCGTGGAACAATGCCAGCATCTGGTCCGCCTCTGCTGTGGGGAGCTCACATCGAAAGTCCCTGCACACATACGCCGTGGCCTTATTATTGAGACTGGAAAGACCCTTAGTAAATTCAGCTAAGCGGGTGATATCAGCAGTTGCGTCACCCGCGGGGCGAAAGAGCACGACCTTATTGGGAATAAATGCTCCCCTCAAGGCCTTTATCATAGCTTTTGTATCTTCTGCGTCCAGATCGCCGACGATCACGACCTCGTAAGATGGTCCTTGCACAAAATCGAGGGCGATCATCATGTGGGTAAAGGCCCCCGGTGATTGGGAGGTCATGGGGGAGAATGTGCGGGAGATGTGAGCCGCCCTTTCTTCAAATTCGGGCCGGGCTGTGAGACGTGCCAGGCGCAGGAGGTTCAGCATGGCGACGGCGTTTCCAGAAGGGACGGCACCGTCGTAGTTCTCCTTTTTCCGTGTGAGGATTGTGTCTGCGTCGTCCGCGACGAAATAGAAACCGCCCTTTTCCTCATCCCAGAAATGTTTGAGCATCAGGGTGGTGAGATCGAGCGCCCTTTGCAGAAAGCTCGTTTCGAAAGTCGCTTCATACAGTTCTATGAGTCCCCAGGTCAGAAAGGCATAGTCATCCACAAAGGCCGGGACCGCGGCTTCGCCATCTCGATAACGATGATAGAGCCGTCCCTTTGCATCGGCCATTGAGGCCAGGATAAAATCTGCTGACCGGCGTGCTGCATCTTCATATAGAGGTTCGCCGAATACCTGTGCGCCTTTGGCCAATGCCGCCATCATCAGGCCATTCCAATCGGTGAGTATCTTGTCATCCTTGTGGGGATGCACGCGTTTCTCGCGTGCTTCAAAGAGTTTTTTGCGTACGACCTCTAACTTTTTATGAAGCTCACCAAAAGGGATGGCGAGATCAGAAGCGATCTCAGCAAGAGTCCGTTTCAAAAAGAGGATGTTCGCGCCTGTTTCCCGCCCCGTTGCCTCTTCCGCAAAATTTCCTCCCTTTTCCATATTGAAGACTGTGGTTACCAACTCCGCCTCTTCCTCGGAAAGTATGTCTTTCACCTCTCCCTGGATCCAGAGATAAAACTTCCCCTCCTCCCCCTCGCTGTCCGCATCTTCGGCAGAGTAAAACCCCCCTTCCGAATCGGTCATGTCCCGCAAGACATAGGTGAAGATCTCCCGGGCCGTTTGTTCATATACACTTTTCCCACCGGTGGCTTGATAGGCCTCGGTGTAGGCCATGGCCAGCAGGGCTTGATCGTAGAGCATCTTTTCAAAGTGGGGGAGGAGCCATCGGCTATCGGTGGAGTAGCGGTGAAAGCCGAAACCGACATGGTCGTAGATGCCTCCGAGCCTCATCCCCTGGAGGGTCTTCTCCACCATACCGAGGGCCCGTTCATCACCACTGCGCCGCCAGTATCGGAGTAGAAACATCAGTGTGTGGGGTGTCGGAAACTTCGGCGCGGCTCCAAAGCCGCCGTATTGCTCGTCAAAACTTTGGGAGAGATACGCGTATGCTTCCTTGAGGATACCCTCTCCCAGTTCTCCCTTCAGGGATCCTGGCGATTCGCTCGCTATCTGGTCGAGAGCGTTGGCGATCTTTTCGGATGAGGTGAGCAAATCATCTTTTTGTGTCTGCCACAATGCCTTGATGCGGGTGATGAGCTCCTTGATCCCGATTTGACCGAACCTGGTCTCCTTGGGGATATACATGGCTGCGAAGAAAGGCTTTTTATCTGGCGTCATGATGATGGTCAAAGGCCAACCTCCCCGTCCATTCATCATCTGGCAGACGGTCATGTAGATACCGTCGATATCAGGTCTTTCCTCTCTATCGACCTTGATGCAGACAAAGGTCTCGTTGAGCAATTGGGCGACCTCAGGATCTTCAAAGGACTCCTTTTCCATGACGTGACACCAGTGACAGGTGGAATAGCCGATGGAGAGAAAGATGGGCTTATCCTCCTTTTTCGCTCGCCCAAAGGCCTCTGGTCCCCATGGATACCAATCAACAGGGTTGCGGGCATGTTGGAGGAGATAGGGGCTCTTTTCTGATATGAGCTTATTGGTGTTTTTAGTATTCATCCTTGTTAGGATATTCTCAAGCTCCCAAATGTTTAATTTAGTTACTCCTAAAAATGTAGAAAAGCATAAGCAAAACTCGACCCTAGTAGTTACCTTTTACTCTGAGTATTGAAGATCATCATTTGATGATATCTACTAGGCTTTGTAGGGTGCGGTAGGCGGCAATGCGCACCCCGTATTTCACCTTTGTGTCTTTGGCCAGGGCAAGGAGAACATCCAGCACCTTCTCCTCAGAGCTGCCCAACTTTCCCAGGGCAGAGGCGGCTTCGCTGCGCACTCCCTCTTTCACCTTTGTGTCTTTGGCCAGAGCAAGAAGGGCATCCAGCACCTTCTCCTCAGAACTGCCCGAATGGCCCAGGGCAGAGGCGGCTGCGCTACGCACCCAGTCTTTCACCTTTGTGTCTTTGACCAGAGCAAGAAGGGCATCCAGCACCTTCTCCTCAGAACTGCCCGAATGGCCCAGGGCAGAGGCGGCTTGGCGGCGTAATGAATTATCCGCCTTCTCATCACGGGCTAAGGTAAGAAGACCATCCCGCAGCTTTTCCCCAATGTGCCTAAGCTCGCCTGCATTTAGGATAGCAGTAAAACGCACCTGATAGTCCATCGTCTCGTTTTGGGCCAGAGCAAGAAGGCCTTCCTGCACCCTCTCCCCAACGTGACCCCTCACAAAAAGGTTAAAAAAAACGTGAGCGGCGATCGCGTAGGTCTTCATCTCATCACGGATTAAAGCAAATAGGATTTCATCAGCCTCCACAGCGTGTCCCATCTGTCCTAGGGCTGAGGCGGCATCGATGCGCACCTCATAATCTATCTTCTGGTCTTGTGCCAAGGCAAGAAGACCATCAACAGCATAGTTATCTCCTTTCAGCCATGATAACTCACTGATGGTAGCAATCTGTTCCCAAGGATGGGCTTTGCCGGCGATTTTTAACATCGTTGTTACTACTCGCCGACGCAAATCATCTGCCACATCCACCCGATCTGCTAGGGCACGTGCCGCCAGGTAGAGGTGGCGGTGGAGTACCGGCTCAAATTTGTCCTCCTTGCCAGTCTCCAGGACGCGCTCCACCAGAATTGTCGGCGCATCTTCGTACCGGTTCAGACTGCCCAAGAGGAGCAAGATTACCTCGCGCCAGTGGGGGTCATGCAAGCGATCTTTAATCTCCTTCCAGACGGCGTCAACCCCATAGGGCATGGAGCGTTTTTCGATGTCGCAGGCAGCCAGATATTCTTGGAAGGTCAGATGAGGGAAGCCGAATATCCCTTCACCCCGCTCCACCAGCAATCCTGTTCGCCCCCTCGCCAGCCGCACAAATGCCCGCGCCTCCTCCTGCGCCCCATCAGGGTCATTGGCAAATTTAAGTTGCTGCTTCTGCATCAGGAAACGGGTCAACAGGGATTTCATATCCCCTTCTTTTACCGTTTGCAATTTCCCTGGTTTCTCTGGTTGAGTGTGCAGGTCATGGGCCAATCGCTCAAGCAGCCGCCGCCGATAACGGTAAAAAGGACGCTTCTTTTCAGCAATGGGAAGCCCCTTGACCTCGTCCCACGTATCCATCAGTGCAGTAACACACTTGTCATACAGTTTGACCCGCTCATGGGGCAATTCGACCTCGCTACGGTGAACCAGGGCAATAATGGTCAGCAGTAACGGGTTGCGAGCAAGGTCTGTGATGCGTGGTTCGCGCTTGATGGTGGCAGTAAGGTCATCGGCATTCCGTTTGCGCAGTTCATGGTTGCGCTCACGGGCGGCGTACCACTTATGCACGAACTCGCTGATGTCATCATCCTCCAAAGGCAAAACCCTGTAGTGGATGAAGTCGCGGCGGTCTAAAGGTGCTTCTTCGTATCCGACAATACGCGAGGTAACGATGTAATGATTATGTGGGTAGAGGACTGACAAGGCCTTGACTGCATCGGTTATTGCCTTACGTTGACCTACGGCCCAGACTTCATCCAGGCCGTCCAGGCAGACGAGGCATCGCCCGGCCTTGAGCGCCTCCTCAAAAAAGCCGCGGGAGAGATTAAGGAGCAAATGCTCACGCGCGTGCGTATAAAGGTAATCGAGCAAACTATAATCCTGGTTGCGGTCAACACATTCTGCAGCAAACTCCCGCAAGGGGATGAAGACTGGTAGTATTGATCCATCACCATTGGCCCGCAGATTCAGTTCCGCCTCAGCCCACCCCTCAGCACAGATGACGGTCAAATATTTAAGAAGCGTGGTCTTGCCTGCCCCTGGGTCCCCCAACACTACCAACTCTCTTGTTTCGCGGAGGGCATCTTCAATATTGATCCGAGCCATGGAAGCTGAAGCATGCACCAATCTGCTTCGTGCTTCGTATAGCTGGGCAAGTGCCACCTTATCACCTTCTACCTCTGCTCGGCGGTACGATTCGAGTAACTCTTTCTCTGATTCTGGCTCTCTTTCGCGCTCCACTCGCAAATGGATGAAGATGTCCTCTACCGAGATGGGTCGGCGTTCCTTCAACTCAGGGATGCCAACAAACTCAAGTTCTCGGTACATTGCTGCCATCTGATAGCGGTAAGTAGGTTCGTTATCATGGTCCAACGGACGTAGTTCTTTAACGATATCACGCATAGCGCGTAACATCTCCCGCTGAACTAGATCGTGATAAGGCTCTTGATCCAACAGGGCTTCTCTCAGGTTGGTTAAAAAGTCGGAAAGGATGACGGCTATAGACTCCGCTGGGGGCGGCGTTTCATCACCAAAGAGGGCCTTCCAGTGAAGGGCGCGATTGCAGACTTCAGTCAGACGGGGAACGTCTGGGGAGGCAGAAAAGAGCATCAGTTTAGCTGCCTCCTCAGCCAAGGCTTCCACTCTTTTTGTATCTCGTCCGCTATTCAGCGCTTCCAGGATCTTCTCCGCCTGCTGGCGGTCGGCGGCGGTACGCACGGTGTTACTGTGGGCAATCCCGACAGCTTTCGCAAACGCTTCCTGGCGAAGACTCTCCTTATCCTTCCCTGCCCACCGTGCAAATCGTGCCTTCAACCCTTCACCTACGGGCTCCCAGGCAGCATCAAAGACCTTTTCCCAAATTTTCTCGGTTACCTTATAGAGGGCGAAAAAAAGTGATTCTGCGATGAGTGGGTCCATAACTCACCCCTCCTGCCTAGCAGAGAGAAACATTAAGATTCCTTTAGAGAACACAAATACCTAATCTCTATTACGTGCTAAACATTATAGAAGAAATATAAAGACAATGCGTGGATAAATGTAATATAAGATATTCAAACGTTTTTTGAAAGGTTTTTTGAGGTGAATTTGTGCAAAACCCCAGTGCCCCAGTGCGCAACACATCACCGAAAACTTTCCAGGATTCTCCCGATCACGCCTCTATCGGTTTCTTTCCCCACCAATGGCCCGCGACCCACGAGTTTCCCGAAAGGAGGTCTCTCGTTGCGATAGATGACCCCGAGGGGGATCTTTGCACCCCACTCCATGGCCTGCTTCATCGCCGCCCCCCAGTCCGTCGGATCATATTCCGTGGGCAAGGGGTAACATCGCTCCTTGTACCAGGCGAAGGTGTTGACCTTGTTGAACGAGACGCAGGGCTGCAGGATGTCGATGAGGGCAAGGCCCTGATGGGCGATCCCCTGCTGGATCAGCTCCACAAGATGATCAATCATGCCGCTGAACCCCCTGGCGACAAAACCGGCCTGCATGGCCACGGCCACGGCGATGGGGTTAAAGGGGGCCGATAATACCCCCTCTGGCTGGGCCTT
>Ga0307419_10001741_pt1 | contig 11194 bp, 7 predicted proteins | sample SalMarWE160230MG_2_FD_202512 | JGI IMG/M metagenome (GOLD analysis project Ga0307419, IMG submission 202512) | Salt marsh sediment microbial communities from the Plum Island Ecosystem LTER, Massachusetts, United States - WE1602-30 | ecosystem: Environmental > Aquatic > Marine > Intertidal zone >... | reverse complement strand
TTAAGCGAAGAGGAAATGTAATTTGCATTTAGTATTGCATATTTTGTTGCCTCCGTGAGCCCGTCGCTACCCATCATAAGCACGTAAGCATGTGATATTGTAAGTATATGACCGCTCCCGAAAGGAGCCGAGGCTACAGCTGTGATAGCATGGCTTCCGCCGGTTTTCACCAGTGGATGTCCGGGCAGAAATGATGCCAGTTTGTCATTTACAAGTATCGGACCCATACCGGGACCACCGCCTCCATGCGGTATGGCAAATGTCTTGTGAAGATTCAGATGACAGACATCTGCCCCTATGTATCCCGGACTGGTAAGTCCCACCTGTGCATTCATGTTTGCTCCATCCATATATACCATCCCCCCGTTTGAATGGATGATTTCAGTCATTTCAACAACAGCCTCCTCAAAAACACCATGTGTTGAAGGATATGTTATCATAAATGCGGCCAGTTTTTCTTTATTCTCTTCCGCTTTTTTCTTCAGATCCTCAACATTTATATTGCCCTTTTCATCACAATCAACAACTACAACCTGCATACCTGCCATCACAGCGCTTGCCGGGTTTGTTCCGTGTGCCGATGAAGGGATAAGAACTACATTCCTGGCAGATTCACCTCTGCTCTGATGGTATTCCCTTATGACCATCAATCCTGCATATTCACCGGCAGCACCTGAATTAGGTTGAAAGGAGATAGCCGAAAAGCCGGTTATTTCTTTTAATGCGTCACCCAGTTCATCCATAAGCTGGTAATATCCCGGGACCTGATCTTTCGGAACAAAAGGGTGTATGTCGGCAAATTCCGGCCAGCTCATTGCAAACATTGCAGTTGCCGGATTCAGTTTCATTGTACATGAGCCAAGGGATATCATGCTGTGAGTAAGAGAGAAATCCTTTCTTTCCAGCATCTTAATGTAGCGCATCATCTCCGTTTCACTGTGGTAGCTGTTGAAGGCGGCACCCCTGAGATATTCTGATTTTCTCAGGAATTTTTCATCAAGACATTTGCAGTCACAGTAGGTATTTACCGGTTCGTGTTTTTTACCTGCATCCCCGGCAAAGATCTCAAGGATATTATTTATATCGGAGAAAGAGGTTATTTCGTCGGTACTAATGCTGACTGTACTTTCATCAGGGTAGAAGAAGTTTATTCCTGCTGCTTCAGAGAGGTTTTTAATATTATCTACATTTTTAACCCTGATTCTGATTGTGTCAAAAAAGGTGGAATTTACCTGATCATAGCCTAGTTCTTTCAATGAAAAGCCCAGTGTACATGCCGACTTATGTATATGAGTTGAGATTTTTTTCAATCCTTCCGGTCCATGGTACTGGGCATACATTCCGCTCATGGTTGCCAGAAGGGCCTGGGCTGTACATATATTTGAGGTAGCTCTTTCACGTTTTATATGTTGTTCTCTGGTCTGCAGTGCCATTCTTAATGCCCTGTTCCCCTGGGCATCAATCGACACTCCAATAATTCTCCCCGGCATGCTCCTTTTAAGTTCATCCCTTGTGGCGAAATATCCGGCATGAGGTCCTCCGAAGCTCATTGGCAGTCCGAATCTCTGGTTTGATCCCACAACAATATCTGCACCCCATTCTCCCGGGGAAATCAGTATTGCCAGACTCATCAGGTCAGCTGCAACGCCCACCAGGGTTCCGGCAGAATGAGCCCTCTCCGTAAACTCCTTATAATCTCTTATCTCTCCTGATGCAGCAGGATACTGAACAAATGCCCCGAAGAATATTTCATTAAATTGTACCTCATCATATTTTCCTGTAATAAGTTCAATACCAAGAGGTTTAGATCGTGTTTTAATCACTTCCATAGTCTGAGGGAAAATATCCTCATCAACAAAGAATTTATTTGCCCCTGTCTTAACCGCTGCCCGCGACCGTGCGTTAAACATCATTATCATAGCCTCGGCAGCTGCTGTGGATTCATCAAGTAATGAGGCATTAGCTATTTGCATCCCGGTAAGCTCAATTACCATTGTCTGGAAATTCAAAAGGGCCTCAAGCCGTCCCTGTGATATTTCAGCCTGATAGGGAGTATATGAAGTGTACCATGAAGGATTCTCCAATACATTGCGTATAATAACCGACAGTAATGCCACTCCATAATAACCCTGGCCTATAAATGAACGGAATAATTTATTCTTTGCTCCAAGTTTTCTGATATGGTTCAGATACTCATATTCGCTCATTGCTTCCGGTAGTCTCAACGACTTTGATAATCTTATTTTCCGCGGGATTGTCTTGTCAATTAACTGTTCTAAAGAATCCACGCCGATAACCTCAAGCATCTTTGGCAATTCATGATTACGCGGGCCGTTATGACGGTTTACAAACTTATCAAGAGACATATATTTTTGTTTTTGTTTAATACATATTCTTCACTTAATACTTCTTACTATCAATATTATCTGCAGGAATATCCTGCAAAAATACAGGTATTTACTTTACCTGAAGTAGGGATTGCTGTTCATTTCCGTTTCAATAGTTGTTGCCTGACCGTGTCCGGGATATACAACAGTTTCAGGAGGGAGGGTAAAAAGCTCTCTCTTAATACTCTCAATAAGTGTATTATGATCACCGCCGGGAATATCGCTCCTTCCAATGCTTCCAGCAAAAAGAGCATCACCCGTAAATACAACCTTCTCTTTTTCACTGTAAAAAGCGAGGCTTCCCGGAGCATGTCCCGGCACATGCAATGCAAGAAGGGTTTCCGATCCGAATGAGATTACCTGTTTATCAGTAATAAAACCGGCTGTATCAGCAGGTGTATCCATTGTCAAACCCAAAAACAATGCATATTGCTGTGCATTTATCCTGTTCATTTCTTCATCGGCGTGACAGTAAGCTCTAAGATTATATTTCTCAAGTAACATCCTGTCACCGAAGATATGATCAGGATGACAGTGTGTATTCAGCAGAAGAACAGGCACAAGGTTTTTATGCCTGATGAGGTTATCAAGTTCTTCAAATTCACCCTCTTCGTAGCAGCTGCAGTCGATTATTGCACATTTACCATCCTTATCAGAAAGGATATATGTGTTGACATCAAGAGGGCAAAAGACAAGTTTAGATATTTCCATAACAATACATTATCCGTTTACTTTCCCTTTAAGCATTGGGACAAAAGCAAAAAATCCGTGAGAGGAATAATCAAAAGTATCATCTCCTGTCCGCTGTACCAGGGTCATAACCTGTGTTCCGCCTCCCCCGAGAGGAACGACAAGCCTGCCACCGGTTTTAAGTTGTTTCAGAAGGATTCCGGGTATTTCCGAAACTGCTGCTGTAATGATTATTCCGTCAAAAGGCCCATACTGTGGCTTGCCTTCATAACCGTCGCCATAAAAGAAGTCAGCAGAAAAGCCGAGCGAGGCAAATTTGACCTGTGCTTTAAGATACAGTTCCCTGAATCGTTCAATTGTATATACTTTTGCTCCCATTTCTGTAAGTATTGCTGCCTGATAACCCGATCCGGTACCTATTTCAAATATCTTATCTCTCTTTTTTACCTGAAGCAGCGAAGTTTGAATGGCAACAGTATAGGGTTGAGAGATTGTCTGTCCTGATGTTATGGGAAAAGCCTTGTCGACGTAAGCATGATTCAGAAAAGCAGGATCCATGAAAATATGCCTGGGGACTGTTCCTATAGCCCTCAGCACTTCTTCATCATCTATTCCTTTTCTTCGCAGTTCATCGACCAGTTTTTTTCTTTTGCCCTTTGCTTCAAAAGAGTCTTCTATATGGTCTCTTCTCATTTTTTCTTTAAGGACAAAAATATAAAAATTGTTTAACCGGATGCATGCAGCTTATCACAGGTTAATAAAAATTTTTATCTGATTTGTACGCTTGGTGTCATCGTCAAGGGCAAGGGAGTTTAAAAGACAGACGCTTACAATAATCTGAATATCCCGGAGGACCTGTATTCCGGGCCGCCAGGTTTGAGGGTACTCTCAAAAAGAATAACCTCCCTGACTGACACATTTTGAAAAGTTATATCCCTGAATCTTGCAAGAGTTCTTCTGAGCAAGTCGGGATCCTTTATCGACTTAATCCTTCCAATTGTAATATGGGGACTGAAAGGCCGCTCTTCAATACTGAATCCCGCATCCTTCAATCCTGTCACTATCAGGCTGTTGAGTTTGCCCAACTCTGCTGAATTATCAATGCCTGTCCATATTACCCGCGGATCATGGAAGTTTTTAAAGACACCCGTTCCTGACAGATTAAAGCTGAAACCGCGAAAACCCTGGCATACCTCCCTGAGCATTATTGCCGCTACCTTTATCCTTTCTTCTTCAGTATCACCAAGGAAAGCCAATGTAATATGAATATTTGCCGGATCAACCCAGTTGATCTTATCATCTGATAAAACAGCCTTCAGGGAATTTATCATTCTGAGCAATGTTCCTTCAGGTTCAATTTTTATCCCGATAAAAATTCTTTTCAAGGTCTTCCGGTTATGTTTTAAAGGATCATAATAATCCCATCTGGATATCCTGGATTATAAGTTCAATAAGTATATCTTCACCATAAGGGTCATATTCTGCTTTCAGGTTTGTTCCGAAAATACGGGCTATCCCCTGCCAGAAGGCAGCACTTATAAAACCCCGGTACTGGCGTATAAGGTCATATGAAGTGTTATATGTCTCCCTGTCTATTAGCTTGATAAGCAACTTACCCTGGGTGAATGTCATATTCCTGATGTCATCCTCATATTCTCCGAAAACATCCTTCTCCACATTTTTAATATAATCTTTCCTGTCCTTTTCATTATCCATACGTGCAAGTTCTGCATTTACCTGCGCCAGCCTGTTCCTTACGATAATAGCATAGGGGTATGCCTTTTTCAGATTATAAACGAGTCTTTCATATTTCCTGAACTGGGATCTCATCCTTCTTTTACTCCCGCTCTGATCACCGAGAACCACGACCTCTTTTATTTCGATTTCAGGTAAAACCTCGCCATCTCTATTTACATTCTGCAGCAGGTAGATACGGTTTTGAACGGTATCATTATTCGTTCCGGTTGTATCTGTTTGTCCTGACGCGCAGGCAAACAGAAATACAAAAATTAATATCTGGAATAAAAGTTTCACTGGTAACACATTCTCATGCAAAGTTATCAAATAACGAGCCATTTAAATAACCAGGTACTTATTTATGGAATTATACAATGAATCATGAATAAGTGATATGTGACTATCAGAAAGTTTTATCAGAAAAATGTGATATATATCACAATTGCAATATTCATAACTCAGTTATCAGGGAGGCAGGATTCCCATTTTGATTAAAAATTGACTTTAGCTGAATTATAGTGTAACTTTGTTATATTATTCATTAAACTCGAGTATTATGGCTAGTATTATCCCTGGTTATGAGTATGATATTTTTATCAGCTACCGTCAGAAAGATAATAAGTATGATGGATGGGTTACAGAATTCATCGATCACCTGAAAAGCGAAATAGAAGCAACTTTCAAGGAGGATATTTCAATTTACTTTGACGAAAATCCTCATGATGGATTGCTGGAGATACATAATGTGGATAAAAGTCTTGAGACTAAGTTAAAATCCGTTATCCTCATCCCGATCATTTCGCAGACCTACTGCGATCCCAACAGCTTTGCCTGGGTAAATGAATTTGTTGCATTTAATAAAATGGCTTCATCTGATCCGGTTGGAAGGGATATAAAACTGGCAAGCGGAAATGTGTGCAGCAGAATTATTCCTGTAAAGATCCATGAACTTGACGCTTCCGATACCGAACTGATTGAAAATGAACTTGGCTGCAGGCTCCGTTCCATTGATTTTATTTATTCAAGCGCCGGTGTTAACAGACCATTGAAACCGGGTGATAATCCCGAAAAAAATCTTAACAAGACCTATTACCGTGATCAGATCAATAAAGTAGCCAACGCGGTAAAGGATATTATCTACGGCCTTCACCCTGATGAGAAAAAAAGAGCAACAAAATCATACCAGACAAGAATACAGGCAGGATATATTGAAGGGAAACCTTTATCAGTTGCTGAAACATTTGCCCCGCCAAAACGGATTCCCGGGAAATACATTGCATCTGCAGTTTTCGGGTTACTGGCTATAGTGGCAATGATCATATTTATTCCAAAATTATTTCAAAAGACAAAATCGGAATTATCGTCAGGAGAGTTAATAAAGAAGGCTATTGCTGTTTTACCTGTGTCGAACTTTACAGGTAATTCCGACCTCGATTATATAGCATCAGGAATTCAGGATGCTTTATGCGGCCAGTTAGGCCAGATGAGTAATCTGATTGTCAGACCCAGGGCATCTACCTTACAGTTCAGAAACAGTGAGGAGCCGATCCAGCAAATCGCTAAAAAACTAAGCGTTAATAATATTGTCGAATCATCAATAAAGGGATCTGAAGATAATCTTCAGATTGAAGTAAGACTGATTGAGGCCTTCCCGGCTGAAAAATATATCTGGAGTTCTACATTTAACCAGGACTGGGAAAATATCACCGATATCTACAATGAGATAATACATCGCATTATGGATGAGATTCAAATAAATATATTACCCCAGGATGAGAAGAAACTTTCAGATGAGATGGAACATGATCCCGAGATCCTTAAGCTATATAACAGAGGTATTTACTATATGAATAAAAGGACAACCGAGGATTTTGAGAAAGGAGTAAAATGTTTTAATGAGGCTATTGAGATTGATCCGGCAGATCCTCTACCTTACCTGGGGCTTGCTATAGGATATAGTACTGCCGGCCATACTTCGCCAGTATCAGAAGATGCCGCTGCCAGATCAAAGAGTTATGCCCTGAAAGCCCTTTCACTTGATTCAACACTTGCTGATGCACATGTGGTACTCGCCGAAAAATACCTTTATACTGAGTGGGATTTCCAGGCTGCTGAGAAATCCTTAAAACGTGCATTGGAAATCAATCCAAATATCCCTTCTGCACACTACACTTACGGATGGTATCTTCTTCTTATTAATAAACCCGACGAAGCTGTTAATGAAATGAAAAAGGCTCTGGAAATTGATCCAATCGATCAGGTTAGCCAGGGGTACCTTGCCTGGTTAGACCTGTTTATTGGAAGGTATGAGGATGCTATTAAAGAGTCACAAAAACTTCTGCAACTGCAATCAGACAGTACTCTTGCATATTATGTGATCGGATCATCATATTCTGAAATGAATATGTATTTTGAAGCAATAGAAATGCATACAAAAGGCCTTTCCATTGGCCCCGGATACGAGCATGGACTTGGCATTGCATATGCCCGTGCAGATCAGAAAGACAAGGCAATGGAAGTAGTAAATCAAATGGAAAAATACAGGGATTACTGGTGGTATGCTTACGGACTTGCACAGGTATATGCAGTACTAGGAGAAAAAGACAAAGCTCTTGATTGTCTTGAAATAGCATTTAAGAGTAAAGGCGATTTTGTACCATGGATGATACGTGATCAATATCTGAAATCATTACAGAGTGACCCAAGGTTTATCGACATGTATAACCAATTGAATATTCCCGAATAGTTAATTAAAGATATCAGCAATTTTGTAAATCCTTTTTCTTTGTAAAGCTTTCTCAAAAAGCTAATTTTGAGAAAAGTTTCCATGTATGACTGTAAAGGTTGAAGATCTTGAGGATCAGTCAAAATACAGGCAGATCCTTACAGTTCCATACAATGACCTCACCGGTTTTGTTCTTGATTATCTGAGAAGGGGATCGGGAATGATGGTTTTGTACTGGTCAGTCTGTCTGATCTTCTTCGGAATTGCTCTCACCGTAAGAATTGATATAGCAGGATATTTTCCATTTAAAAATATTATATTCCATTCATTGCTTGGACTGGTGATATTCCCACTGCTGTCAGTTCCTCTACATGAGATCCTTCATGTCATTCCTTTTTACCTGACAGGTGCAAGAAATATCAGGGCAGGGATGGACCTCAAACAATATATCTTCTATGTAACTGCTCACCGTCATGTAACTGAGGCAAAACAATTCAAGATCATTGCGCTGATTCCATTTTTAACAGTAAGCCTGATTTTGCTTTTTCTGATCTTTTATATTCCCGGCTTATGGAAATGGAACCTTTCGCTGCTTCTTTTTGTTCATACAACTATGTGTGCGGGCGATTTTGCCCTCCTTAATTTCTACTGGCTCAACAAAGAAAAAAAAATATATACCTGGGATGATGCAGATGAGAAAATGGCCTATTTTTATGAAGAAATATAAGAAAGATAAAAGACAAAAGTAAAAAGATAAAAGTTGAAGTCCTCCTTCGCTAAAGCTACGGAGGATGAAAAGGGTTTAAGGGAGTTGAAGAAGTTGAGAGAGTTGAATTCCATAGAATCCCTCCGCGATAGCGGAGGGATAGGGGTGGGTTAATCCTCCGTGGTTAAAAAAGAAATACATAAAACCATATATTATGAAAAAGCTGACCATCATTGTTTTAACATTTGTTGCAACAACGGTTCTGATTTACGGTCAGAGGAAGATTGTAAACCTCCCTGATCTGCCAGGATATGTTACTCTTAAATGCGATTTCCACATGCATACTGTCTTTTCAGACGGGAATGTATGGCCAACCATCAGGGTCGATGAAGCCTGGCGTGATGGCCTGGATGCAATAGCCATAACCGATCACCTTGAATACACACCCCATAAAGATTATATCCCTATCGACCATAATGCAGCCTATAAGATCGCGGAAGAATATGCCCTGGAAAATAATCTCATTCTTATCAAGGGTACTGAAATTACCCGAAATATGCCTCCGGGTCATTTCAACGCTCTTTTCATAAAGGATGCTTCCCTGATAAACAAAAATTCGGAGTGGGATTGTTTCAAAGAGGTAATAAACCAGGGCGGCTTTCTCCTCTGGAACCATCCGGGATGGAAAGCTCAGCAACCTGACGGTATTCCCAGAATGTACGATATCCATTACAAACTGATCGAAAATGGATGGCTCCACGGCATTGAATTCTTCAATTACAACGAATATTATCCACTGGTAATGACTTTCTGTAAGAAATATAACCTGGCTGTTATTGGCAACAGTGACATCCATGATATTATATCCGAACAATACATGGCTCCTGCCCCTTCATTCATCAAGCTGGCAGCCAATTCGGTAACAAGGATTATTGTCAGTAAAAAAGCAACCTCACCACTTGTCTACGATGTCAGAAATATCATAACAGGTGAGGAAGAGGTACTCAGAGTGGAGTTGAATTATTAGTTGATATCTATAAGATCCCCTCCTGGGAGGGGTTAGGGGTGGGTTTTATTTAAAAGTTGAAGGGGGTTGAAGAGGTTGAATGTTAATGATATAAATTTTCTTTTGCCAGTTTCAGAACATCATCTTCCCTTGCTATCGGGCGTATCCTGAAGGAATACTCATAACTGTTTTCCAGAAGGCGATACTGCGGATGTATACGGGCGCCCCAGGAGTCATCGCCACCCACACCCATTTGTCCGAGATCGATATTAAGATTTACAAAATCACGTGGTTTAACATTATTTGTATGTGTATTTGCGCTCTTTGCATCCCGCCTGTACATTGATAATCTTCCGGGTGATTCAAAATCGTCGTGGATAAAATTGAGGGTAGCAAATGAGAACAGAGGTTCTCCGATAACAAGGATACCTGTTCCATTATCATCAGTTAATGTAAGCCAGCGTGTGTCGGTCTTATAACCGTTTTCCTGGGGACGTATGTAGGGGACATACTGATCGGCCACGGTACTTTCGTAGAGGCCGATGAATGCAGAAGTCTTCCTGTCGGCATAGTTTTCATGCGGTCCCCGTCCGTACCATTTAAGGTTATTGAATTCATCAGGCAGCTGCATCTGCATGCCCATTCTTGGTATTTCAGGTATCTTATCCGATATCTTGTTGAACGAATTGGAAATGATCATATCACCTGAGCCAAAAATTGTATATACTGATTTATAACCGGCAATCTTTTCATTTTCATTTCCCGGAATATCATACCTGAAAATTATCATCACCTTGCCCAGATCCGGTTCAGTTATATCGGCTTTTGTAATAACAGTCCGTTCCCCTGCCTTCTTCCAGACACTCAGCAGTCTGTTCATTCCATACCCGTAGTCATTATCTGTCGGAGGCCGCCAGAAATCGGGTTCGGGGCCTTTCCTGAACAACTCCCTGCCTTTGTAATTATACGATTCGAGTCTTCCATTTTCAAGATTAAAAACAATTTGCATGTCCACACCACTGACTTTCAGTTTATTACCCTCGGTGCTGGTTTGAAGTATTGTCAGTTTATCCTGTGTTGGTGCTGATGATTTTTCTTCTATTGGCAGCCTGAACTGTTCAGCGGCATAAATATTATTCGGCGGAATGCCGTTCCATTCTTCACTTCGTGAAGCTCTTAAATTCAGAAAATACTCCGCGCCGGGAACAGGTATTACCTTTTCAAACGGAAGAAGAACATGTGTTTTTGCTTTTGGTTTAAAACCGGGAATGGATAATTTCCCGGATTGTATTATTTTACCATCCGATACTATTTCCCAGTCAAAATTGAATTCCGACAGGTCGGTGAAATCATACTTATTGGTTATTCTAATGAGGCCGTTAGCAAGATCAACAGGTTCAAAACCAATATATTGGTATACTTTTTTCACTTCACTAAGTCCTGGCTTGCCTGTCCTGTCGGGCCATACAAGTCCGTTAATACAAAAATTACCATCGCTTGGAATACCCTCTTCACCAAAATCGCCTCCATATGCCCAGTATTTTTCTCCGTTTTCGTCAGTTTTTAACAATCCCTGGTCTACCCAGTCCCACACAAATGCACCCTGCAGTTTTGGATATTTCTCAATTACATCCCAATAGTCCTGTAAATTGCCTGTAGAGTTTCCCATTGCATGAGCATATTCGCAAAGTATGAGGGGTCTGTCATTCTTTTCATCCTTTGCATATTTCTCTATCTGTTCAATCCGCGCATACATAGGACAGAGTATATCGGTATGTCTTTCCGTCGTATTTGTACTCTTTTCCGCACGTTCATACTGTACGGGCCGTGAGTCATCTCTGTTTTTGGTCCACTTATAATTATTCAGGAAATTATGCCCGTCTCCTGCTTCATTACCCAGTGACCAGATTATTACGGAGGGATGGTTCTTATCCCTCTCAACC
>Ga0307419_10001740_pt1 | contig 11196 bp, 9 predicted proteins | sample SalMarWE160230MG_2_FD_202512 | JGI IMG/M metagenome (GOLD analysis project Ga0307419, IMG submission 202512) | Salt marsh sediment microbial communities from the Plum Island Ecosystem LTER, Massachusetts, United States - WE1602-30 | ecosystem: Environmental > Aquatic > Marine > Intertidal zone >... | reverse complement strand
ACCCGACGATGACGATTTTCCCGCCTTTGACACCGATGGCCTCCGCCCGGGGCCTGGAATTTACCATGGTTATTACGTTCCCTTTTATAATAAGTGTAAGATCATATGCCATTTAACACTCCTCCTATAAATAAATTTTTAGGTTATTTCCCCAATATTTAGCCCCTGTCATTAAATAAAACTATCATATTTAATCCAAAACCCAATGTTTATCTCCAACGGGGAACCTGCAATGCGGGACCGGGCAATCATTACAGTTGGACAGGCGCAATTGGGGGAGTCTGGCCCCCTTTGACTGCTCAATATAATCAATTGCCTTTTTGACTTGTTCATTAGCTCCCTTTATTATTAGCGTTACTGCCCCCTCGGCGCCACCTAACCCACCGGCGGCCATAGGCACCGCAGTAGCGCCACTCAATATTTCAATAGCATCCAACTCGGTTACCGTTTTTTCATCTGGGCAGGGAAATAGACCGGTGGGCATCCCCATACCATATTCGTACTTAGCCGGCTTTGCTTCCTTTGTAGCTTGAGTTATAGGAATAGGTATCAATTTTTCCAGTCCAACTGGGTATATCAAATTGAACTTCTTTTTCCTCCAAGCTGAGAGTACCCAGCCCCAAGTGCCACCTTTTATAGTATCACCTACCAAAACACCCACATTACCTTGAGGATCCAAGGCGTTTACCCCCTTGATGAAAACATCGGTAGGTTTCATACGCCCCAAAAGGTCAGAAAGCCGCTCCCCTACTGAAAGCTTTCCATTCTCAATTACCCACAAATCGCGATCCTCCCCAGGGTTACTAATATCACTTGGACTATGACCCCCGAGCACCATTGCCATCTCGACACACATTCCTTTTGGCGTCACCGCGCCGCAAACCCAGTAGTTAGTCTTGGGCTTTTCTCCGGTGATTTCCTCAACAATGAAGTAGGTGCTGCTACTGGGTGATAGAAGCACTATTCCCTCTATTGCCGCCTTTCGAGTTATATCCAACTTGGCGATAGCTTTGGAAATCAATTTTTTAGACTCTGTGGGCGTTAATACAATTTGAGCTAACATATATTCCTCCTGGGGTATCCCCCATTGTTACGGTGCAAAGGTCTTGTATTCAAATAAATTCACTCTCTAGTACTTCAAGGTGTAAAGGGCAAACTACACGCCAAAGGCACCGGAAAGAAGCAGCTGATCAAATTCTTCCTCAGATATACTCAGTAGCTTTTTGCAAACATATTCAATATGTTCACCTATGCAGGGGGCAGGCATTCGCGGTTGGGCTGGGGTCTTTGATAGTTGGCAAGGCTGACCCATGTGGGTAAAATCTCCCATCTCTCTATGTTTCAGAACCCAGAAGATATTTGCCTGCCGAAGTTGAGGGTCTTGGTAAATATCTTCCCCCTTTTGTATTACACCAGCGGCAATGCTGGACGTTTGCATTATGCCCATTATCTCTTGAGCGGTATGATTAATCGTCCATTCACCTATTAATATGTCCAATTCTTCTTCATTTTGCTTTCGGCTTAGAAATGTAGCAAATTTAGCATCTTTAGTCCAGGGGGGAGTACCTATAGCTTTACAAAATTTACCCCACTCCTTGTCAGAGAATACGGCAATAGCACACCAACTATCGTCTCCTTGGCACGGATAAGCGTTGTGGGGTACAGCGTAGGGATGCAGATTACCTCTTCTCACTGATTCCTCTCTGTTAACCTCGCATTCCATAAGATAAGGCCCGAGAAACTGCAGGCAGACCTCACTCTGCGATAGGTCTATCATTTGCCCCTTACCAGTACGGTGACGATAGTCTAAGGCAGTAGCTAGTACAGCTATAGCGAAGTGGGGAACAAAGTAGTCGGAATAGGCAAACATAAGTGATAAAGGGTCTCGGTCAGGCCATCCAGTGAAGTGAACAAAACCCGTTAGGGCATTTAACTGAAGGCCTAGTCCTCCAAGTCTGCTGAAAGGCCCCGTCTGACCTTGATTTGAAGTTCGTAACATAATGATGTCCGGTTTTATTTCTTTTAGGTCTGCGTAGGCTAAGCCCCATTTCTCCATAACGCCAGGGTTAAAATTTTCGACGACAACATCTGCCCAGGATACTAATTTTTTAGCAACGTCTCTTCCCTGAGGATGCTCCAAATCGAGGCTTATGGAATACTTGTTAGCATTATAGAATGCAAAAAAACCAGAACGGTCTATCCCTGGTACATCATCTTTATAAGGCATGGTCGTCCGCAGTCCGCCAGGTCTCTTAGCCGATTCTATGCGAACTACTGTTGCTCCATAATCAGCAAGCGTCTTAGTAGTTAAGGGCCCGGCCACCCACCAAGAGAAATCAGCAACTTTTACTCCCTCAAAGGGTTCTTTTATCATTTTGCGCCTTCTCAAATAACATCAGCTTGCTTTAGTTGGACTAGCTCTGCCGTAGAAATACCTAATTCACTGTAGACTTCCTGGTTATGTTCACCAATAAGTGGCGGCTTTCGTTGTATATTAGTATCAACCTCTGACGATTTGAAGAAATTTCCTGGATAGGTAATGGTTTCGTTTAACTCTGGGTGCTCCACCTGCATCCAGAAATTTCTCGCCTGAAACTGAGGGTCTTTTATTATATCTTTAGGAGAGTATACGGGGAAAATTTTTATTTTCCTTTTTAGGGCTTCCTGGTAGAGCTCTAATTTTGTGTGCCTTGAGAAGAATTGCTCAGCATACGCCTCAAGCTGGCTTTGCACCTCTTTTGTTGTCGCTGCCAAATCATAGCTTTCCCAATTAAAATTTCTTATAAAGTCATCTGCTAACCCTTCCTCATCAATCCATTTCGCAAGTTGTTGATTGCCCATGCTTATCCCAAGTCTGCCTCCGAAGATAATATAAGCAACAAAGCCGTCCTTGCAGGGCCAAATAATACGTTGAGTTGCGGATTTATCAATATGACCGCTCAAAACTGAGCCCTGTCGTTTCAGATTAACCTTGTTTAATTCCCAAAGGGGGATAGTATTGGTTATAGCCCAGACGATGCTGGCTTGAATAGAAACATCCACATACTGACCCTCTCCCGTAACCTGGCGATAATAATGGGCCGTCATTGTTGCCGACGCAGCACTAGACCCGGCGAGCAGCCCGGATTGGGGAAAGCTGATACGCAAAGGGGGACGGTCGGGATAGCCTGTAATATACATAAGGCCTCCCATGGCTACGAGGGTTATATCAGAGGCTTTATAATCCTTATAAGGTCCCTGTTGCCCAAAAGGCGTGATAGAGGTCATGATAATAGATGGTTTAGTTTCCTTAAGGGTAGTGTAATCCAAGCCTAAACTCTCCATATAGCCAACAGGGAAGGACTCAACTACAAAGTCAGCTGTCTGGACTAAGCGCTTGAAGATTTCCTTTCCGCCTGCAGTTTCTAAATTTAGAGTGATACTCCTTTTGTTGAGGTTGTAGGCAAACCAGTAGAGGCTCCTTTCCGGATGGGAGATATTGTGATAAAAAGGCCCAATGTTACGGGAGTGGTCACCACCTGGCTTCTCTACCTTTATGACGTCGGCACCAAGGTCAGCCAGGATTTTCCCGCATAGGAAACCCCTCTCATCTGTTAGGTCTAAAACCCGGTAAGGTGAAAGCATTTTCTCATTCTTCCTAAGTAACTTGATGATAGGTTTAATTCACTATTGGAGATGCAAGCTAAGAGATTAAGCGGGTAGGCGTTTGTCTAAAGGGAAGGTCTGCTTTTCACGCGACGGAAGAGCGATAACTGCCCAGCCAGGCATTACCTCCTCTTCCCTTTGATTAATAGCAGTAGTCTCAATTTCTACACAATTCTCGCCATCTTCATCAATATATTTCTTTATTACCTTCCCCTTCACCCATACCACATCTGAGTGGTAAACAAACTTTCGATATTCGGCAGAGCTTCTCTTAAGCCATCCATCATCACCCATCCAGTTGGTAATCATGTGTATCTGCCAGCAGTGCCTTTGAAACCCAACATCATATTGCATCGGCAGCGCCCCCTGGGCCCGGGCTGCTTCCTTATTGTAGTGAACAGAAAAAATCGGCTCCAATGCATGTGTGTTTGGATCCCGAAAAGACCAGGCCGGGTGACTGCGGTACTGACGGAGTTGAACGCCGTGAGCAGCCAGTCTCGGTATGGGAGCGCCTCCTCCAATAAGAAAGGCTATCTCATCGGTCATTCCGATAGGCCCTTTTACTACCGGTTTGAGCTCTTCCCCAACCTTGACGTCTTCCCAGAAGCGGGTATCTGCCCCTCTTATCTCCTCAGATAAGACCTCTTCCTCTATATCTTTAAGTTCTTGCTCGGTCCAGGGGTGGGGTAATTTAATACTGGCGTACTTACCCATTTTCTTGGCTTTTGCCCGCTCCATTCTTATCGACGACCATTTAACCCTGGCGACAAGCTCGTTTCTCTGATTAGTGTAGGTGTTCTCTTTGCCATCTATGATAATTCTCTCAGCGAATGAACTCGGTTTAGGCCCCTCAAAACCAGTATATATACACTCTGGAGAAATCTTGTCATTACGTAAAATAGGCTTATAAAACTCAGCATCAGTGGCATTATGGAACCCGCCCAGTCCTGCCCAGCCAAATTGCAGCCCGGAAAAAACGGCAAAAATCCACGATGGCGGGGCAACAATACCTCCATACCTGGTCTTTTTGGCATAATCCTCAGAAGACCAGAGCGGGTTGGAATCACCTATGCCGTCGGCAAACTTTCTTATTGCTATCCTAGTGGCCTCTTCATTATTAATCGAGTGTTCAATGCGTAATTTCTTGCCTATTTTTTTACGCATAGTTTCTATCATCTCTTCAGTTATAACTGCCTCTGGCATTTTTACTTTTTTAGATTTCACTGCTACGTAACTCCTACCTTGCTGTGCTAATAACTTAAAGTTTTACGGCCAGTAGAGTTTTCGCGCCTCATTTTTCAACTTAGCCCTGAAATCGGGGTGAGCGATGGCAATCAATTCTTCTGCCCTTCCCCGCAACGATTTTCCCCTCAGGTGAGCAATACCATACTCGGTAACCACGCAGTCGGCACAATTACGGGGGACTGTTACCCCCGTACCTGACTCCAGGGCAGCTACAATCCGTGACGCTGTGCCCCTTCTGGCTGTGGACGGTATAACCGTAATTGACCGCCCGCCTTTGGAGAGCAGAGCGCCGATAGCAAAGGCTGTCTGCCCCCCGGAAGCACTTATTATCTTATAGCCTATACTCTCGGATGATATCTGCCCGGTAAGGTCTACGCTTACAGCGTTGTTTATCGCCACCATGTTATCATGGGCTGAAATCGTCCTGGCATCCCAAAGGTAACTGACATCGACCAGCCAGAAGAGGGGATTGTTGTTAACCCACGCCATATCCTCTTTGCTGGCACCGCCGAGAGAGGTAACCACTGCCTTACCCGGGTTAATAGTCTTACGTTTGCCATTGATGACGCCCTCTCGAACTAGAGCTATCACCCCTGGTGGTGTGGCCTCGGAGTGCCAGCCAAGGTCACATTTATTATTAAAAATACCCAGCTTTACCAGGGGTTCGGTAGTCCTGCCTACTCCAATCTGAAGGGTATCACCGTCTTTGATTAGACTGGACACATATTGAGCAATATCTTTGAGATAAGGTTCAGGCTCCTTGAGCTCCCTACCCGCCAGGCTGCCATCAGCAACTATACCGCCGGTCGCCTGGTGAGGTACGAAATAATCTATTTCGGATACGTGGACGAAATTGTCGCCAAAGGTTCTGATTAGGTTCTCATTTACTTCAGCCAAAACCAATTTGCCCCGCTTAATGTGTTCCCTTTTATTCCATAGGGATGCCCCAAAACTGCAAAACCCTTTATCATCAGGCTGCGATACCTCGGTGATTACTATGTCTGTTTCTCTTAGTGTACTCTCACTCTTGTTAAGAATATCGGGTATTTCAAGGTCACACCTTCTATCGTCCATCATCTGTTGCGAAATTGACGTGGGCATATATATTGTTAACTTGAAGGTATCCTCCCAGCCAGGCTCATACCAGCCAAAGTCATAACCGGGAAACGGCTGAAACACTTTTACGTCCTGTAACTCACTCATCCTGCTGGCAATAGCTAAACCTATAGCATACGCCTCCCGGCCCAGGGTGAAGGAAACATAGTCTCCGGATTTAACAAATTTAGCTGCTTCTTCAGCCGAGATTTGTTTCCTTCTGTATTCTTCTTCCCAATCTTTCATCCCAATCTCCTGTTGAAGTTAAGAGGTTAGATATTATAAGGTGTTATAATTATACCTGTTTCAAGTATTTCTTCATAATAGCTAAAGCTGATTTCGGATTTGTCTGGGCTAGCAACCCGGCTGCATAAAGAATGTACTGCTCATCTACGTAGAATTTGGGGCTTTTAGGCCTGAGAATGTGGCGGCTCTCTTCCCGAAACAAGGCATGCTCTAAAATGTCTCTAGGGTTTGACGAGAACACTATAGGTCCTCCTGTTCCAATCACATGATTTACCCTTGTTAAGTCTTTACCATACTGGACAAACATCTCGCCGGCAGGCCCATAAACTGGTTCTATTTTACCAGCGTGTCTTTCGGTAGCTATCTCCACCGCGATAGAAGCCAGTATCTTCTCAGCAAGGTATTCCTCTTCGGTTTCAGGGACTCTCTCTGTTGATGAGAGTCCTTCGACAACCCTCTCAAAATTTGGGCTTAGTGGAACTTCTCTCATTTTAAGGTACTGTAGTAAGGTGCTTAGGCTGTACCTTACACCAAGGTCCCCTTCGACTGTCCTTTTCACGTAGGGCTCGGGTAAACCCCTTAGTATGACAGCTCCACTAGCTGGATTTCCCTTAGCGACCGAGTGCACATCGGTAGTAGCGCCACCAACATCCACAATAACAAGTTCACCTAAGCCCTCATCCCCGTTAAACCCTTCAGCAAGGAGCTTGGCTGCACTCAATACTGCTGAGGGGGTGGGCATAATTATATCTTTCACCAGTGCCTTAGCTTTGGCTATCCCCTTAGCTTCAATAATATTGTTTATGTATATCTCCCTTATTTCCTTATTACAAGGCTCTATATCAAGCACACCTATCTCGGGCATTACATTATTAGTAAACTTGAAGTATTTACCTGAAGCCTCTGCTATCTTTCCTATCTCATCATATGCTGCCTTGTTTCCGGCTACTACTATATGGGTTCCGGCAAGGTCGGAATGCAAAAGCATATGTGCGTTATGTATTATTACTTTCTTATCGCCTCCGTCGGTACCTCCAGACAGCAGGATTATATCGGGTGCGATTTCCTCTATCTCAGCTACTTCTTGGTTGGTAAGTTCATATGAATAGCGGCCTACTATCTTGGCTCCGGCGCCTAAGGCAGCCCGGGTGGCGGCTTCGCTGGTGAGTTCTGGCACAAAACCAGTTGAGACTATCCGCAACCCGCCGGCAGCACTGCTACAGGCTAGTGCCTCCCTTTTCGGCGAATGATTTATATTTACCTCAGCATCAATTTTCTCAAGGGCCTCTTTGAGGCCTATAGTAATATCCTCTTCCACTGTAGATGTAACCTGAGCTCTTGAGATTATCTTTACTTTATCTAGATCTATTGCAACGACCTTGGTAAATGTACTTCCAAAATCAATGAAAAGTCTAACGCTGCCCATTCACCCAACCTTTAATCTTTGGCCACAAATCGATTATTCTCCATTTATATACAGCGGGACGATATCCGTATTGGCTAAGTCTTACCCTTCGCCTTTAGGTCATTTTTCAGGTCAGCTATAGCCACTTTCAAGTCTACTTCTGGAGGGTAAACCCTATCGAATCCCATTGCTTTGAACTTCTGCTCATCCTCCTTAATGGCATGTCTGCCAACCGCCAGGTTGCCACCCAGATAAAGCAACACATCCCCAAGGCCGGATTCTATGCATTTATCCTTAAATCCGGCTAAATCAAGCTCCGCCATACCATACAGCGAACTTATTAAAATAGCATCGGCCGCTGTTTCTTGAGCTACTTTAATGAATTCCTCTGGCGGGGTAAGCGATCCAAGTTCAACAACCTTGAACCCCTCTTCCTTTAAAACACGGGATAGGATCTTGCTACCAATGACATGAGAGTCTTGGCCTACTGTTCCTGTAACTACAGTTAGTTCCTTTGGCATTGTAATAACCCCTCTTTTTCAAAACTATTTTAGACATAATGCTTTTATAAGGCCGGCTCGCCTTTTATTTTACCTTTACTAAATGCCCAGAAATCTTCAATGACCACCTTAAGGTCCATCTTCCGCCCCTCGGCTTTTTCCCTTTCGGCTACTTTTTCACGGTGAAATTCCTTCACCTCTTCCGGGAAAGGCAGGTTACCAAAATCAAGGTAGCGGCAGGCTCCCTTATTATCCCTAATTCCGAGTACCTTTGACTTGAGATTTATATTACCGGCTAGCGGGGAATCAATTACCCCTGTTTGAACTCCTCTCTCATAGCCAACAGCCACATCACCATCTCCAAGCTCCAGAATCTTATCCATTATCGCCCTAACCTCAAGTTCCGTAATTCTCTCTTCAGTTCTTGTCTCTTCGTTATCTAGAGTAATTTTCTGAGTTCTTACAACATCAAAAATCCACTTGGCTGAGCGGTAACTTACCGCGTGAGCTTCTTTTACTGGGATACCGGCCGCCTCATCAATGGTTCTTACATACACTGCTTCCCCCTCTGCCAGTGCCCCGACCATCGCACTATAATTAAGAAAACCAAAAGACCATCCCATATCCTGCGGATAAGGGAACAAAGGAACTTGATCCAAAAAAAGCCCGGGCAAGATAACATCTTTATAACCAAACTTTTCCAGATACTCCCTGATCAGTTTTCGTAATACTCGTGTCCAGGCTATATCCTGTGCCATATGGCCATACATCATAACACGAGGTATTACACTTTTTACGCCCTGCTCGGCAGCCAGCATGGCAACTACGATAACACCGGCGAGGTCAACGCTCATCGGAAACTGGAGATTAGCGTTTATCCCATCAATATCAGTGGCAATCGTAACTCCTCTCTCAGCATAATACCCTACTAACCGCTGGATATACTGGTATTCTTCAATGCACTCAGCTGCAGTAGGCTTCTTCTCATACCAGCCGAAAGTTATTATAGGGTCAACGAGGGCGGCGGTTATACCAGAGGCGAAGGCGATTTCAGCCATCAATTTAACACCACCGATATTAGTCAGCCTTTGGTTTAAGGCTGCTTCAGTATTTTCGACGACCTTTCTGGTGTTCTTTACACCATGTATTACCGTCGGGTACCCATTTAACTTTGGCTGGCCAGTTCTATTGCTCTCCTCCAACCCTCGCTGTGCCTTGGCGTATTGGCCCGATCGGCAATAACTATCCGGGGTCACCGGAATTATAGGCAAGCCCGCTTCGACTAAAGCCCTGTTAAGCTCAATCTCCTGCTCCAAGATTGGCGTTCCTGCCCTGGGGAAAATGACAGTCTTACCCTCCTTATGCAGCCTTTGCATCACCTTGGTAAAATTCTTATGATCAGGTAAGTTCTTTTGGTATTCCACCGCTTCCTTAAAATTGACTTCCTTACCCGTTGGCCACAGAGAGAGTACTTCTTTTCTCTCTCTAAGAAACCTCTCCTCATCCCATTTCTTATTTTTAACCTTAATTTCCATCTTGTCTCCTTAAGTTGAATTCACTATACCAGTAAACGTGAAAATATCCACTAGCTCGCTTATGTCTCCAATTGACTCGAGATTTAAAATTAAGTCTAAGGATTTATTTGTATCTATCAAGGAGAGGTATGGATGAACACATTCCTTGTATTTGTGACTCACCTCTTCCCAGCTAAGCGGATTCTTTCGATCTCCCTTAGCTACATCTACTTTGCATGAGAAAACATTCCCGTCTCGAAGCTTTACCACTACTTCACCATTGAGTTCCATGAGGCTAGCTCCCATCTCTGAAGGGTGAACATAATTAACCTTTCTCATAAGTTCTTGCACAGTGTACTCTCTGACCCTCTCATCGGTGAATTGCCTCAAAGTCACCTCACCATCAAGCAGGGCAATTGCTACACAAAACTCCAAGCTAAATTTCCCTTCCAGGGCCGTTTTAGGACGATGGTGAATTAGTATACGGGGTACGCCAGAGCTGGTACGGCACTCTATCTCAACCACATCAGTAGGAATTATGTCATATCTTCTTTTTAGGTCTAGAGCAGCTTGTATAGCCCAGTGAGTAGCCGCGCAGGATGGATACGGCTTCAGACCTATTCCATAAGCAGCGATGTAAAATTCGGCACCAAGCCCCAAATCTGTTTGCTCATCATGTTCTGCTTCCCCGCCAAACACTTTGAAAAAGCCAAGGCTACCGCTAAGGATGTTCTCGTCGGCGGTGAACCCACGCCAAGCCAGTATCGCGGCTATAACCCCATTTCTGGCAGCATTCCCGGCGTGAAGTGGCTTGGTCATAGTGCCAAAATTCTTCCTTAATCCTCCGGATAATGAGGCAGCAATACCCAGGGCTATTCTTGCCTTTGTTGCATCCAGCCTTAACATATTAGCTACAGCCGCGGCGGCACCAATGCTTCCCCAGGTTGAGGTAACGTGCCATCCTTGCTCGACGTGATGCTTACCTCCGAATCTTAGGCTCATCTCCACCTCAAAGCCGACAATGTAGCTGAGCAAAACATCTTTCCCGGATAAGCGGAAGCTCTCACCTATAGCCAGAACCGCCGGCAAAATGGCTGCAGTCGGGTGCACCGGCAAGGAAAAATCATCGTAGTCCAAAGCGTGTGCTTTGGTACCGTTAGCCCATGCGGCTAATTGGGCTGAAGTTTTAAAACCACCACCAATAACTCCAGCCTCAGATTTGCTTTTCTCGCCCCTAACATAATCGTTAATTATCTTGCTACTATCTTGCTCACAACCAGCCACCGCAACCCCGAAAAAGTCGAGAATGGAGCGCTTCGCTATATCTATAGCTTGCTTAGTAAGTTGCTCATATGAGGTTTCTACAATAAAGTTGAAATAGCTTTGCTTCACTAAAATCAGACGCTTTGCAGTTTATTAGGTATTGCTTCGACTTGTTTATGCGGGTTATGTACCAACTCTTCTTTAAAAACTACTGGCCTGACTACCTCAAACATAAACAAACGTAAAACAGAAACATTTTACACCACCGCCAGCTTTTTTGCAA
>Ga0307419_10001731_pt1 | contig 11223 bp, 4 predicted proteins | sample SalMarWE160230MG_2_FD_202512 | JGI IMG/M metagenome (GOLD analysis project Ga0307419, IMG submission 202512) | Salt marsh sediment microbial communities from the Plum Island Ecosystem LTER, Massachusetts, United States - WE1602-30 | ecosystem: Environmental > Aquatic > Marine > Intertidal zone >... | reverse complement strand
TCCCATGCCTTCGCGGACATGGGTATGCAGGAACCAGTCGCCGACGGCGGCGGCTAGCTCGTGCCCATGATCGCGTCCGATCAGCTCCACCATCATGTCCAGCGCCGAGATGCCCCCCGAACAGGTTATGCGGTTTCCATCGATTTCGAACAGAGAGGGCGCCACGGCGACCGCCGGAAACTCTTCGCTGAAGGAGGGCTGATGTTCCCAGTGCACGGTGACCCGCCGCCCGTCGAGCAAGCCGGCGCGTGCGAGGATATAAGGTCCGCCGGAAATACCGCCGACGGTGACGCCGCGGCGGGCGAGTTGGCGCAGCCAGGCGAACACGGCCTTATCGTTGAACGTCGCCGGATTGCCGCCGGCGCAGACGAATACGATGTCGGCGTCGCGCTTGGTGCCGACATTGACATCCGGAAGGATCGCGACGCCATTGGATGCGGTGACGGGCTCGCCGCCAGGGCTTGCGTGCCACCAGCGATAGAGTTCATGCCCCGAGATCAGGTTCGCCGCGCGCAAGGGCTCGACGGCGGCGGCGTAAGACATCAAGGCGAAGCCGGGAACCAGCAGGAATCCGACGATGCACGGCTTGTCCGGGATGGGCTTGGCGGTCATGTCGTAAAATGTCAATCAGGCGTCGCTAATTGTCAATAAGGGGAGGGTCCCGGGCGCAACATAGACCGATGCGTTACTCCGCTCTGTCGCTGCTCACCCACGGGCTCACCGGCAACAAAGGCTGGGGTCAAGTCTGGCGCAAGCCGGAGCCGAAGCCCGCTTACGATGCGGTCATTGTCGGCGGCGGGCATGGACTCGCGACCGCCTATTACCTCGCCAAAGAGCACGGCATGACCAACATCGCCGTGCTCGAGAAGGGCTATCTCGGCTCCGGCAATATCGGCCGCAACACCACCATCATCCGCTCCAACTACATGCTTCCCGGCAACAATGCGTTCTATGAGCGTGCCATGACGCTGTGGGAGGGGCTGGCGCAGGACCTGAACTTCAACACCATGGTCAGCCAGCGCGGCATCCTCAACGTGTTCCATTCCGATCCGCAGCGAAATGCCTATGCGCGGCGCGGCAACGCCATGCGTCTCCTCGGCGTCGACGCCGAGCTGCTCAGCCGCGACCAGGTGCGCAAACTCCTACCCTTCGCCGATTTCGACAATGCGCGCTTTCCCATTCGCGGCGCCCTGATGCAGCCCCGCGGCGGCACGGTGCGACATGATGCGGTAGTGTGGGGCTATGCGCGCGCGGCGGACGAGCGCGGCGTCGACATTATTGAACATTGCGAGGTCACCGGGATCCGGGTCGAGGACGGCAAGATCAAAGGCGTGGAGACTACGCGCGGTTTCATCGCCGCGCCGAAAGTCGGGCTTGCCGTCGCCGGCAATTCCTCGCGCGTCGCCGCCATGGCCGGCATCAGGCTCCCCATCGAGGCGCATGTGATCCAGGCCTTCGTCACCGAAGGACTGAAACCTCTGATCGACAATGTCGTGACCTTCGGCGCCGGACATTTCTATGTCAGCCAATCGGATAAAGGCGGGCTGGTGTTCGGCGGCGATCTCGACGGCTACAATTCCTATGCCCAGCGCGGCAATCTGCCGGTGGTCGAAGACGTGGCCGAAGGCGGTCTTGCGCTCTTTCCCAATCTCGCGCGGCTTCGCATCTTGCGGAGCTGGGCGGGCCTGCTCGATATGTCGATGGACGGCTCGCCCATCATCGACAAGACCGATATCGGCGGCCTCTATCTCAGTTGCGGCTGGTGTTATGGCGGCTTCAAGGCCACGCCCGCCTCGGGCGAAAGCTTCGCCTATCTGATCGCGCAAGACGCGCCAAATGGGCTGATCCGTCCCTTCCGTCTCGACCGCTACGCGCGCGGCGCCGTGCTCGACGAGAAGGGCATGGGCGCGCAGCCGAACTTGCACTAGGGGGGCGCGCGGCGATGCGGATCAAGTGTCCTTATTGCGGCGAACGCGACCTCGGCGAATTTACTTATCTCGGCGCCGCCGATCCGAAGCGGCCCGACCCCGGCTCGGCCGACGCCGCCTCGGCCTTTGTCGACTATGTCTATCTGCGCGAGAACCCGGCCGGTCCGAATGCCGAGTTTTGGTATCACGGCGGCGGCTGCCGCTCTTGGCTCAGAGTGGTGCGCGATACGCGCAACCATGAGATCGAGAGTGTGGCGCTCGCGAAGCCGGGCGAGGGCAAGCCATGAGCGGCCAACCTTTCCGGCTGGCGCAAGGCGGCATCATCGACCGCACGCGCTCGCTGTCCTTCAGCTTCGACGGCAAGACTTATTCCGGCCATCCGGGCGACACGCTCGCTTCGGCGCTCCTTGCCAATGGCGTGCGTCTGGTCGGGCGCTCGTTCAAATATCACCGGCCCCGGGGCATCTATAGCGCGGGTGTCGACGAGCCGAACGCGCTCACTGAAATGCGGACCGGCGCGCGGCTCGAGCCGAACACGCGCGCGACCATGGTCGAGCTCTTTCATGGGCTCGAAGCGTCGAGCCAGAACCGCTGGCCGTCGCTCGCATTCGACATCCTGTCGGTGAACTCCTGGCTCAGCCCGTTCCTGTCGGCCGGCTTCTACTACAAGACCTTCATGTGGCCGGCGTCCTTCTGGAAGCGCGTATACGAGCCGCTCATTCGCCGCGGCGCCGGGCTCGGCAGCGCCGCGCGCGAGCCCGACCCCGACCATTACGAGAAGGCCTTCGCCCATTGCGACGTGCTGGTGATTGGCTCCGGGCCGGCCGGACTGATGGCCGCGCTGACGGCCGGCCGCGCCGGCGCGCGCGTGATCCTGGCCGAGCAGGATTTTGAACTTGGCGGTCGGCTGCTGTCGGAACGGCTTTCCATCGACAGCCGGCCTGCATTCGACTGGGCTGAAAGGACGATCGCCGAGCTTGAGATCATGGACAATGTGCGCCTGATGAGGCGCACGACCATCTTCGGGGTCTATGACGGCGGCACGTACGGCGCGGTGGAGCAGGTGTCGGACCACCTCGCGGCCCCGCTTCCACATCAGCCGCGCCAGCGCTCCTGGCGCATTGTGGCCAAGCGCGCGGTGCTCGCCGCGGGCGCGCTCGAGCGCGGGATCGCGTTTCCCAACAACGATCTGCCGGGCGTCATGCTGGGGTCGGCGGTGCGCAGCTACGTCAATCGCTTCGGCACGGCGCCAGGCAGGCGCGCCGTGGTGTTCACCGCGTCCGGCGACGGTTGGGATACCGCGCGCGATCTCGCAGCGAGCGGCGTTCACGTCGAGGCGGTGGTCGACGCGCGCGACCAAGCGCAAGGCGACCCTCAATTCCGGGCATTCTCGGGCGCCGTGGTCGAGAGAGCCAAAGGCTGGCAGCAGATCGACGGCGTCATCGTTCGCGACGCCAAAGGCAAGAGGCACAAGATCGCTTGCGACCTGCTCACCCTATCGAACGGTTGGAACCCGACCTTGCATCTCACCTGCCATCTCGGCGGCAGGCCCGGATGGAACGAGGCTTTGCAAGCCTTCGTGCCGGGGTCGGTGCCGAAGGGCATGAGCGTTGCCGGTGCAGCCGCGGGGCCGCTCACGCTCGCCGCGGCGCTGCAAACCGGGGCGAATCTCGGCGCCGAGGCCGCCAAGGACGCAGGCTTCACCGCTTCGCCGCCGAAGCTGCCACAGGCCGGACAGGACTCGGCCGAAGCGTCGCCAATCTGGCGCGTCAAAAACGCAAAAGGCGCGGCGTTCGTGGACATCCAGAACGACGTCACCACCAAGGACGTCGAGCTTGCGGTCCGCGAAGGCTACGGTCAGAGCGAGCACGTCAAGCGCTACACCACGCTCGGCATGGGGACTGACCAGGGCAAGACCGCCAATGTGCTTGCGCTCGGCCTGCTGTCGGAACTCACCGGCAAGCCGGTCCCCGAGATCGGCACCACGGGTTTCCGGCCGCCTTTTACGCCCGTCACCTGGGGCGCGCTTGCCGGCCATCATCGCGGGCCGGAGTTCAGGCCGAAGCGCTTGCCGCCGTCGCACGCTTGGGCGGAAGAGAATGGCGCGGTGTTCGCCGAGGCCGGGGCCTGGCTCAGGGCGCAATGGTATCGCCGGCCCGGCGAGACCGCTTGGCAGGACAGCGTGAACCGGGAAGCCGCTGCGGTCCGCCGCTCGGTCGGCCTGTGCGACGTCTCCACTCTCGGCAAGATCGACATTCAGGGACCTGACGCGGCCGAATTGCTCGACCGGGTGTACATCAACAGATTCTCGACGCTGAAAGTCGGCCGCACCCGCTACGGCCTGATGCTGCGCGAGGACGGCTTCGCCATGGACGACGGCACCACGGCGCGGCTCGGCGAACAGCACTTTATTATGACCACGACCACCGCCAATGCCGGCAAGGTCATGCAGCATCTGGAGTTCTGCCGCCAGGTGCTGTGGCGGGAGCTCGATGTGCGCCTCGTCTCGGTCTCGGACCATTGGGCGCAATATGCGGTCGCCGGCCCGCGCTCCCGCGAGGTGCTCGCCAAGCTCGCCGATGCGCCGTTCGACATCTCCAGCGAGGCCTTTCCCTATATGGCGGCGGGCGCGCTCACAGTCTGCAGCGGCGTTCCCGCGCGCCTGTTCAGGGTCACCTTCTCCGGCGAGCTTGCCTATGAGCTTGCCGTGCCGGCCCGCTACGGCGATGCGGTGGTGCGCGCCATCATGAAGGCGGGCGCCGAGTTCGGCATCACGCCTTACGGCACCGAGGCGCTCAATGTCTTGCGGATCGAGAAAGGCCATCCCGCCGGGCCCGAGCTCAACGGCCAGACCACGGCGCGCGATCTCGGTCTCCTCGGCATGATGAAGAAGGACAAGGATTTTATCGGCAAAATACTGGCCGACCGCCCGGCGCTGGTCGAGCCGTCGCAGCCGGTCCTGATCGGCGTCAAAGCGGTCGATCCGAACGAAACGCTCACCGCCGGCTCCCATTTCATTCCGGTCGGCGCCATGACAGTGACCGCGAACGATCATGGCTATCTCACCTCGGTGGCATGGTCGCCGGCGCTCGGCCACGATATCGGCATCGGCTTTCTCGCCGATGGCCGCCAGCGCGTCGGCGAACGCATCCGCGCCGTCGACCTGTTGCGCGGGCGCGATGTCGAATGCGAGGTCGCTTCGCCCGTGTTCTTCGATCCGGAAGGAGCGCGCGCCCGTGCCTGAGTCGAGCCTTCCCGCAATTTCGCCGTTCGGCGCAGGCCTTAAGCCCGGACGCTTCGGCAACCGGTTCGAAGGGATAAGTCCGATCACGATCGCGGAACGCGCGGACCTTACACTTTGTATTATGTCGGCGGCCTCGGGGAAAAGCGGCGCCATCGCCGAGCAGGTCGAGGCGCTGACCGGTCTTATTCTGCCGGCCGGACCGAAGCGCGTGAGCGAAAAGGGGCTTTCCTTGATCGGCACGGCGCCAGGCCAATGGCTGGCAATCGCCGACGGCGACGCCACACGCAAGACGCTCGATAAGCTGGCGGAGGCGCTTTCGGGCCTCGCCACGATAGCGGACATCAGCGACGGCAAGGCGGTATTGCGGGTCAGCGGCCCGCGCGTTTGCGACGCGCTTGCCAAAGGCTGTTCGCTCGATCTCGATCCGCGCGCCTTTAAGCCGGGCGACGCCGCGACCACGCCGGTCGCGCTGATCGATTGCCAGATCTGGCAGATCGACGACACTCCGAGCTACGAATTGGCGGTTCCCTCAAGCTTTGCCGGGAGCTTCTGGCATTGGCTGACGTCGTCGTCGGCCGAATTCGGCTATACCGTCGAATAATTGCGCGAGACCGGCCCTGCGGTTGCAATCGGCCGGCAAAACGGGGCTGAAGTGGGCCCCGCAACCGAAGCAATTTCCGGGATTCCCGGGGGATCCGGTCGTTTGCCGGTGGAGAACCTTCCCTCCACCACAGCCAAGCCGAAGTCCCTCGGAAGAAGAGCAAACCGGCTTAAGATCCAACCAGCGCCTTGGAAACCCCAAAAACCCCTGTGGCCAAAATACCACGGCCTCGCGGGAATCGGGTGTTCCTGTTCAACTAACCGTTCAGGAGAGACATCGTCTGCTGTATGCTGAGCATTCCAGGGGGGGACTCGGGTGATTCCGTTTTGACGGACACCTGCGAAGACGGGGGCAAGCGGTTCGAACTAACGAACGAACATCGGGGGCTGGGGGATTATGCGTCTAGCGGCGACGGTTTCACGTTCAGTCATTCCCAGAGTTGCGAATCGAATCGCGCGTCATGCGCGATCGACTGACTCGCGGCGATCCACATTCACTGACATCATGCGCGCCTCGGCGTGCGCGGCGCTTCTTGCCGTTCCTGTCCTTGTCGCCAATGCGCTTCCGGCCAAAGCGCAAGACATCGTTGTCGTCGGGCCGGTTAATCAGACCAACGCGGCTGGGAACACCAACGGTCCGGTCACCCACACCGCGACGGACATCGTGGCCCTGCTGTCGATCATCACGTCAGAGGACGACGATGTGCAATCGGTGGCGACGGCCGTCGCCACGATACAGGGCACGGCTGTTCCGTTCAGTCCGGTCTTGGTGACTCAAAGCACCAATAACGACGGGACAGTTAACACCAATCCTATCGTCACCAACTCGAACACGGAGACGTTCCGCGCGACCGCGATAGCGACTGCCGGCGCCATCGACCTCACCAACACGACGATCCTGGTCGGGACGCTCGCCCGCTCGCGGGCCTCTGCCGATGCGGCGGCCGATTCGCAAGTTACCCAGAGCCACACCCGCACGACGATCAGCAACGCGAACACCTCGCAGAATATCGATCAGATCAACACGAATACACAAAGCTTCTATGTGACGGCGATTGCCACCGCCAACGATGTGCTCCTTTCCAGCTCGGGTCCGGTGACCTCCATCTCCCATGGTGCAAGCGCCGAATCCGACGCCGAAACGCATGCCCATGCCGGCAGCGATGTCATGCAGACGAACACTAATCGTCTCGACGGCACCTTGGGCAGCCCTCTTTCGCTGAGCCAGGACATCAACCAAGCCAACACGAATAGCCAGCGTTTCCTCGCCACCGCCGTCGCCGTCTCCAAGGACGCCACGGTGACGAGGGAGGGCGACACCACCGCGGACGAAAACGGTGTCAACGCCGTGACGCAAAGCGCTGCCTTCGCCGATATCGGCAGCGGAAACACTGTCGTGCAATCGAACTTTAATGGCCTTAGCGGCAGCACAACCACGAGTTCGGACGATCTGAACCTAAGCCTAAATCCGCTCGTACAGAGCAACCAGAACGGTCAGTCGTTTTTCGCCACCGCGGTCGCGGTGACCGGTGACGCCACGGCCTCTAACAAGGGCAACACGAAGGCCGGCGGGCACGGCGTCAATGCGGCGGCCAACGCCAATGCGGAGGCGACGATCGACGATGCCGCAAGTCCTGGCAGCTCCGTCCTTCAAACCAACTCCGCCTCGACGATCGGCGGGACGACAGGTAATGGGTCCGACCTCCAGGAGGGCGGACGGTTCACTCAGACCAACAACAATGAGCAAAAGCTGTTTGCGACCGCGGTTGCCGTTGCCGGTGAGGCCAACGCGTCCAACAGAGGCGATGTCGAGGCCGGCCTCAACGGGGTCAACGCCGAATCTCGCGCCCGGGCGGTCTCGTCGATCAGCACCTCGGTCACACAGCAAAACACCAACACCCAAACCGGACGCGCGAGTGGCGCGAATAGCGGTAGCGACATTGTGACGCTGTCGCAGAACGGCGTGTTCACTCAGACGAACACGACCGATCTTCTTTCCGCGGCAACCTCGGTCGCATTCGCCGAGGACGCCAAGGCGTCCAGCAAGGGCGACATCAAGGCCGAAGGCAACGGCGTCAACGCCGTCTCGGACGCCTATGCCACCGCCGACAACGGCAGCGGGAACACGGTCACCCAGAGCAACACCAACACACAGACCGGATCGATCGGGCCGGGCGCTGCGGCGCGGATCACTCAGAACGGGCCGGTCACCCAGACCAACCAAGTCGAGCTGTCCTCCATCGCCACGGCGATTGCGGTCGCCGGCGATGCGCGTGCCAGAAACGAGGGGAACGTCAAATCGGGCGGCAACGGCGTCAACGCCGAGTCGAATGCCGGCGCGACCGCGACCGCCGGCAACACGATCAGCCAGACGAACACGACTAGACTTGATGCGAGATCGACCGGCAACGCGAGCACTCAAAGTGGAAATCATCCGCAGATCGCGCAGAGCCCATCGGCCTCTCAAACCAACACTGTCGACGATGAGGTGGCGGTGGCCACCTCGGTCGCGATTGCCGGCGACGCAAGCGCGTCCAACAAGGGGAATGTCGAGGCGAAATACAACGGCATCAATGCCGTCTCGAAAGCCGAATCGAACGCCTCGGTCGTCAATTCTATTTCCCAAAACAATATTAACGAGCCGACACCTTGCTCGCCGCAGCCCTGCGACACGCTTACCGCGCTGACGACCGGCAACGGCGGGGACATCGAACAGAGCCACACCGTCAACCAAAGCAACGAGGCCAACAAGTTTGCCTTCGCCACCGCGATTTCGGTCGCGGATGACGCGAAGGTCAGGAACAAGGGCGACATCAAGGCCGAGTATAACGGGGTCAACGCGGTGTCGAGCGCGGCGGCCACCTCCAACGTCGGCAGCGGGATCGACCAGCTGAACGAGAATACGCTCACCGCGGCGACGACCGGCGGGAGCAATACCGTCTCTGCGCCGTCGATCGACCAGGACCAGAGCGTTGACCAGCAGAACGAGAGATTCGCCTTGTCGGCCGCGACCTCGGTGGCGGTCGCCGGCGACGTCAAGGTTTCAAGCCACGGCAACACCGAAGCCGGGCAGAATGGCGTCAACGCCGTGTCGGCGGCCAGCGCCAACGCGGCGTTCGTGAGCGGTGTCAACCAGAGAAACACAAACGATAACCCCCCACTTGATAACCAGGAGCTTCAGAACGCGGCGACCGCCAATGACGATGCGACCATCGACCAGATCCAGAACGTCGATCAGACCAACGACAACGAAAATCTGGCGTTTGCGACGGCTCTGGGCTTCGCCGGCGACGTCAAGGTTTCCAACAAGGGCGACACCAAGGCCAAGGAGAACGGCGTCAACGCCGTCTCCGAATCCATCGTCACCGCCAGGATCGGCCCCGACGGCGCCGACGCCAACACCACCCGCCAGGCAAACACGAACGACCTGACCGCCACGACGGCAGGCGACGATGCCGTTATCCGCCAGAGCCAGCAAACCGGCGACGGGGAAGAGCCGGGGCAGCTCAACGACAATTCCGAAATCATGGCGGCGACCGCGGTGGCAGGGACCGGCGACGTCAAGGTCTTCAATAAGGGAGACTCGAAGGCCGAAGAGAATGGCGTCAACGCCGTGTCGCATGCCGATGCCGGCTCCTCCGTCGCCAACGCGGTCAACCAGAGAAACGACAACAATTTGGACGCTGTCACCCTTGGCGAAGGCGCCCTGATCACCCAGAACCAGCAGGTCGGTAACGAGGAAGAGCCGGGGCAGGCCAACGACAATTTCGAATTCATCGCCGCGACCTCCGTGGCGCACACCGGCGACGTCAAGGTCAAGACCTCCGGAGACATGGAGGTGGGCGTTAACGGCGTCAACGCCGTGTCGCAGGCGGGTGCCGGTTCGGCCGTCAACAAGGTGGTCAACCAGAGCAACGACAATAATGCGGACGCTTCCACCACCGGCGATGGCGCCTTCATCGCCCAGGGTCAATTCGATCTGGGCGTGGCCGGGATCATCAATGCTTTTGGCCAACAGTTTCCCTTTGAGGTCTCGGACTCCTTCCCGGGCGGCCAGACCGTCAGCCAGAGCAACGCCAACGGCGAGCTCGCTTTCGCCACCTCGCTCGCCGGTGCCGGCGACGTGACGGTCGAGAGCGACGGCTACATTGGCGCCGGCGAGACCGGCGTCAAGGCGGCGTCGGTCGCGGTCGCGGATTCGAGCCTGAACAGCTCGGTCAGACAGACCAACGAGAACAGCCTCAGCGCCGACACCCAGGGCGGTCTTGGGACCTTTAACTTCAATACTGGGATATTTGGCATCCAGATCCCGCTCCCGATCCCCGCGATCGTCGTCCAGGATCAAACTGTCGATCAGACCAACGAGAATGGCGAGTTGCTGGCGGCGACCTCGATCTCCCGCGCCGGCGATGTTTATGTGTCGCGCGAGGGCGATACCGGCGCGCCGATGAACGCGATCGACGCGAGCTCGGTGGCAACGTCGCATTCCGAAGTCCTCTCCTCAGTCAATCAGAGCAACAACAACAGCGCCGGCGCCTCGACGACGGGGGAAGGCGCGGTGATCGCCCAGGCGCCGTTCGAGCTTTCCGTTCCGTTCGACATCGGCGATGGGGGCGTTGTTGGTGAGTTCTTCGTCGGCGCCGAGGGCGGCCAGGACGTCGAGCAGACCAACACCAATCTGCAGGCGCTCGCTGCCACCTCGATCGCTTATGCTGGCGACGTCGAAGTCGATGTCGAAGGCAACTCCGAAGGCGGCGACACCGCCATCAATGCGGTGTCAGATGCCTCTTCTTACGCCACGGTCGATGCGGGCGACACGATCAGCCAGACCAACACCAACAGCCTGTCCGCCAACACCGAAGGCTTGGGCGCGCTCATCCTGCAAGATCAACTGGCCGACCAGAGCAACATTAACGGCCAGGCGCTGATCGCCGGAGCGGCGGCGTTCTCCGACCATGTCGATGTCACGGTCAAGGGCGACAGCAAGGGCGGCAAGACCGGGGTGAACGCCGAGTCCAACGCCAAGGCGGTTGCCGGCGTCAAGAATTCCGTCGAGCAGACCAACGATAACCGTCTCGGCGCCTCCACCACCGGCGAGGCGGCGATCGTGACGCAAACGCAGGATGCCGAGCAGGTCAATTTCAACGCCGACTTGGCGGTCGCCGCCGCCGACGCCCAGTCGGAAGACGTCACCGTCCACTACACCGGAAATAGCACGGGCGAGGAAAAGGCCGCCATCAATGCCGAGTCCAAAGCGGTCGCCTTGGCCGGGGTGAAGAAGTCGATCGACCAGAAGAACATCAACGGTCCGGTTCTGCCCCCGCCGCCCGACCCGCTCGAAGAGACAACCGAGGAGCCTGTCGACGCCGAGGCCCAGATCGTGCGTGAGCCTTTGCCCGAGCCGGTCATTCCCACCGGATCGACCGAAGGTTTCCTGGCGGTCCATCGGGT
>Ga0307419_10001727_pt1 | contig 11232 bp, 11 predicted proteins | sample SalMarWE160230MG_2_FD_202512 | JGI IMG/M metagenome (GOLD analysis project Ga0307419, IMG submission 202512) | Salt marsh sediment microbial communities from the Plum Island Ecosystem LTER, Massachusetts, United States - WE1602-30 | ecosystem: Environmental > Aquatic > Marine > Intertidal zone... | reverse complement strand
AAGTAAAGTAATCTGTGTTTCCTGAGGGATCACCCCACCAGGTGGAAGGAACCGACTCCTTATTGAATCTGGTTACCTCAACCCAATTGTCTGGTCCTGGTTGGAAGTCTGGTGGAAGGTCCGGAGGAATCCAAGGCTCACCGGCTAGTACGGTCCCAATATTTGGAAAATGGACTACTAAAGAACAAAGAACCAGTAGCAGTATAGTTGCCCTTTTATCCCCTGTCATGGACACCACTAATACGGTCAATAATAGACCAGAAAAGAGTTTTTGTCAAGAAAAATTGACCAAAGTTTGCGTTTCTTAGTCAAGAAACCTTGACCAAATTACATCTTTTTTTAGCTGAATAGAAATAAAAGCGGGAATGGTTAAAGAAGTGCATTGATATTAGTTATGTGACATTAAACGGTGATTGCCTAAAATTTTATGATGGACAACGTGGTAGCTGAGAGGGAGATGGAATGAAGCGTAACTTTGTTGTTTTGTTTGTTGCCGTAAACGTTTTGATACTGACTTTCGGCGGTTTTCTTGCTTATTCTGATTTGTATACGCGAGAATATAGCCGTCGTACGCACGAAGACACAGCGCTTATTGGAGTGGAATATTTGCCTCTTGCTTATCGTCCAACGTACGAGTATTATGAGGCTAGAAACGGAGAAACAACGTATGTAGTGTCTGAAGGCTCCTGGACGTTAGACTTTTTCCAATCAAGCATTATCATTACGGTCATTGGCAGTTTGTTATGGCTTCTATCTACGAGACAAAAGAAGTGATTGAGGAATAAGCCCTACTTTCTTCAGTCTTTTCATATTAGGAGCCTAATAACAGCGTATTGTTGAAAAACAGCTTTTTTCAGCTATAGGACTTGAAGAAAAAAGGAGGAAGATGGGGGTGATGCCGGATAGCTGGAATTGTCGCCTGTTAAGGTTTCTTTCTTAGGTAGAAGAGAACTCTGATTCTGTAAGTGTCGGTTTGTGATGGGTTATATTTTTTGTCTCCTTCGAATTGGGCGAAAACCTCTACGGAGTCATCCCACCAGTCCTGCTGTTTCGCTTTCCAGTCTATACTGAAATCTCCATCTTTGTTTGTCATCCCAGAGACAAGCACATCGTTACCCATGAAAGACCTGTCCCTCTCGTAAATGTCGATTTTTGCGTCTCCTACCCCTTTACCAGTGTCGCGGGTCATCAAGTTTCCTTCGAAAGTTACTATCGAATTCAAATCTACGCTAGTGGGAGGACAAGACATCTTAAGAGTAGTATCCACTGCACCAGCCGCTGGTTGCATCGGGGCTTCAGTCACTTCCTCCATAACCTGATCCACAGTTAAGTCTTCTATCTCCGCGTCGCAACTTTTTTGCACTGCCTCGATTCCATTCATGCATCCCTGTTTGCTTTCATACGCTTCACTGGCTGCAATTATCTCTCCGTTAGGAGCACTCAAATTGAATCTGAACTTTGAAGCTGCATCCGTGAAAACCACGTATTTTGGATGTGACAGCTTTTCTGCTCCAATTGTCTTGTCTTCTATTTTGGCGTCACAATTCTTTTGTACAGATTTTACTCCGTTCATGCACCCTGCCTTTCTCTCGTACGCTTCACTAACAGCTACAATTTTGTTGTTTGCAGCGCGAAGTCTGAATCTAAATTTGCCTGCGGTGTCTTTGTATACTTGATATTTTGCGTTCAAAATATTCCCCTGTATTAACTACTATACATTGGATTAATAAAAAAGGTTTTCTGCTGATTTTTACCTAATCTCTGCACGGTTATTATCCGAAAATTCTGGGTTTAGATTTAAAGAAACCCGCCGAAAAACAGCCTGTATAGCCTATGCTCAAGTATTGTTAGGGGTTTGGCTCTTCCGAAGATGCGGAAATATTTTTTTCCCATAGCCTCGATCATGTCTCCGATATCATAGCGGGGAAACAGGCAAGACGAGATTATGAGCCTCCCCCACTCGCCGCGCTCTAGTTCATGAAGCATCTTGGCGCCTTTGCCCGTCTCCACCTCAAAGTAGTAAGTGTCATAATTCGGAGAAACGTAAGGCAAGTCATCAAGCTGCTGCGCAAACGCCCCCTCAGTGGCGCTGTACATCTCAACTATCGGAACCTCACCGAAAAATTTTCTGAGAACAGGACCATACTTGAACTGAATCTTTCTCACGCTGGTGCAGACGAGCACCTTAAAATTCCACAGCTCTTTAGGGTGTTTTCCATGTTTCCGCTTAACGTATCTGGCAAAAGAAGTAATCACAGGCGTAACGCCAATAGCAGCTACCACAGGCTGATTTAGTGCAGATTGGTAGACCAACTCGAACCGTTTCTCCCAGTCGGGTCTTGCGATTCCGGAGCCCAGAGCATCTATCTCCTCCTGTCTGGGCACAAGGCTGACCTGATTCAGCATGGGATTGAGTTTCGCGTAGGTTCCGGAGCTGTATCCGTAAGTGATTTTCTGTCCACCAGCGTCAGTGGTGGTTACTGTTGAAGGAAAATTGAGGTTCAGTATCTTTCCCGCCAGAACATCCATGCTGTTCTTTCTGAGGGCATAGTTTGTTATTGCTCGTGCTCCGCACAGGAAAATCTGTTCGATATGGGTTTTAGTGACTGGAAGAACCTTAGATTCACCTGTGGAGCCTCGGGTCATCACCCAACATAACGGCGGCTCAGGCAGTATGACGGAGTGGTTTCCGGCTTTAACTTCCTCAAGGTATGGGCGGAGACCAGAATAGTTGATTGTTGGAAAGTTTGCGCGAAACGTGGACCCGTCTTTGATTTCGTTGGCGGAGTGGCTTTTTCCGTAGCCTGTTTTTGCGTAGCCTTCAAGCAGGCTCTTTAGAACTTTTTGCTGTGCCTCGGCGGGATTCTTTAAGGCTTCATGCCAAGGGGTAACGATGTGTTTCAGGATGTCTACGCCAATCATTGATGTCCCATCGACCCACAATGGATAACTGCGGTTCTGTTAATAGACCACTTGCACGGGTATTATGGTATTGGATTCTTTTTTCTAGCCATAACTGCGCCTATTGCTACTCCCAGTATCACAATTGCGCCAATTATGATTAAGAAGAATGGAAAGATGGAACGTACGTTAATGATGTCCGATACTGCAAGATAGAACATAAAGCCCACTAATATTAGGATGACCCCGCCGACTAATGGACCTAAAATGCTGTACTCTTTTTTCTCATACTTCTCTGGCTGCTCCCCTTTCTCCATCTTCTCCTCTTTTTCGTGTTTCTCTTGTTTTTCCTCTTTCTCTGCCTTTTCGCCTCTGTAATGTACAAACGGTCTAGGTTCGCCAGCCTTCAGAGAGGCGCCGCACCTGGGACAAAAAACATTTTCTTCCTTGACTTCTGAGCCACACTTATGACAATATGGCATAATCTTCACCTTTACAAGTCTAGCTCTTTACTATCTCAATGATGAGTATTTAAAACATACACCCTTGTCACCCATAGAGAAATATTATAAGCGCTTACCGCAAGAAAACAATAAGCGAGGTGAATTACTTGAACAAAAACAAGGAAACGCCCAGCCAATATCAAGAGGGACTCTTCACCGCCGTTTCTATCGGATTTTTCATCCTTCTTGTGGGAACCCTGCTTGTTATCAACCCTAATCTGTTTGGCAAGATTCTGGATTTCTTCAGAGATTTTGATACTGTCAAAGTCCCAAACACGGACGTGACATTCATTGCACCAGAGTTTCCGAGAAGCCACTTGACCCTCTATCAGGCTGCTGGGCAATTCAGCATCGCTTTAGTCTTATGTCAGATAGTCATCTTGGCGTTACGTTTCGTTATCCATTCATCTTGGGGAAAAAGATCAGAAAACGTTGGAAACTTGGTTTTCTGGGTGGGAGCAGCATTTCTCATTCAATCCTTCCTTATCGAAAACACGCAATGGTTCGTATTCTGGTCCACGATAATAATTCTCGTTGGCGTTTCAATGATTGCAAGAGCAGCCGTTATGGCAGTTTCGCGAATCTAACAGTCTCGCCTAAATGTTAGGCTTCGAAGCATCTGGCTTTGACAGAATCTAGGATTTAGGTAACTGTTGTGTTGGCTATTCGGTCAGTGTATTTTTGGTGAAGGTCTTTCGAAGTTATTAAGCCGCCAATCAGATCCAAAAGCAATAGAACCCCATGGATTTTGCTTATGTTTCGTATGAACGCCTTTTCGAAGCTTGGTTTTCCACCTGTTTTGGTAACAACCTTGAGACCCAGTAACCTCTTCCCGATGGTGGCACCATACATTGTCTCCGCAATAGGGAAATAAAGAATGTAGAGTAGACCCATGGCGAAGGGGAAACTAAGTATATTAAAGAATCCAGCGGGATTTGCTATAAAGACAGGTAACATGATGATGGCGAGTGTAATTGTAGTTGCGATGCCCACTATGATGGAATCGACGATGTATGCAATCAGTCGTTTTATCCAGTGTTCCTGCAGATGTGGGTCTTTTTCGAACCTTGCAACAACCGTTTCTGCTGTTGCCTCAAGCGTTACAGGAGTTCCACACTTCGGACAAAACTTTGTGCCCTCAGGCAGTTCTTCTCCGCACTTCGAGCAGTAAATCTTGAACACCACCTTTAATCTACCGTCTCGTTTTTGGCTTTATAAACCGTTTGCGGTGGTTCTCTAATTGCTTTCAACATTACTGTGAGCCGATTTTCTTTCCTATCCAGATAACTAACGTTAGAATGGGTATGAACATGTTGGGCAGCCGCCTGAATATTCGGAGTCTGCGCTTACATGTTTTTCAGTAGCCAATTCCTTGGTCAAAAGCGAACCCACATACAGAACCTGCTCCTTTTTGCTTCCGTAACGATAAACCGTTATCCCTTTACACTTCAGCTTGTAAGCCAGCAGATACACTCGCCTAACGTCTTCCACGGTAGCGTCGGGCGGAAGATTCACTGTCTTCGACACAGCGTTGTCAACGTACTTCTGGAAAGCCGCCTGCATCCGCACATGCCACTCCGGGTCAATATCCAAGGACGTCACAAAGACTCTTCGCACATCTTCTGGAACCGCGTCCATTTTTTGTATAGACCCTGTCTTCGCGGTCTCCAGCATCAGGTCCCCACTGTAAAAGCCCCTCTCTCTTGCCAGTTCTTCGAATCTGGGCTGTGTCTCCAGCAGCCTTGTGCCCTCCATAACGTTTCGAACAAAAGCCACGGCAAAGATTGGCTCTATTCCCCCTGAGCAACCGCCGATTATGCTTATGGTTCCCGTGGGCGCAACCGTGGTGACCGTAGAGTTGCGAATTGTCTTGTAGCCCCGCTTTTCCCAGAGGCTGCCCTCGAAGTTGGGGAAGGCTCCTCTCTGTTCGCCAGTCGCAACAGACTTCTTCGTAGCCTCGTCACTGACAAATTTCATTACCTTTTCTGCTAGGGCTAAGGCTTCCTCCGAATCATAGGGGACACCCAACATGATGAGCATGTCCGCGAAGCCCATAACTCCCAAGCCAACTTTTCTGTTAGCCCGAGTGACTTCACCGATTTCGGGGATAGGATACTTGTTCACGTCGATCACGTTATCCAAAAAGTGAACCGCAACTCTAACTACCCGCCTCAGTTTCTCCCAGTCCACTTCTCCGTCCTTAACCATCTTAGCCAAGTTGATGGAACCCAGATTACATGACTCGAAAGGCAGCAGCGGCTGTTCTCCACACGGGTTTGTGCTCCGAATCTCCCCCACCTGCGGAGTTGGATTATGCCTGTTTATCTCATCAATAAAAATGAGGCCTGGGTCTCCTGTTCTCCAAGCGTTGGAGACTATCAGGTCGAAAACGTGGCGAGCCCGCAGTTTTGCTTCAGCCTTTCCGTTTCTAGGATTTATCAGGGCAACTTCCCCATCTTTTTCTACCGCACCCATAAACTGGTCCGTAACCGCCACTGAAATGTTGAAGTTGGTCAAAACTCCCTCTCTGGACTTCGCTTCAATGAACTTCAGGATGTCCGGGTGGTTCACATCCAGTATTGCCATGTTGGCTCCTCTTCTTCGCCCTCCCTGCTTAATCACGTTAGTGGCGGCGTCATAGATTGTCATAAAAGAGACTGGTCCAGAGGCTACCCCCTTAGTGGAGCCCACTATGTCTCCTGCTGGCCTCAGCTTCGAGAAAGAGAATCCTGTTCCCCCACCGGACTGATGAATCAACGCCATATGCTTCAGGGTGGTGAATATTCCATCTATCGAGTCTTCCACGGGCAAAACGAAACAGGCGGAGAGCTGACCAAGTCTGGTGCCAGCGTTCATGAGAGTGGGCGAGTTGGGTAGAAACTCGCGGTCTGCCATAACCTGATAAAACGTTTCCTCTGTTCTTTCAACATCAGATTTCTTGTCATAGAGAAGGTCAGCCTTAGCCACTGCTCTGGCAACTCTGCGTAACATTTGGCTGGGGGTTTCGATGACTTTGCCCTCATAGTCTTTCATGAGGTACCTGTTTTTCAGCACTTTTATGGCGTTGACTCCCAGCTTTAAATCGTCAACGACGCCGAAGAACTTTTTTTGCTCTCTGATTTCTGTGCGTTTTTGGCGGTACAGAATGTATGCTTTAGCCACATCGGCGTAACCGTTTCTGATGAGAGCCTCCTCAACGAGGTCCTGAACGTTTTCCACGCTGGGAATTTTATCTTTGAAGCGTTCGTTGATGAGCTTCACAATGTCTTCTGAAAGCTCTCTCGCAAGGTCTCCATCCTCCCTCTGGACAGCCTTCAATGCCTTAAGAATGGCGCCAGCTATCTTGTTTTCATCAAAAGCTACTATACGTCCATCCCTTTTTGTGATTTTAGAAGCTTTAACCAACTTCGGTCCCCCAAAATACTAATGTTCACAGTTACTTTAAGGTGTAACTCTCAATTTGAGAATAACGGCTGACACGAACTAAAATCTTTAATTCATTAAAGGCAAAAACAGGTCTGCTACAGCCAGAAACTCCGGTTAATTAGCAAAAAAATGTGATGAAATAATCTGCGACGTTTTTAAGAAATCAAAAAAGGGAAGGTGGGAGATTTTCTGGGTTTCAGCGCCATGACGGATTCTCAGGTTTGTCATCCAGTTGTGATTAGTAAGGAAGGGTTTCCAGCCAAGGATAAAGCTCCCTTATCTTCGCTACTGCCTTTCGCACCTTTTCCTGTGGATAATCGTATGGTAGTAGTTTGCCGTGGTTGTAGTCGTCGTAGGCTTGCATGTCAAAGTAGCCGTGACCGCACAGCAGGAACAGCAGGGTCTTCTCCTCTCCAGTCTCCTTGCATCTTAAAGCCTCATCAATAACAGCCTTAATGGCATGGGTTGGCTCAGGAGCAGGTACTATGACCTCGCTTTTTATGAAGGTTTTTGCGGCGTCGAAGACCTCCAGCTGGTTATAGGCTTTGGTTTCCAGCATATTCGCATCCTTCAAGACGCTTAAAGTGGGCGCTATACCGTGGTACCGTAGACCTCCAGCATGGATTGGTGGCGGTATGAAATTATGTCCTAAGGTATGCATTTTGACTAGGGGTGTAAGCCTCGCTGTGTCGCCGTGGTCGTACATGTATTCCCCTTGGGTAATCGAGGGACAAGCTGTTGCTTCAGTAGCTACGAACTTGGTGTCTTTTGGTGCTTTTCCTGAAACTTTGTCGTGGTAGAATGGCCAGAATAGACCTGAGAAGCTGCTGCCTCCACCTATGCATCCGTAGATTACGTCTGGGTAATCGTCTACCGATGCAAGCTGTTTCTGGGCTTCCTGCCCTACAACTGTTTGATGCAAAAGCACATGATTGAAGACGCTGCCTATACCATAGTTCGTTTCTGGATGAGCCAAGGCATCTTCTACAGCTTCGCTGATGGCAAGTCCTAGGCTTCCAGAACTGTCAGGGTCTTCCGCCAAAGCTTTTCTGCCAGCCTCTGTTTTGTTGCTTGGACTGGCGTGAACCTCGGCGTCATAAGTTTCCATCAGAACCCTTCGGTAAGGCTTTTGGTCGTAGCTGATTCTCACCATGTATACTGTGCATGCGAGGTCGAAAGTCATGCAGCCAAAGGCGATAGCTGAGCCCCACTGGCCGGCTCCGGTTTCGGTAGATATGCGTTCTTTGCCTGCTTTCATGTTGTAGTAGGCTTGTGGAACAGCAGTGTTGGGTTTGTGGCTTCCTGAGGGGCTGACTCCCTCGTACTTGTAATAGATTTTGGCTGGGGTCTTAAGCGCCTTTTCTAGTCGAGTGGCTCTGAACAACGGGGTGGGTCTCCACAGACTGTAGATTTCCCGAACTTCGTCAGGGATGTCTATCCATCTTTCTTTACTCATCTCTTGACCGATAATCTCTTTGGGAAATATTTGGGGAACGATTCCAGCTCCAGGTTTATGCGTTTCCGTTTCTATGAAGGGCGGCATCGGTTTAGGCAGGTCCGGCAGTATGCAGTACCATTTTTTGGGTATTTCTTCTTCGTCTAGCACTATTTTTTTGCGTATCATTAATTTTCACTCTCTTTTCCGGATTTGAGGAATTAACCTTTTTTACTATAAAGCATTTATATAAGCTTTATCGGATAAAAGCGTACTCTAAAGGGTGACAGACGTGTGGAGCCAAATCAAAGAATTCTTCAAAGATTTGCCTGCACAACAACGCGTTGCGCAGCTATTGTTTGATCGGGGCTTCCAAGTTCGTGAAGACGGCAAAGTAGTCAGCGGTGGAATAGAGATACCTCACACCCAGATTGCCAAGGAAGTGGGTGTTGAACGCCGAGCCGTCGACAGCGCCGTTCAAACGATACTTTCGAAGACAGAATTGAAGAGGATTTACATGAATCTTAGGCAAGTGTGCTCGCTGCAGGAGGTTGCTCGCGAGTTTAACCTGAGCGTGATTGTTTTTGTTCCTGAAAACGCTAGCCAGACAGGCATCATAGCCGATGTCACGAAGATAGTGTCAGAGACTGGGCTCAGTATACGGCAGGCTCTGGCTGAAGACCCCAGCACAAGTGAACACCCCAAATTAACCCTGATTCTTGAGGGCGATATTCCGTCAGAACTGATCGGCGAGATAAGGAGACTGCCCGGAACCAGAAGCATCACAGTGTATTAGATTCTTTGGCGAAATAGATTTTGATGGCGGAGTACATTATCCATGCGAGAACAAGTTTTGACACTGTTTCTGGAACCGCAATGCCAATGTTGAATATGTTTAATCCGTAAACTAACCATGAAAACATGACAATAATAAAGGTGACAAGCGCCACAGCTGACCTTTTTTCCACAGTATACATGATGGAAGTGAGGCTCAGCATCACAAAATGAGGCACCGCCACAACATAATGGAGAGAGCCGTACACCTCATTAAACGTTGCCAGCAACTGAACCAGAAAAGTTGAAACTAAAAGGCAGAAGCTGCTGTATTTGGCGTGCTTTTGGAAAACCGTTAACGCGTAGACCATCATGAGAAAACCCGCCAGCAGCAATCCGAGGTTAAATATGGGGGCAGCATCGCTGGTGACTGCATGTCCAAGGTCGCTTAACATATTGTTTTCCCAGCTGAACCACGGCGAAAGAACCAAGGACAACGCGATGGAAGCGTAGACCAGTAAGGGTCCAAAAATGCCGAACAATGCGTAGACCCTCTCCTCCATAATCTGCAACTCCGGTGAAAAGTAACTTTGTTGGTTGGATGCTTATAACAGAATTCCCTTAGGTGTAACTTCTGAACTTCACTTCCTTCGCAGCGCCCCCCTCGATTATCTGCTGCTCAAGTTCCTCCAGTTTACATTTGCATCTTGAAACGTCAGCAACCACAACCCATTCAGCCGATTTTCCTCTACGAAGAGTCCTCGATTCGCTGGAAAGCAGATCAACCCCCTGCATTGCTAGGATATTCGCCGCTTTTGCGAGGGCACCAGGCATATCCGAGAAGGCGATGCTGAATTCAACCAGTTTTGCTTCCGGGTCAGCGAAGGGAACGATCCGAACCTCTTTCTCGTCTAAATCAGCTATCAACATGACGTACATTCCCTCGGAGAGTCTCGCGGCTTCGCGGAGATGGGAGGGCATGGTGATTCTTCCTCTGGAGTCGATTCGAACTATTTCGGTCATTCGCATCTTTTTCAGTCTCCCTTATTCTCTTGCAGAAACCTTTATATAAGATGTGCGGAATATGGGTTTCAACCCACAAGTTACCCATTGGAGGACAAACGATGACAAGGAGGAATAACCTTCACCAGACTACACACCCCAAAAGGAACAAGAGACTACCTGCCTAACGAAGTCCAGCAATACCGCTACATCGAAAACCAGCTGCGAAAAAATTTTGAGTTATGGAACTACAGCGAAGTCCGCTCCCCCACCATCGAATTCGTCGAAACCCTATCCACAGGCGTAGGGTCAGAACTGGTCGACGCAATGTTCAAGTTCCAGGACTTCGACGGAAAGCTTTTGGCATTAAGAGCAGAAATGACGGCGCCAGTCGCCAGAATCGTGACAACCAGGATGCCGTCCGCGCCAGAGCCGATTCGCCTGTTTTACGTCAACAACGTTTTCAGGTACAGCCAATCTTACCTCAAGAGAGAACGAGAGTTCTGTCAGGCTGGAGTTGAACTTGTCGGCTGCAACACCCCAGAGGCTGACGGAGAAATACTTGCTCTGCTTATCTCTTCCCTCAAACAGGTTGGCTTACAGGAAGTAAGAATTGACTTAGGTCACGCCAGCCTACTTAAAGACCTGTTGAATGCTGCAGGATTGGATAAGCAGCAAAAAGTTTCTGTTCAGGGTCTCCTAGCGTGCCGAGACTCGGTGGGACTAAAAAAGTTCATGGAACAGAACAGTTTCCCCTCAAACCTAAGAGAAGCTTTCCTTCAGCTTTCTCGCTGCAGAAGACTGGGTGAAGTTTCGTCAATTTCTCTCAGCGGCTCAAAATACGATAAGCTGAACAAACAGTTAGAGAGCCTCTTGGAGCTTCAGGAAACCTTGGCGGACTATGAGATAGATGACCTTGTGTTCTTCGATTTTTCTTTGACAAAAAAGATCGAATACTACACTGGGATGGTGTTCGAGGCTTCTGTTCCAAACTTGGGTCTTCCCCTCGGCGGCGGAGGCAGATACGACAACTTCATCGAAAAATTTGGAAAACTGAGGCTACCCGCAACAGGCTTCGCTCTGGAAATCGGAAAACTCCTCCAAGCCCTCACCGCACAGGGTTTCGAAATTCCAGAATCCTCAAAAACTAAGGTTATTGTGGCATCCAAATTCAGGGACACTGCAGTGGAG
>Ga0307419_10001726_pt1 | contig 11232 bp, 9 predicted proteins | sample SalMarWE160230MG_2_FD_202512 | JGI IMG/M metagenome (GOLD analysis project Ga0307419, IMG submission 202512) | Salt marsh sediment microbial communities from the Plum Island Ecosystem LTER, Massachusetts, United States - WE1602-30 | ecosystem: Environmental > Aquatic > Marine > Intertidal zone >... | reverse complement strand
TAATCTTTATCAGTGAAATTGAAACCTGTAATGGAATCTATATCAGGATGTTGCCAGTAATATTGAGTGGCATAATCGAAGATAAAATATCTCAGGTATAGTTCTGTTGCCACCTGGCTGAGGGGATCAGGACTTATTTCAACATCGGGAGTTATTCCTCCTCCGTCCCTGACTATTCTGCCGTTTTGTGTTTTAAACTCGGAGATCAGCGAATCGGGAATTATTCCCACGCTTCCATCTTCGTTGCGGTGTGAAAAATCAAGAGCCTGTATGCATCTTCCGCTTGGGATATAATATTTTGCGGTTGTCACCTTAAGTTGGGTATTATAGCTTAAAGGACGTGTAATCTGAACCAACCCCTTACCGTATGAACGTTGTCCGACAATTATACCTCTGTCCAGATCCTGGATCGCTCCGGCTACTATTTCTGCAGCTGAGGCAGAAGTCCTGTTAATAAGTACTGCCAGAGGTATATTTTCATCAACGGCAGCTTTTGTGGTTTTAGAAACTTCATCGAATTGTTTTACTTTACCTTTTGTGGAGACAACCTCTTTCCCGGGTCCAACGAAAAGATTAACGATTCCCACTGCTTCTTTAAGCAGTCCTCCCGGGTTGCTCCTCAGATCAAGTATTATATTACTGGGATTATTCTCTTCCAGGGAGACAAGTGCATTCTTAACTTCCTGAACACAATCCTGTGTAAAATTGGTAAAGCGTATATAACCTGTCTTGTCATCGATCATTCCATAATATGGGACAGGAGGGATTATTATTCTTTCCCTTTTCATCTTGAAGTCCGATTCTGTTCCATCTCTTTCTATCGTAACAGTAATATCTGTACCGGGATTTCCCTTCAGTTTTTCACTCACCATCTCTGAGGAGAAGCCTTTCAGAGATACACTGTCAACTTTTTTTAGTATATCTCCCGCCTTTATACCGGCAATGTCGGCAGGAAAACCTTTGTATACCTCGCTTATTACCACATATTCACCTCCGCCCCGGATCAGGGATCCTATTCCTCCATATTTTCCGGTTGTAAGAAAAACAAATTCATCAGCTTCCGATTCCGGGTAATAAACAGTATATGGATCAAGAATGTTAAGCATATTATCAATTCCGGATTTAATGACCTTGTCTGGATCAATTTCGTCAACATAAAAGGCATTCAGCTCCCTGAAAAGAGAGAAAAAGATATCAAGGTTTTTTGCTATCCGGAAGTCACGAGATTCCTGCATAAAGAGAAATCCGGTACTTATCCCTGCAAAAATCAGTATGCCGAAAAGAATTACTATTCTTTTTGTTCTGGTTTTTTTCATTTGTTATTGCGACTTTATTATAAACGGTGAAAATATAAAGAATATTCTGTAAAGAGTCTGGTAAAGAAATAATTAATGCAACTTTAACATTTTCTGTTTATTCCTTTAATCATAATCTTAAATCTGTCAAATATTTCTTTCATTTCTTTCTCTATCAACCGGTAATCTGAAATAACATCCTTTCTGTAGATAACAATAAATACAATCCGGATATTTTCTTTATCAAGAAGGTTATAGAGAATATGTTTATTTTTGCGGTATGCCTCTCTCATCCTGCGTTTTAGCAGATTCCTTGTGACGGCAAGCCTGAATTTTTTTTTGGAGACACTGAATGCAATCTGTGCCGGGAACGAAAGCGGCATTGGGCTTATGTCCCATACCACCTTAAAAAGGTCTGAATAAAACACTCTTCCTTCATCGAAAAGCGAGCCAAGTATCTTTCGGCTACAGAGTCTCTCGGACTTATTAAATTTATCTCTTGCGGCGTTCATGAACGGAAACTGCCGTGGAAAACCAGTCCCGTTTTCGGCATGATTTTCCCCTGGTGATTATAGTAAATGATCTTACTTATGATTCCTGTTATGGTCCTTAAGGTAATTATCAAGAGCCATTGTCATTGAAGGAGCTTTCGAATTCGGTGCATGTATATCAAGTCTGAGTCCTTCTTGTTCCACAGCACAGGCTGTTGTTGGACCGAAAGCTGCAATTTTAATTTCTCCCTGGACAAAATCAGGAAAATTCTCTTTGAGCGATTTTATTCCCGAAGGACTGTAAAAAACAATTATGTCATATTCAAAGTCATTGATGTTGGAGAAATGACTACTGATTGTTTTATATAGAGTTCCAATCATGTATTTGATGGTGCTCTTATCGAGCAGTTCGGGAATCTCTGCATTATGAGGGTCAGCAAGAGGCACAAAGAAATAATCCTCTTTGTGCTTAGAGATTACATCAATGAGATCCTGGAATTTTGCTTTTCCGTGAAAGATCTTCCTTTTCCTGTAGACAATATATTTCTGCAGGTAAAAGGCAACGTTCTCTGTGATGCAGAAATATTTCATTGTGTCGGGGACCGTTATTCTCAGGTCATTGCAGATCCGGAAGAAGTGATCTATGCCGGTTTTGCTTGTGAATATTACAGCAGAGAAATCAAGAATATTGATTTTTTGCTGCCGAAAATCCTTTATGGAAACACCCTTAACCTGGATAAACGGTTTGAAGTCTATTTTAAGATTGTATTTTTTTGCCAGATCAAAATATGGAGATTTTGCCTCCGAAGGTTCTGGCTGCGACACTAAAATCTTTCTTATTTTCAATGATTTACAGTTTTAGTTTAACTTTCTAGCAATCTCTCATTATTCTAAAACAGGCCTGTAATATATTTCATCAAAACCAGAACAGGTAAAAATTCCAGCGCACAAAGGTATAAAATCAAATAGAAAATTGAAATATTCTTCTTCATAAAAATCAAAAAGAACCGGAATATCCGAATTAGATAAGTGATTGCAAAAGAAAACAATCCTGCAAGAAACAATGATTTAACAGAAAAAAGGTTTGTGTATAATACAAGTATAACAAGGATGAACAGTATTACTGCAAGGTACCTGTATGAATTATATATTGTAATTATGTATTCGTTGAAGAGATCCTTTTCCCCGCTGATATTCCCGGTTATGAGACATAATAGATGACGGGAAGTGATTGCGGCGATTGTAACAACAAAGCAGATAAGCCAGAAAAGAATTCCCGGAATAACGTCCGGAATAAATTCATAGAAATCGGCGGTACGGTATAAGAACAATCCTATATTAAGGAATGTGACCAGGTTTATGATCGTTGACTTCCAGTGAAACAGAACCTGTATATCACGTGAAGCAGGATCACCGATTCCACGAAAGAGGAAAAACCTTTTAATCTCGTGGGACAATCTTTTATAAACGGTGCTGATAAAAATATACAGTACCGAAACAGCCAATACCGCAAATATTAGCCAGTCTTCCTTCAGAGGCTGTTGGGGCAGCTCTTTACCTTCCCTGAGGTTTTGTATTAATGATTCACCGGCTTTGGCTTCTAGTATATTGTTCTTTTCAATAAAAACGAAAGGAAACATGTCTGAATACTGAAACCCGGAAGAAAGAATAAAATTTTCCGTATCGTAAAAGGTAATTTCGGGTCTTGTACCGTCAGAAGTTGTATCTGAAATATGTCTTACAGAATCCTGTTTAGAAGTGATCATGTCGCTCACCGGCAATTTCGGATAAAATATTATTTGCCAGGCGGCTTGCTCCGATCCTGAATAGTGTATTATTGAGCCATTCTTCGCCCAGGCAATAACTGACAATATGATAATATAGCAAGGCATCACCAGCAGTGGTAATGCCGCCTGCAGGTTTAAATCCCACTTTTATACCTGTTTCGGAATAAAAATCTGAAATTGCCCTGCACATTACAAAAGCTGTTTCAGGTGTTGCCGATATTGTTACTTTCCCGGTGGAGGTTTTTATGAAATCAGCACCGGCATCCATTGCAATAAGCGATGCCCTGAAAATATGCTCGTGAGTACCCAGAAGGCCTGATTCAATTATTACTTTAAGCATTTTATCTCCAACAGCTCCCCTGATTTCCCGGATCTCATCAGCAACCTTGTCATAATCGTTAACCATGAAATAACCGAGCGGCATAACAATATCAATTTCATCGGCGCCAGCCTCAATAGCCATTTTACATTCGGCAATCTTAATACTTCTGAAGGTCTGTGATGTTGGAAATGAACCTGCAACAGCTGCGATTTTTACATTTTTGACAGCAAGTTTTTCCTTTACAACAGATACAAAATTAGGGTAAACGCATATAGCTGCCACATTTGGAATATTGCTGAATCTGCCCTGGAAACTGTTTACCTTACCTGTCAAATGAATAATACTGCTCTTACTATCAGTGGTATTGAGGCTTGTCAGGTCAATAAGATTCAGTATTTTCATCAGGAGGCGTTTTTCAGGTACTTCGGGAATGGTGGCAACGATATCTTTAAGTCCCTTCCTGATTTCATTATCTGAAGGGCATGATTTTATCGGTTTTTGATATAATTTTGTCACAGTTATCAGGTAAAACAAATAATCTGATCATGAAAAAGACCGGGTTCAATTTAGTATTTTTTGTTCTTATAATACTTGTATTGACAAATTTTAAGTTGTGAAGAAAAAAATAATATGACTATCAGGAATGAATAATAATAATCTAAGAAATGTTTTTACCATGCATGTACTCATCCCCCCTTCCCCCTTCTCTGCTAAAGCAAAGAAGGGGGTGAGAAGCATTTTAGCCCCTCTTTCCGCCGGCCGGCGGAGAGAGGGGTTGGGGTGAGTTCATGTGATTATATAATTGATATTTAAGCACTTAAAATAGTTTATTATTGAAAGCCGATACTCATTAAAAATAAAAGCAGGATAACGACGGGAAATCTTCCAGGAACTGTTATTCAGATAATCATAGATTATAAATTATTCCTGTTAAGTTTCCTGTTTCTTGCAAGTGAGGCAAAAATACCCAGGATACATAATACTGAGAATATCAGGAACCCGGTTCTCATCGCTGCAATAAGGCCGGGGTAAGTCTTTGGGACAATAGCTTCCTGTCCCAGATATAGAGCAAGGAGCATCATTGCTATTCCCATGCTAAGCATCTGGCCAACCATCCGCATTGTACCGACAACACCAGACGCGACGCCAAGATACTTTTTCTCAACAGAACTCATGATGGCATTGGAGTTTGGTGATGAAAACAGGGCAAATCCGATACCCATAATAACAAGCATGGTAATAATCAGATATATCGGACTCAATTCACTTATAAAGCAAAGCATTATTAATCCTGTTGCAGTAAGTCCCATGCCGCATGAAGCTATAATACCCGGATTATATCTATCAGATAACTTTCCTGCGAAAGGCGACAATAATGCCATCATAACGGGCTGTGATATCATAATGAATCCTGCTGTCTGGGCATCAAAGCCCTTAAGATACTGGAGATAAAGGCTGATGAAAAAACCGGTGGCAGCTGTTGCTGAATAATGTATCAGCGCAGCTATTCCTGAAAATGCAAAGACCCTGTTGCGCAGAATAAGACTAATGTCAAAAACAGGATTTTTGATCCTCTTTTCAAATAGAAGGAAGACTATGGCAAAAACTAAAGCCGAACCCAGGAAGATCCATCCCTGAACAAAAGGCAGTTTTGAGAAACCATACATGAAAAAAGCTATAGAGATTCCATAAATCAAGGATCCCTTCCAGTCGAATTTCTCGCCTTTCGCTTCAGCCCATTCCGGCTTCATTTTTTTAAATATCAGATAAAGAGAAGCAATGCCCAGTGGGACAAGAAATATGAAAATGCTCCTCCACCCGAAATAATGTGTCAGCATTCCGCCAATAACCGGACCGCTTGATAAGCCTGTATATACTGCAGTTATATTTATTCCCATAGCCCTGCCTCGCTCCCCGGGACCGAAAACAGAGGTCAGTATTGCCAGGCTTGTACCAAAGATCATGGCCCCTGAAATCCCCTGGAGTATACGGAACATGATAAGTGATTCAATGTTCCATGAAAAAATTATAAGGAAAGTCGATAATGTAAAAAGAGATATCCCATACGTAAATATTTTCTTCCTGCCCACAATGTCTGCAAGTCTGCCAAAAGGAAGTAAGAACATTGCCGATGACAAGATAAAACTGCCGGGTATCCACCCAAGCTCTATTGCAGTGGTGTTGAAGTCTTTATCTATTGCAGGCAAAGCGAGGTTAACAGCTGAACCAAGAAAAGGAGTGAGAAAAGCTGCAAATGCAGTTACGATCAGAACAGATCTTTTAAGTGATTTTTCATCAGGAGACATTATTTTTTCCTGCATAAACTACTATTCTTTGTTTTTTGTATCAATGATTATTGTAACAGGGCCGTTATTTACCAGATTAACATCCATCATTGCCCCGAACTCACCTGTTTTAACAGGTTTTCCGATAAGGCCGGATAATACAGTAACAAACTTTTCATATAACGGAACAGCAATTAGTGGTGGTGCTGCCTTGATATATGAAGGTCTGTTTCCCTTTTTTGTTCTTGCATGAAGTGTAAACTGGCTGATTACCATTATTTCACCGCCTGTTTCCATAACAGAAAGATTCATCACACCATCGCTGTCATTGAAAATACGAAGCTGTACAATCTTGTTCGCAAGCCATTCAATATCAGTATCATTATCTGACTCTTCAATTCCAACCAGCACCAGGAGTCCGGAACCTATCTCTGATCTTAATTGATTTACGATAGTTACAGAAGCTTTCTTTACACGCTGAATTACAGCTCTCATTCTGACATTTATTTGAGTGTTCAAATATATGCAATCAATTTTAAAAACCTGAAAATGGTGTTTTATATTATATTTGCCCGGTATACGTCTGTTTCATGGATTTACTGACCATTATTGCAGTTGCTTTCGGCTTATCTTTTGACACCTTTGCAGTTTCTCTGTCCTATGGAGTGATCAAGAACAGGATACTATTCAGACAGGCCGTACGGATAGCTTTTATCCTGGCATTTTTTCAGGCGGGGTTTCTGGTTATGGGATTTTTTCTCGGCTCATTTGTAAGCGAATTCATTAAAGCTGCAGATCACTGGATCGCATTGATATTTCTTTCGTTCCTTGGAATAAGAATGATTGTTGAGGGGATAACACAAAAAGAGAAAGGAAAGATCAGAGACCACACTAAACAGCTTGAACTTCTGGCTGTTGCCATTGGGACCAGCATCGATGCATTTGCGGTCGGTATCAGCTTTGCACTTCTTGATATAAAAATCTGGCTTTCCGGAATTATTTTAGGGATAGTGACTTTTCTGGCCTCGATGACAGCAATAAGGATAGGAAAATCAGCTGGAGAAAAACTTGGTCAAAGAGTTGAGATAATAGGAGGATTAATACTGATTACCATTGGTATAAAGATATTTCTTGAACATATACTGGACTGAATTATTTGAAGACACAGGCTTATCTTATTCAGTCTTTAATACAACGGACTGAAAACCCGGATACATTCGGATTTCCTTCTCTTGCAAGACTGCTGGAATTATAATAAAGAATTGCGGAATATGAAGATGATGAAAGGAGCGTAGAGGCACTCCACCATTGAGCATTTAAACCAATGTCCGTATATAATCCGTCATCCGTTCTGTTCCCTCCGGGAAGTGCAGTAAAGCCGGTTTCATCGGTGCCTGTGTTAAGATCGCCCCAGTGTGTATTCCCGGCTTCTTTTAATTTATCACCGGCAACACTTTCCCCGCCAAGATAATTGGTCAGGGTTATCCACTCGCCGTTAGCAGGAACATGCCAGCCGGCAGGGCATAATTTACCTGTATTTACCGTGTACCAGTTATATAAAGCTCCGTATGTAGATTTATATCCCGATTCATCATTATCATACCAACAATATGCCGGAGCAGCGAGATTTTTCCATTCCGTATTTTCTGTAACCAGAGGTATATCTGTACCATCATTATAATGCGTGGTTTTCAGGTTCTCCTGCATCCATGTTTGTGTGCCGATAGTTACAGAATAATATAAATTGTTGTCTGCATCTGCCACTACATATGTTTTAAATGTCTGATCGTCACCGGAAGTAGTTCCAAGTTCATTTGTTGCTTTAATCCTGAAATGGTAGGTTGTTCCCGGGGTTAATCCTGATAAATCTGCACTGACATTAGCAAAGCTGCTCCCAATAACCGGACTTTGTACGGGAGTAACATTGTATCCATAACTTGCCGTTGTTCCCCATTCAAATACAACCGTGGTTGACAGGAAGTTTGGATTCACGGAACCGTTTAATGTGACTGAATTTATTTCCAGATCAGTAACAGCCTCTGCTACAGCGTCAGGGGTCTGACCCGCAGTTGTGAATGTCATATCATTGCCGTAAATTATTCCAAGTGAATTTTCAGCTTTAATTCTGAAATGATAAGTTGTTCCCGGAGTTAATCCGGTCAAGTCAGCGGTGACACTTATTGCGATTGTATCATTAGAAATCGGACTTTGAGCTGCAGAAATTGTATTTCCATAACTTGTTGTGGTTCCGTATTCAAAATCAACTGTCGTTGGCAGCAGGTTTGGATTTACGGTTCCGTTCAGAGTGACTGAATAGGTCTGAATATTTGATGCATCAAGGGCATTTGAAGTGGGCTCATCTCCAAGCGTTTTAAAAGATTCCGAATTTCCATAACCGATACCCGCACTGTTTGTGGCATAGGCTCTTACAAAATACATCGTATTTGGAGAGAGCCCCGTTAAATTGCTGGTAAAAGATAACGATACTGAATCCCATGTCTCAATAGTCAGGCTGTCCTCTACAGTCGGATTCTCTGAAATATTCCAGCAAACCCCTCTTTCGGTAACATCTGCCCCTCCGTCGTCAGTAATGATGCCGCCTGAAACAGCAGATGCTGTAGTAATTTCAGTTACCTCAGTTGTCGATATAACAGGAGTCACTGGTTTTTTTGTGCATGAGAAAAACAAAAAAAGAAACAGGATTACAGATGAGATTTTAAACACTTTTTTCATTTTTATTAGTTTTACTGTATGCCGGCAATAGCCTTGATATTTATGACATTCAATCTTAAGAATGGTAATCACTTAACATCAAATGTAGTAAGAAATTATTCATTAAAGATCAAATAATAATTGTTTAGTTTTCTTTGAGTATTTGCCGGCCAGACCTATATCAGGCCTGATTCTGCTCTTTATTTTTTTATTGTTCTCACCCCGGATACCGGCCCTGCAGCATTTCCCGGATGGGCCTGAAATTTTCAGGGTGTTTTCCATCCTTCTTCAGTAAAAAGATCCCAGTAAACTGAATACCTTCTGTCAAAAAAAGTATAAAAAGGCCTCATTTCAACATCCCCGGGTCTTCCCGTATTGACTGTAACGAAAGTATTTACTTTTCCCTCAACCGGCTTCATCCATGCGGAGGGATCCCTCTCTTCAGTCATCATAACAGGTACAAACATTATGTCTCCTGGAACCGTATCGTTAACAGGGCCAAGATCACCGGCCATTACCAGGGGCCCGTACATTACTGCCACCCTGTTACTGTCATCAGGCATTGCTTCCAGACGGAGAGAGAAAGGGATATTTACTTCTACCAGATCGCCGGTTTTCCAGGTTCTTTCAATGGCAACAAATGATCCCGGCAACTCTTTCACCCGTTTTTTATTCCCGTTTATATTTATTTCAATGCCGTTTTCTGCCCAGAAGGGATACCTGATTTGAAGTACCAGCTTCTGTGGAGAATCAAAATTAAATTCAAGCGAAGTGCCCTGTTCTTCAGGGTATTTTGTATTCTGAATCAGTGTCAAACCTTTTTCCTTCCAGGTAAGTTCAGAAGCAATATACTGGAACACAAACAACTCATTATCATTATGATAATAAATATTTTTCCCATATTTCGAATGGTTTTCCATGCCTGTGCCGATACAGCAGGTAAACCATTCCGGGTCCTGGAATTCTTTATGACCTCCCATATCGAGGGAAAGATTATAAACAACGTGGCCGTTTTCCGGATTTTGAGTGGAAAGGATATGATTGAACAGTGCCCTTTCATAGAAATCGGCAGCAGAAGCATCTGCCTCCCATTCAAAGAGATGTTCGGTGAGCTTAAGCATGTTATATACATTGCATGTTTCTGTTGTCCCTTCTCCAAGCCTGTTCCTCAGCTTATCAGGCTGCCCGAAATATTCATCATTGCCATTCCCTCCGGTAACATATGAATGATGTTTAGTTACAGTTTCCCAGAAAAATTCTGCAGCCTTCCTGTCAGATGTATCACCTGTCAGCTCATAAAGTCGTGATAAAGCAATCAGTTTTGGGATATTTGTATTGGCATGCTTGCCGGGAAGGATATCCTCTTCATTTTTCAGGGGATCGAGAATAGCTTTATGATAGAATATCCGGGAAATCCTTAAGTATTCTTCATTATTTGTATCGGCATAAAGATCAGCAAATGTTTCACTTATTCCGCCATGTTCGCAGTGAAGCATCTTTTGTACCTGTTCATCGTTTAAAGGAATTACTATTGTTCCGATCCAGTCGGCAAATCGTTTTTCAACCTCCAGGGCTGTTTTATTTCCGCACAGGCGGTATGCATCTCTTAATCCTGCCATTACCTTATGCATTGTATAAAATGGAGCCCAGATACCGTTAAGATCAAATCCTGCCGACCGTATTTTACCTTTTGCCACCTCTTCACCGAAGACTTTTTTACCATCAGGCATTGCACCGATATATCCGTCACCATCCTTGTCCTGGAGTATCTTGAGTTCATCAACGATATAATTTACACGGTCAAGAAACCTGCTATCGCCGGTACTCTGGTACATCATTGAACAGCCGCTCAGATAATGGCCAAGACTGTGTCCTGCAAGAGATTCATCCTCCCAGCCCAGGTAGTGTTCCGCCTTTGGCTTCAGTCCGGCTTCAGAATAAAATTTTGCAAGCAGTCGGTCAGATTCATACCCGAGCAGGATACCCTTATTGAGTTCTGTTGCATGGAGAAAGGGTCCTTCAAGGAGTTTCACATCTGTAAGTTCAAATGGAAGTGCTCTGAATGATACGATTTCCGGTCCGTCAGTATAAATCCGGCTCTCTTCCAGTGAAGTACATCCGGAAATGAGAATAATCAACGATAAGACTGATAATGAGTATTTTATGAGCTTTCCCATAACACTATATTTATAGACAATAAGTTTAAATTTAACACTAATTAATTCAATTTATATTGATCGTTGGATAATTTGTTGAATAATGTATATTTCGAATGTAAGATTCCTCAATTCTTCCGCCAACCGGCGGACCCCACTCGGTACCAATCCTCCTGGAAGTTAT
>Ga0307419_10001724_pt1 | contig 11236 bp, 11 predicted proteins | sample SalMarWE160230MG_2_FD_202512 | JGI IMG/M metagenome (GOLD analysis project Ga0307419, IMG submission 202512) | Salt marsh sediment microbial communities from the Plum Island Ecosystem LTER, Massachusetts, United States - WE1602-30 | ecosystem: Environmental > Aquatic > Marine > Intertidal zone... | reverse complement strand
ATCGAGAAGGGTGTGGCCACGCCCGAGCAGATCGAGGAAGCGCGCAGAGAACAGGGGCGCCTCGGCGGTTACCTGAGCGCGCACCTCATCGAGCGCGGCATCCTCAAGGATTCGGCCTTCGCCACCTTCCTCACGTGCCACTACGGTTTCTCCTATCTGCCGCTCAAGGCGTATAACATCAGCGAGGCGGCGCTCAAGGCCATGTCCCCGGATGCGATCCGGGAATACTGCGTTTTCCCCGTCGAGAAGAGCGAAAAACTGCTCTCCATCACCATGGCCGACCCCCTGAACAAAGGGGTGGTGGAGCTGTTGCGCCACGTGACCGAGAGCGAGATCATCGTCTTCATCAGCACCTATACGGAGATCCGCGAGGCCACCAAGACCTACTTCGGAGAGCAGGAATCGTCCGACCGCCTCGACCGCTTCCCTAATGACACGGTCCTGCGCGACGACCTCGTGACCCCGTTCATCTCGCACAGCCTCTACACCGGCGTCAACCGCCGGCGCTATCGGCGCTTCTTCGGCGACCTGGAACTGGACTACCACGTGTACCCGCACACCATCCGGACCCATGCCAAGAACGTCAGCATGAGCGGCGTGCTCTTTGAATCGAACATGGTCCTGCCCAAGAGGTCCCAGGTCGCGATCAGGCTGCGCCTGGACAAGACGCACTCCGTCACGGGCGTCGTGGACGTCGTCCGGTGCGAGTCTAAAAAACTCTCCACGACGGTCTACGGCGATGACAGCCAGGCCTTCAACCTTTTCGAGGTCGCCGCCACGTTCTGCTTCCTTTCCGGTACCGACCAGGACAGCCTCGCGGGCTTCCTCCGCGAAAAACTCCTTCAATAAATCCTCCCCGACAGCACGGCCCCTTCTTAAACTCAAAAAAGCGTTGATTTCCATCTAGGGTGTATATATAATAATTGCCTATACTTAAGGCCGTTAGGGCCCATAGCTCAGTCGGTCAGAGCAGGTGACTCATAATCACTTGGTCCGGGGTTCGAATCCCTGTGGGCCCAATGTTTTTCCGTCACTAGCCTTCTTGGGAGATCGCCCCGGGTCAGCGGACTTCGTGCTGATGTGACCCGGGGAGAACAGAGCATATTTTCAGGGCGCATGGCTCAGTCGGTTAGAGCGCTGCCCTCACATGGCAGAGGTCGAAGGTTCAAGTCCTTCTGCGCCCACATTTTGATTTCCCGGCACGTGCTATCCCGGAAATCACCCCTGCGCGGTCACGTCTTACGGGGCGACCGTGCAGGGGCGAACAATACGTGATCCGCGGGCAGAAAATCTGCCCCTTCAGCGAAGGGAGAGACGCGCCTTGCCCCCCAACATCAAAGAAGAACTCATCAAGCTGATCGGGCTCCAGAAGTTCGACAAGGCCGTCTTTGACCTCAAAAAAGAGAAGGGGGAGGCGCCGGGCAAACTTGCCCGGATCGACGCAGCTGCCGCCGAGATGAAGGCGTGCCTCAAGGGCATGGAAGAAGACCGCCAGAGGATGGCCCTTGAGCAGAAGAAGAGAGAAGGGGACCTTGCGGTCCGGGAGGAAGAGATCAAGAAGGCGCAGGGCCAGCTGGCGCAGCTCAAGACCAACAAGGAATACCAGGCCAAGATGGCGGAGATCGAAAGCCTCAAGGCCGACAAGTCCGTGATCGAGGAAGAGATCCTCGGGTTGATGGAGGCGGTCGAGGCGGCCAAGGCCCCGCTCGAGACAGAACGCCGGCGGCTCGCCGAGGAAGAGAAGAAATTCGGCCAGCAGCGCGCGGCGATCAACGAGCGCGTCAAGCAGATCGACGCCGATATCCAACAGCTTGAGGGCAAGCGCAAGATCGCCGCCGCCGCCGTCGATAAGGGCCTGCTCCAGCACTACGAGCACGTCCTGCAGGGCCGCGGGGACATCGCCCTCGTGCCCGTTCAAGAGAACTCCTGCCAAGGATGCCACATGCTCATCCCGCCGCAGGTCATCAACGAGATCCGCATGCACGAACGGCTCATCAGCTGCGAGACGTGCACGCGCATCCTCTATCTGGAAGACGATGTCGGCATCGCCTGAGGTCGCGTTCTACATTGACGGCTCCTCGATGGGCAACCCCGGAGAGGCCGGGATCGGGATCGTCATCGCTCAGGACGGCCACACGCTCAAGAACATCTCGGCCTACATCGGCGTTGAGACGAGCAACGTCGCCGAGTACACGGCCCTTATCTACGCGCTCGAAGAGGCGCTGGTCATGAAGTCCCGGCGCGTCCGCGTCTTCACGGACAGCGAGCTCCTGCAGCGCCAGATGACGGGCAGATACAAGGTGAAGAACGAGGCCCTCAAGGTCTTGTTCGGCCGGGCGACGCGGCTGGCCGCTGCCCTCGAGGCCTTTGCCATCGAGCGCATCCCGCGCGAGCAGAACAAGGGCGCGGACAAGCTCGCGCGGCTGGGCAGCAAGAACAAAGATAAACCAAAATAGGACAGGTAGTCGCCCGTACGCGAAGAGCGCGGGAGGAAAGTCCGAGCTCCACAGGACAGCGCAGCGGCTAAAAACCGCCCGGCGCGCCACGAGCGCGCCGAGGACCACCCCGGAAGAACACCGGGGTCTTTGGCAGGATGCAAGAGCCGGCCAAAGAGAGCCACAGAGACGAGTCTTCCCGCCGGCGCAAGCTGACGGGGAGGGTGAAACGCGGCAATCTCTGCGCGGAGCAATGCCAAGTAGACCCTGACACCCCGCTTCGGCGGGGATAGGGCGGTCCGCCCGAAGGCAGGGGGGGTTGGCTGCTAGAGCGGGCGGAGCGATCCGCCCGTCGAGTCGAATGACTACCATCTTTGGCTTCGGCCAAGGATCACAGAACTCGGCTTACCGCCTATTTTGGTATTAAATAAGGGCCTGTTCGTCCCTGCTCGTCCGCAAGGCGGGAGGGTGACGAGCAGGGACGCTTTAAAGAAGGTAAGCGAAGTAAAGCGGAGGATAGGATATGTCAGGGCACTCAAAGTGGGCGAGCATCAAGCACAAGAAGGCGGCGATCGACGCCAAGCGCGGCCAGCTCTTCACAAAGCTGATCAAGGAGCTGACCGCCGCGGCGCGGTCCGGCGGCGGCAATCAGGAGACGAACATCCGTCTGCGCACGGCCGTGCAAAAGGCCAAAGAGTCCAACATGCCGTCGGACAACATCGACAAGGCGATCATGCGCGGCACGGGCGAGCTGCCCGGCGTCACCTATGAAGAGGCCACCTATGAAGGATACGGCCCTGCCGGCATCGCCATCATGCTGGACGTCGTCACCGATAACAAGAACCGGACCACGGCGGAGCTGCGCAACATCATGTCAAAGAAGGGGGGGAACATGGCCTCCTCGGGCAGCGTAAGCTTCCTTTTTGCAAAGAAGGGATACATCTCGATAGAGAAGTCCGCCATCGAAGAGGAAAAACTGATGAACGTCGTCCTGGAGGCCGGGGCAGAGGACCTCAAAGGCGAAGGCGATGTCTATGAGGTCACGACCCAGCCGCAGGACCTCGAGGCGGTGAAGGCCGCTCTTGCCCAGGCCAAGGTCCCCGTCCAGTCCGCCGAGATCACGATGGTGCCCGCGACGACCATCAAGGTAGCGGACAAGGGCACGGCCCTGACGATCCTGGGCCTCATGGACACGCTCGAGGAACACGAAGACGTCCAGCACGCCTATTCGAACTTCGACATCCCGGACGCGCTGATGGAGAACGGAGAAAACAAGTAAATGCTGATCTGCGGCATCGACCCCGGATTGAACGTGACGGGTTACGGTCTCCTCGCCGCCACGCCCAAGGGGCTGGTGCTCAAGGGGACCGGTTACGTGCGCACGTCGTCGCGCGACCCGCTGCCGCGGCGCCTGGCCGAGATCCACGGGACGCTGAAGCGGGTCTTCGACCGCCACCGGCCGCAGGCCCTCGTCCTTGAAAAACTCTACGCGCACTACCGGCATCCGGTGACCGCGTCGCTCTTGGGACACGCCCGCGGCGTCATTGCCATGCTGGCCCAGGAATGCGCCATCCCATATTTTGAGTATCCGGCGACGCGCGTCAAGAAGGCCGTCACGGGCAAAGGGCATGCCTCCAAGCAACAGGTCCAGCACATGGTCGAGCACATGCTCGGCGTCAAGGCCGAGGCGCTGGGCCCCGCGGACATCACCGACGCCATCGCTCTGGCCGTGACCCACGCTCTCGTCGCCCGGCGGCAAGAACGGCAAGCCTTGCCCGGATGCGGCCGACGCGGCCGCAAAGGACCGTCATGATCGCACGCATCGAGGGCAGACTGGTCGATAAGAAGAACCACTCTGTCATCCTCGAGAACCACGGGGTCTTTTACGAGGTCTTTCTGCCGCAGATCTCGCTGGGGCGGCTCGACGAGGCCCGGACGCCCGACGGCAGGATGTCCCTGGTGACCTTTCATTACCATCAGGTGGAGCCGGCGCGCAGCATCCCGATCCTGATCGGATTCCTGAACGACCTGGAGAAAGAGTTTTTCGAGATCTTCATCACCGTCTCCGGCATCGGGCCCAAGGCGGCCCTGCGGGCGCTCTCGATGCCTATCGCGCTCATCGCCAAGGCCATCGACGACGGAGATACCGCCGCCCTGCGGTCGCTGCCCGGGATCGGCCCGCAGCGCGCCAGAGAGATCGTCGCCAAGCTCCAGGGCCGGATCAGCCGCTTCGGCCTGCTGCCGAGCGTGCCCCGGGACGCGGCTCCGGAAAGCGCCCGGCGGGACCTGACGGAAGAGGCGGTCGGGGTGCTGATACAGCTCCAGTACAAAAAAACGGAAGCCAAGGAGATGATCGCCCAGGCGCTAAAGAGACAGCCCGAGATCAAAGACCTGCAAGAGCTCTTGAACGCCGTTTACCGGCACCACGGCGGCCGGGATAAGATACCTCGGGCTTGACGAGGGGGTTCCCATGGAAGACACGATCCAACGCGAACGCAATAGATCCGCGATCGAATCCCTGATCTTCATCACGAACAAGCCCATCGCGCCGGAGGAGATCCGCAAGGTCATCGAAGAGATGAGCCTGACCGAGATCAAGGAGACGGTCGAAGAGATCCGCCGCGCGTACGAGGAACGGATGAGCGGTGTGCGCGTCATCGAGATCGCCGGCGGCTTCATGATGGTCACGTCACCCGAGAACGCGGGGACGATCAAGACCTTCTACAAGATCACGCACACCGAGCGGCTCACCGGCCCTTCGCTCGAGACACTGGCCATCATCGCGTACAAGCAGCCGGTCACGCGCGTGGACGTCGAGGCCATCCGGGGCGTCAACGTGGACGGCGTCCTGAGAAGCCTCGTCGAAAAAAACCTGGTGCGCGTCGTCGGCCGCAAGGAGGTCATCGGCCGGCCGTTCGTCTACGGCACGACGCGTTTTTTCCTGGATTACTTCGGCCTCAAATCGCTGGCCGAGCTGCCTAAGATCGAGGAGTTCGCCCAACAAGACAGGCTCATGGACATAAAACTGGCCAGCGGCGAGGGTCCGATCTCGCCGCTGACCCAAGAGGACGAAGAAGATCTATCGCGCGCGCAACAGCAAACGCTGACCCAAGATGCAGCACAACCGCAGTCCGAAACTCCGGAGGCCTCCGATGCCCCTCAAGCAGATCCGTCGGCAAATTGATGCCATCGATAAAGAGATCCTGAAATACCTCAACAAACGCGCCAGCAAGATCCTCGCTATCGGCCGCCTCAAAAAGGCGCGCCGGGCCTCGATCTACGCCCCGGCCCGGGAGAAGGAGATCCTGACGCGCCTGGAGCGGGAGAACAAGGGGCCCTTGACGCACGAGAACCTCAAGGCCATCTACCGCGAGGTCATGTCCGCGTCCTTCTCTCTGGAGAAACCGTTGACGATCGCCTATCTGGGCCCGGCCGCGACCTTCACGCACCTGGCCGCCATGAAACGCTTCGGCTCCTGCGTATCGTACCTGCCGTGCAACAGCATCGGCGACGTCTTTCTCGAGGTCGAAAAGGACCATGCCGACTACGGCGTCGTCCCGATCGAGAACTCGATCGAGGGCGCGGTCTCGCACACCCTCGACATCCTCGTGGACTCGGACCTCAAGATCTGCGCCCAGACCATGCTCGACATCACGCACAACCTCTTGAGCGCCGCGCCCAGGGTCCGGATCCGGCGCATCTACTCCAACCCGCAGGTCTTCGGCCAGTGCCGCCTGTGGATCGAATCGAACCTGCCTAAGGCCGATCTCGTCGAGGTCTCCAGCACAACGCGGGCCGCGCAGATCGCTTCCAAGGAGAAGAACACGTCCTGCATCGCGTCGCTTTTGGCCGCCAAGGAGTACGGCCTTAAGGTCATCGCGCGGGGGATCGAGGACAGCCCGCACAACATCACGAAGTTCCTCGTGATCGGCAAGTACGAGTCCGAACCGACGCAAAAAGACAAGACCTCCATCATGTTCTCGATCAAGGACCGGGTCGGCGCCCTGCACGACATGCTGATGCCCTTCAAGAAGCATGGTATCAACCTGACCAAGATCGAATCGCGGCCGTCCAAGCGCCGGGCCTGGGACTACTACTTCTTCCTGGACCTCTTGGGCCACAGATCGGAGAGGCGCATCCAGAAGGCCCTGGCCGAGCTCGAGGAAAAAAGCAAGTTCCTGAAGGTACTGGGGTCTTACCCCGTCACGGAGTAAGGAGGGGGTCTGCCTGACGGGGATATCCTTGGTCAGGCAAATCATAAACCATGATGGTGCGCATACGTAAAGACATCAAGACGATCCAGACCTACGTGCCGGGCAAGCCCATCGAGGAGGTCAGGCGCGAGCTGGGATTGAAAGATATCATCAAGCTCGCCTCGAACGAGAACGCCCTGGGCCCCAGCCCCAAGGCGCTGGCGGCCATCCGGAAGGCCTGCGTCCACCTCCATCGGTATCCCGAGGGCGGCTGCCCCCTCTTGAAAAAGAAGCTGGCCGGCCGGCTCGGCGTCTCGGAAAGGAACCTCCTCTTCGGCAACGGTTCGGACGAGCTGATCGACATCATCTTAAAGACGCTGCAGGAACCGGATGCAGATATCGTCACGGCCGACGTGACCTTCGTCGAGTACCGGATCATCGGTCAGGTCAACGGATTCCGCGTCCTCGAGGTGCCGCTGCGCGACTTTACCTATGACCTGGAGGCGATGGTCCGCCGCGTCACGCCCAGGACACGGGCCATCTTCATCGCCAACCCCAACAACCCGACGGGCACGATGGTGGACCGGGCCGCGGTCCTCAGGTTCCTGAACAGGGTCAGACGCGACCTCCTCGTCGTCTTCGACGAGGCCTATATCGAATATGCCGCTTCGAAGGCGTTCCCGGATTTACGAACGCTCTTGAAAAGGAAGAACGTCGCGGTCCTGCGCACCTTCTCAAAGGCCTACGGACTGGCCGGGTGCCGCATCGGCTACATGATAGCCGATCCTGCGTTCATCGAGGCGGCGGAGCGCGTCCGTCAGCCCTTTAACGTCAACAGCCTGGCCCAGGCGGCCGCCGCCGCGGCCCTGGACGATGGCGGATTCGTCGGCAGGAACAGCGCCCTCCTTAAAAAGGAAAGGCGCCGTCTGTACCGCGCGCTGGACCGGCTGGGCGTCTGGTATCTTGAGAGCGAGACCAACTTCGTCTTCGTGCGTTTTGCGACCGAGGCGCGCCGTATCTGCCGCGCCCTCCTTAAAAAAGGGGTCATTATCCGCGACATGGCGATGTATGACCTCGACCGGTACGCGCGCATCACGGTCGGCACGCCGGCCGAGAACACGAGACTGATCAAGACCTTAAAGACCGTCTTGGAGGCCATCCGATGATCATCGTGCTGCGGCCTGGAGCGACCCAGGCGGACGTCGACCATATCGTCGAACGCGCCCAGAAACTGGGCCTGAAACCCCACATCTCAAAAGGAACGCAAAGGACGATCATCGGCCTGATCGGGCCCGAGGACGCCTTGAGGGCCATCCCCCTTGAGGTCTTCCCGGGAGTCGAGAACGTCATACCGGTCCTGGCGCCCTACCGTCTCGTCTCGCGGGAATTCAAAAAAGAAGACTCCGAGATCGCGATCTCTGCCAACGTCACGGTCGGCGGCAAAAAGATCACGGTCATCGCCGGCCCCTGCGCCATCGAGAGCGAAGAGCGGCTCCTGGAGATCGGCGAAAAAGCCAAGGCGGCCGGCGCCACGGTCCTGCGCGGCGGCGCCTTCAAGCCGCGTACGTCGCCCTATGACTTTCAGGGGCTCGGGGAGAAGGGGCTCGAGATCCTCAAGCGCGTGAGCGCGCAGCTCGGCATGCCGACCGTGACCGAGGTGATGGACCCGCGCGACGTGGGCCTCGTGGCCCGCTGTGCCGACATCCTGCAGATCGGCGCGCGCAACATGCAGAACTTCAACCTGCTCAAAGAGGTGGGCCAGACGAAAAAACCGATCCTCTTGAAGCGCGGCATGAGCGCGACCATCAAAGAGTGGCTGATGTCCGCCGAGTACATCCTCGCCGAAGGCAACCACAACGTCATCCTGTGCGAACGCGGTATCCGGACGTTCGAGACCGCAACACGCAATACCTTCGACATCAGCGCCATCCCGGTCGTCAAGCACTTGGCGCATCTGCCGATCATCGCAGACCCAAGCCACGCCGCGGGCAAGTACAGCTACGTGCCGGCCCTGGCCAAGGCGGCGGTCGCCGCGGGCTGCGACGGCCTCATCATCGAGACCCACACGAGACCCGAGGAGGCCGCTTCCGACGGCGCACAATCACTCTTGCCGGAGAAACTGACCGAGCTTTTGCGGGAACTCAAGACGATCGCGGCCGCCGTGGGCAGGGAGTTATGACATGAAACGCTACCGGAAAGTGGTCATCCTGGGGGTCGGCCTTTTGGGCGGTTCTCTAGGCCTCCTCCTTAAGAAAAGGAGGCTCGCCCGCATTGTCGTCGGCCACTTCCGCAACCCCAAAAAGATACGCCCGGCCCTGCGCAAGGGCATCATCGACGCCGGGACGACCGATCTGAAAGAGGCCGTGCGCCAGGCGGACATCGTCGTGGTATGCACCCCGGTCAGCGATATCGAACGCAAGCTGGCCCTGCTTAAAAAATGTGTCGGTCCGCGAACGCTCGTCACCGATACAGGCAGCACCAAGGTCTCTATCCTGCGCGCCGCCGCCGGCCTGAACTTCGTCGGCGCCCATCCGCTCGCCGGGTCCGAGATGAGCGGTGCCGCCGCGGCACGCGCCGACCTCTTCCGGGACAGCATCTGCATCCTGACGCCGAAAAAGAAGGACGCGGCCTGGAAGAAGGCGGCGGCCTTCTGGAAGGCCGTGGGCTGCCGCGTCGTCACCCTGGATGCCGAACGCCACGACTTTATCCTGAGCCGCTCGAGCCACCTGCCCCACATGGCCGTCTTCGCGCTGATGGAGACCCTTCCCCGGCACGTTCTGCCTTTCGCCGCCGGCGGCCTCAAAGACACTACCCGCATCGCCCTCTCGCCGCCGTCTTTGTGGACGGACATCTTTCTGGCCAACCGGCGCAACGTTCTCGATGCCCTCACGTCCTACGAGCGCGCGCTCGCGCACCTGAAGACCGCGCTGCGCCTGCGCCGGCGGCGCCGGCTGCTGTCTCTATTGACGAAGAGTCGACACATCCGACGATCCATCCCTTGACATGAGACCTCTTAAGACCATCGTGGCCATAGACGGTCCGGCCGGCTCAGGAAAGAGCACGGTCGCCCGCCGCGTCGCGCAACGGCTCGGCCTCTTTTACATCGACACGGGCGCCATGTATCGGTGTCTGGCGCTCAAGGCCCGGCGCCTGGACCTCGACCCGGCGGATGAGGCCGCCATGATAAAGATGACCCGGTCAACGTCCCTCGCCATGGCGTATGACCCGTCTACCGATCGCCTGTGCGTACAGCTGGACGGGGAGGACGTCACCGAAGAGATCCGCCAGCCGGCCATCACGCAGAGCGTCTCCACTATCGCCCGGATCAAGGAGGTCCGCGAAGAGATGGTGAAGATCCAGCGCCGGCTGGCCGAAGGCCGCCGGGCGGTCCTGGAAGGGCGCGATACGACGACGGTCGTCTTCCCCGAAGCCTACAAAAAATTCTACCTCGATGCGTCGGCCGCCACGCGCGTCCACCGGCGCTTCCTGGAGATGAAGGCCAAGGAGATGCCGGTCGACGAACCGGCCGTCCGGCGTGACATCGAGCAGCGCGACCGCCTCGACTCCACGCGCGTGCACGCGCCGCTGCGCCGGACCCCCGACGCGGTCTACATCGACACGACGGACCTCTCCATCGACGAGGTCACCGACAAGGTGATCGAAGAGATCAATAAAACATGAACGACCAACACCTCATCCGGAACTTCTCGATCATCGCCCATATCGACCACGGCAAGTCGACCCTGGCGGACCGCATCCTGCAGTTCACCGGGGCGATCGACGAACGCCGCTTCCACAATCAGCTCCTCGACGACATGGACATCGAGCAGGAGCGGGGCATCACCATCAAGGCCTCGGCGGTCACGCTCGCCTACCCCGCCCGGGACGGACACACCTACACCCTGAACCTCATCGACACGCCCGGCCACGTGGACTTCACCTATGAGGTGGCCAAGTCACTGGCCGCCTGCGAGGGGGCGCTCCTTTTGATCGACGCCAGCCAGGGCATCGAGGCCCAGACGGTCGCCAACTTCTATCTCGCGCGCGAGCACAACCTCAAGATCATCCCCGTCATCAACAAGATCGACATCGCCGGCATCGACATCGACCGGGTCAGGCACCAGATCAGGGACATCCTGCGCATGCCCGAGGAAGAGATCCTGCTCGCCTCGGCCAAGGAAGGAACCGGCACCCAAGAGATCCTCGAGCGCATCATCAGGATCATCCCGCCGCCGTCGGGCAGCCCCGGCCCCCCTCTGGAAGGCCTCATCTTCGACTCACAGTTCGACACCTACAAAGGCGTCATCATCTACACCCGCCTCTTCAACGGCAGCCTCAAGGCGGGAGACGACATCACGATGATGCAAGCGCACAAGACCTGTACCGTCGAGGAAGTCGGGATCTTCAAGCCCCAGATCGTCTCGACGAAGGGCCTCGCGTGCGGACAGGTCGGGTATCTGACGGCCAACATCCGGGACCCCAAAGAGGTGATGATCGGAGACACGATCACGCTCACCGCCGAACCCGCGGCCACGCCGCTGCCCGGATACAAGCCCGTCAAGCCGCTCGTCTTCTGCGGCATCTACCCGGTCAATGCCAAAGACTTTC
>Ga0307419_10001720_pt1 | contig 11244 bp, 12 predicted proteins | sample SalMarWE160230MG_2_FD_202512 | JGI IMG/M metagenome (GOLD analysis project Ga0307419, IMG submission 202512) | Salt marsh sediment microbial communities from the Plum Island Ecosystem LTER, Massachusetts, United States - WE1602-30 | ecosystem: Environmental > Aquatic > Marine > Intertidal zone... | reverse complement strand
TTTATTTGCTAAAAGAATGAGTCTATTATTCACCCTTAATACGGGGTTAGGGTTTTCGAATGGAAACCTTGCCATATCCTCTGATTTTTCTTGAGCAATCTTACGCTCAGTTATATTAGTATAATTTTGTATAATTCCAATGAATTCGCCTTTCGTATTTTTATAAGGAACTGATCTTACAAGAGTCACAATCTTGGAACCGTCATCGAAATTTGTGACTAATTCATGTTCAGTGTAGTCTTTTCCTCCTTGAATTTGATTCTTTGAGCATAATTCGGTATGACATCGATTTTCGTACCTTAAATTAAGGTCGTAACATTTTTTTCCTATAACATCTTCTTTGGATACACGGAAAAGAGAAGCGTAGGTTTCATTGACTCTAATGATTTCGCATTCTCTATTGATTACTCTTATTGGTAGAGATGCATTAAACATTTGGTTAAATTCCGAATATGCGTGTTCTAATTGGGTTGCTTTTTCAACCGATGATTCCTCGCTCATCTTCAATTTTCGAAATAATAGATCAAATGGTGTTTCTATGCCCGATTCGATTATTGCTTTATAGACAAGGAAAAATGCAATTATCTTAAAAACATGACCAATATAATTAAAAAAGCCAACTACACTAATATAAAAAGTAAATGTCAATTCTGAAATCATCGTAACGATAATAGATACTGCAATTAAAAGAAATATTTTCTGATCAAATTCCCCCTTTTGTTTATATAAGACTAATAGGCTAAAGAAAAAAATTATGACTATAACGTACTCACTAATTATTTTAAACGGAGTTAACCCCACACCTTCGATATAGCATGTAGGGAAGAAACCTTGGAATATCATGGTTATTAAAATAAAAAAGATGATGGTATAACTGACAAATAAATAATTCACGTTTATCTTTTTTTTAATGATCAGAGAAGCAAATAAATATGAGAGCGCTTGCCAATATCGGGCTACGATCCATAACTGAGTTGCTAGATTCGAACCAACTATATTGAATACACCCATTCCTGAGTAAGCTAAGGTGTGAAGTAAATCGATTGCACTTATAAAGAGAAAAGAGACACCTATTATCAAAAAGTAGGAGCTCTTCATGTATTTTCTTGAGTGCCAACCAACAAGAAAAATTCCTCCTGAAATAACAATACTGATTACTTCTGCAATAGAATGAAAAAGGAGGTAAAAAGGAGGTAAGCTTATAAAATAAGTAAGAAATAAACCTATTATTAGTATTCCATATTCAATATAATCTCGACGAAATTTCGATGAATCATCTTTTATATTAAGAATATCTCCGTTATTAAGCATTATATATATAATATTTTTTTTTCATTTATTATATTACCAATTTTTGAAAAACAGTGTAAATCGACGTTTTGTAAATTTGGTATATGAAATCGCTTGGAAATAATCTCTTTATTCTTCTAATCAAATCAGAAATCGCATTTTCATTAAATTTGGGATTTCTGAAATCTAAATCAGGGTCATATTTATGTAAAAATATAGAAAAATCTGCATTCTGCTTATGATTCCTTAATAGAGCTACAATTTTCCCTAAGTATTCTAATGAAATGTCGTATCGATCCCGATCTTGAAAGTCTAGAACATAAATTAATTTTTTAATTTCTTTAATATGGGTTTGAAAGTCGTTTAAATAGCCTTCTCGAAATTGTTCTTGACCACCGAAATCCCAGATGCTATATTCTGAACCTAATGCTTGGAAATTATTGGTTTTAATACCTCTCGTAGGTTTTAACAAGGAAAATTTCGAAATATTCTTCACACCCATCAAACATAAAACAATAGATGATTTACCAGAATTATCTAAACCCATGATTAATACTTTTTTTGTATTAATTGGTAAATCTTCTTTCATTGCTATACTCATATAATTAATTAAAATAAATAATTATGATAAAGTATCGATCACGTCTAAATCTCTTAAGTCTTTAAGTTTTTCGTGATTAATTTGTGTCACAAAAGATTTAATCTCTACTAAGAGCTTAAAGATATTTGGATTCTTAATATAATAGGATTTAGCACCATTTACTTTATCAAAAATAATGAGGTTTTTGTTGCCTAGAGTTTTTAAATGCTGAGAGATTGTAGATTGAGACTTATCTAGGGCTTTTTGAATCTCAGAAGATGTTTTTTTCTCATCTTTTAATAAATTTAAGATTTCCAATCTTGTGTAGTCAGCTAAAACTTTTAGAAATTCAATAAACTCTGTTTTATTTTCACTCATTTAATAAATATCGCATTGTATTTTGGAAGTATGGTTTTAATTACTTTTAAAGATATTTCTAATGATCTATTAATATTAACTAACAACTTATTTATAAATCACCGTAACATTTATATATCGGCATATCGTTATTATACGATAATAGCATTACAAAAAATAATGTTTGATTATGGAAAAATTAGAAAACCAAGTTTTTAATATTGATGAGATTGATAAGAGCATAATTGAATTAATTCAAAAAGAACCTACACTTACTCATACCGAAATCGCAAAACGAGTTGATCGGAGTCAACCCACAATAGGTATGAGGATTCGAAAACTTGAAAAAACAGGGGTTCTAAAATTTCAAGCTGGTATAAATATTAAGACTATGGATTTAATCCTCGCACGAGTTGAAATTCAAACTTTAGAACCAAACGAAACCATAGAATTAGTTAAAAAGTGTCCCTACATGCTAAACGCTTTTCGCTTGAGCGGTACTTTTAATCTCAGTATTTTTGTAATAGGTACCAATATAGCAGATATTGATGAGATGGTTAATAATCATTTTAGAAAAAATCCTAACATCACTTCAGTTTATATGGATATAATTACTGATGTTACAAATGATTTTGTATTACCATTTGATTTCGAAAGTTGTGGTTTCAGTTGTGGTTTAAATCATGATTCAAGTGATATAAGCTGTAAAAAATGCTACCAATTACCACTTTGATTTTATTTTTTTTATTTTGAGTTTTGATAAAAATAATTAATGACTTAGAACTGACATTTTTATTGCAAAAAATTTTTAGGTTACATTACTTTTTAAAATTAATAGATTACTTTATTATACAAAATTAATATTTTGCCAGTGTATCCGAGTAGTAAGGAGGCGGCCTGCAGAGCCGTTGCTTTCAGCATCATGGGTGCAAATCCCATCGCTGGCTCTTATTTCCAACTTTTCATTAATAATGCGTTTTAAAAGGTGAATAAATTATCATGAAGGTTTATAATAGCTTAACATTTAAAAAAGAAGAGTTTAAATCGATTATTCCAAATGAAGTTAAAATGTACGTGTGCGGCCCCACAGTATATGATTCTGCACATATCGGTCATGCAAAATCAGCTGTTACTTTTGATTTAATTCATCGATATCTCAAATTTAAGGGAAATAAAGTAATTGTGGTTAAGAATTATACCGATATAGATGACAAGATTATAGAGAGAGCGAATGAAAAGAATGTCAATTTTAAAGATATAAGTGAGCCTTATATTGCAGAATATGAAGATATAATGAAAGCATTAAATGTAGAAGCTGATACGGCGAATCCAAGGGCCACTGAATTTATTCCAAAAATTATTGATTTCATACAAGAACTTATTTCAAAAGGTAATGCTTATGAAAATAATGGATCTGTTTATTTCTCAGTTAACACATTTGAAAAATATAATACAATTTTCAAGCGCTTTAAAGATGCTGAATCTAAGGATAATGAAACAGAATTAATACTTGATCAAGATACTCAATTTGGAGATGATAAAAGAGACCCTAAAGATTTTGCATTATGGAAAAAAATGAAAGAAGGAGAACCATATTGGGAAAGCCCTTGGGGAAAAGGAAGACCAGGATGGCATATTGAATGCTCGGCTATGGCATTAAACCTCTTGGGAGAAACTATAGACATTCATGGTGGCGGTCAAGATCTTAAATTTCCACACCACCCGAATGAGATAGCTCAATCAGAATCATATACGGGTAAATCTTTTTCAAATTTCTTCGTCCATAATGGATTTATAAATGTTGATGATGAAAAAATGTCAAAGAGTCTAAAAAATTTCTTTTTGGTAACTGATATATTAAAAGAATATGATCCTATGGTTGTTCGGTGGTATTTAGTTTCAAGTCATTATCGAAGTTCAATTAATTATTCTCCTGATAGCTTAGTACAGTCTAAAAAAGAATACACTAAATTATTGAATACTATTAAGAAGGTATATGAAAGCGTTCAAATCAAGAAAGATACTAAAGAAATGAATGATCTAATTCACAGAATAGAGCTTGCATACAAAAACATAATTACAGCAATGGATGATGATTTTGATACACCAGTTGCAATAGCTGAAATCTTGACCTTATTTCGAGAAATAAATAAAGTGATCCTTCAAGACGCAAAAGAAATCACTGAATCATTTAAAAAATCTTTTACAAACTTTATCGATAACATGGAAACCATTTTAGGTGTTTTTCCAGATATTAAAAATACAATCTTAGGTTATAATAAAGGTACAGATGAACAAGAAATAATGATTAAAAACCTAATCGAATTGATCACCACAATAAGAGATCAAATGAGACAAAAGAAATTATACGAAATGAGCGATCAAATCAGAGACAGATTACGTGAGCTAGGAATTGATATTGAAGATAGGAAAATTTAGGTAAAATCTCGTGATAAGTCTCGAGAAAATCTTATGGGACAATAAGCTACATGTTTTTTTAATAGGTTCTGGTGGTATTTGTTCATATTACTCCACCACTATTAAATCCCAAAACAGAAAGCCTCTATTTGGCTGGTATCAACGAACATTTCGATGGTAAAGTAGTTTTAGGAGAACATAGAATGTGATTCAATCTAAACCCTAAAGAAATCTAATTATAATCTTAATAATTACGAATCAAAAAAGAATTAGGGAATTATTTCAATTTTGCCTGAATGAATGCCCCGATTTTATCTATTCCCTCTTGACCTTCCGGAGCCCAAGCACTAAAGGCTTGGAAGGCATGTATCATGTCCTCGAAAACCTCTAATTGAACATCAACCCCCATCTTCTTAGCCTTTTCTGCAAATCTTACAGAATCGTCTTCAATTATTTCAGCAGTTCCAACATGTATGAGTATTGATGGTAAGCCATGCAAATCTGCGTATAGAGGAGATATGTACGGGTTTTTTGGATCATTATCCCCAACATACAATTCAGCCATAAATACCATGTCATAATATTGTAAGAAAGGGTCAGCTTTCGCGTTGCGATATAACGATTCACCTGTTAGAGCTAAATCTGTCCAAGGAGAAAGACACACTCCCGCGGCTGGTATGCGAATATTGTCATCTCTAAGTCTTATCAACGTAACCAAGGTTAATCCGCCTCCTGCAGATTCTCCAGCAATCACTATTTTACTTGGAGAAATTTTTTGATCTTCAATTAACCATTTATACGATTTTATAGCATCTTCCACTGCTGCTGGGAAAGGATGTTCTGGAGCTAATCGATATTCGATTAATAATACTCTTGCTTTAGCAGCTCGACCAATCCTCATTGCAAGATCTTGATGGGAAATGAAAGAACCCGATATATAACCGCCCCCATGAAGATATAAAACAACCTTATCAGAATCAGATAATGATTCCGGAGCTGATATCCATATAGCTTTCATTCCATTAATATCCACGGGCTCAATTTTCACGTCTTTTGGAATTTTTACCAATGAACCTAGCACTTCTAAAGCTTTTCGTGATTCTTCCACTCTTTTTTTCATCGCCGTGTTAGCATTGTTTTTTAAGAGCTTGATCACGCTTTCCATTCCTTTACTGACCATTTTAATATACTCATAGATTTTTAATTATTTCATTTAATAACATGAAAAAGGTAAAATCTTAAATTAATTTTTTTTAACTGACTCTCATTAATATTAATCTTAATGTGAATTGCTATTACAATCATGTTTAAATGAGATATAAGAATTACTAGATCATGCCAAATATTACAATTGATGGACCAAAATTAGATGATTTGGATCTAAAAAGAACCCTAATTAAAGAAATCACGGATTCAATAGAAAAAGCTTATAAAATCCCTAGAGATCATATCGTTGTTATATTTAGGGCTCAATCACCTGAAGATGTGGGTATCGCCGGGAAACTTCTCTTAGATATGAAAAGCCAGAAACCTCAATAAAATGAATTGTTGGAATAATCTAATGTAATTTAACGAAAAAACTCACAAATTTTCTCTTAAAATCTCTTTTAATCTGAATTTTTACTTTCTATATAGATGAAAATTAGAATTGATGAAAATCATCATTTTCTCATATAAAAAGCATGTCTAATATCTATATATAATCTATAGTCTATAGAGAAATAATTTAAACGTGAATGAAAGTATATTTATTATAATAATGAGAAAAAAAATGTGATGAAAAAAATGAAAAAAATAATAGTCAAAGAATTTGTGTGTCCCGAATGTGGACAGTTAAGATGGTTAAAAGTTGAAAATATTTGTGCAGATTGCAGAGATAAAAGAATTCTTAATGAAATTTCACAAATGCGAAAAATAAATAAAGAAATAATATTAGAAAATTTAGTGTATTAAGTCATTTGATTTACTTAATGCTTTTTATGAGTTTTAAATTGTTTTTTATAAAAAATAATATTTCAGCGTTCTATTTTAAAAAATTAAAATTAAAAAAGATAAATAGTGGTAATTCATGCTCCATTTACGATTTTAACTTTTGGAGCATATGCATCTTGAACAGCATAGTTGTTAAAATTGATACTATAATGATCTCGCCAGTGTAATTGAATGTCTTCAAGCATAGCTTCATGGATACTTTCTTTAATCTTCCCTTTCGCTTGGATGAGCGTGCCCATCGGAGCTGCAAGAATTTCGCTATCTTTAACCACAATTTTTCCTTCTTTTATCGTATACGCAGCACTTGAGAATGCTTTTTCAATGTCATGACCGGTAAAGTTCTCGGGATCTAGTTTATAGATAGAGACATCTCCTATGGCTCCAATGCCGAGGTGACCTCGATCCTTTAATCCTAAATTCTTTGCGTTTCCTGCTCGAGTGACTATGCACAATTCATTGAGAGTATATTCACGATCCAAATTTGGTAATGTTGAAGAGCTGCTCGCTTTCTTCGAAACGACTTTTTCTAGCATTTCTTTCCGGAAAATGCTTTTTCAAAAACACGAAGTAATCAAAGATATTCTTGATGGTTTTGAATTGGAAGATTTAGTATTAAAATATAAAAGTAGGAAAGCATTGAGTGCAAGATTGAATCAATGGTTTGGTCATGCAAATATTCTTCAAATTAGGGTCGCGCTTGTCAGTTCATATTTAGAGAAATGTTTTAAACGAGGATATTCAAGACAAGAAGCTCTCGATTATTTAGTAAAATCTGGATTTAATATGTTTAGTAAATCAACAAGAAGCAACCTTCAAAAATTATCTCCGAAACAAAATAGGTGGACAATAGACGCTATATTTAACAAAATTTTAGATACTATATATGGAATTCCTTTAATGAGAGCTGCAAGCAGTAATAAGGGAAGATATGATCAAATTCTTAAAAAAGAATATCTAAGTTCTTTTGTTAATTATTTATATTCATTAGGTATATCAAATATGAGAATTTCTGAACGCTTGAGAGATGATGTCACTGGTCAGTTTATTGAGAAAGATGTTTCCGATATAAATTATAGAGAATTTTGCGTTGTTGAACATTTACTAATAAAGGGATATAAACAAACTGATATTGCTATTAGCATATTTGATGAAATTACTATAGATTCATCTCCTGAAGTTAAAAGAAGAGGTGCTGATAGAATAAGGAATTATTTAGAAAATCGTTATCGAAAATTGCTTGAACAAGCTGGTATTAAATATAGCATAAATAACTTGGTGACTTTCCTGAGATCAAAGTGTTTAAATGATGATACTTACAATAATTACTTGAATGGCGTGATTTAATTATGAATGATAAAGTAGCGATAATAAGAAAAATTGAGACCATACGAAATTTGCTTCAAGAAGTTCAAGATTCTGTATCAAAAATGGATGGTCTTAAAGAGACTCTTAGATCATTACCAAATACCATTTCATCTCAGTTACTTGATTTAAAACTTGAAATTGAGGACTTGATCTTAAAAATTAGTAGAAAAGAGCTAAAAAATTATAGGTTATAATATAAATAAATACTCAAATAATAAATAAATACAAGTAAAAAAATTAATTAGCTGTTACCATCTTCGTTTTGGGAGCGTAGATATCTTGAACCGCGTAATTATTAAAGTTAATGCTGTAATGATCACGCCAACGTAGTTTTATGTCCTCAAGCATGGCTTCGTGAATGCTGTCTTTAATCTTACCTTTTGCTTGGATGAGTGTCCCCATCGGTACTGCCATAATTTCACCATTTTTCGCAACAATCTGACCTTCTTTTATGGTATACGCCGCATTTGAAAAGGCTTTCTCTATGTCATGACCAGTATAGTTTTTGGGATCTAGCTTATAAATCGAAACATCTCCGATGGCTCCAACACCCAGGTGTCCCCTATCCTTTAATCCTAAATTCTTTGCGTTTCCTGCTCGAGTGACTATACATAACTCATTCAAAGTATATTCCCGATCGAGATTTGGCAAGGTTGACGAGCTGCTCGCTTTCTTTGAAACAATTTTCTCAAGCATCTCTTTCCGAGACTTGTTATCCATCAACCATTTGAACGCAATTGGATAAGTAGTAAACGGCGCTCCGTTAGGATGGTCTGTAGTGAATGCTATTTGCCAAGGGTCCTTTACTAAAAGCATTAATTCAAGACCAATCGCCCATTGTACTGCATTGACCCCGTTTTTTGGATCGAAGAAATATGGAACTATTCCAGAACCTGATTCTGCCTCTATACCCCCATTGATCCATTTAACACCTGGTTTACAACCCCAACTGCTCATGCCGCCTAAATGATGGAGAGCGAACTTTCTTGCTTATGCGAGATAATCGCATAAGGCCCAAGGCCCGTCTCCTGTCATGGTAGTGGTGGCATATTTAGTAAAAACGACTTGACCGCAATCTATTGTCATGTGCTTGTGTGAGTTGACATACTCAGCAATTTGGGGAGCTCCTGATTCGAAATTTCCCCAGTTTTCACCAGCATACGCATTAAATTGGACGTGAGTGCAGTGAGTGTTTCGATCTTTCCTTCCTTTTGGTTCAATATTTTCTGTAATATCCCACGTCTCCATTGAATGGGTAAAATTTCCTGGATGTCCCAAATTATTGCAATGAATGTGAATAGAATGAGGTAATTCAAGAAGTTCATTAGCTTTTGATAGACTTTCAACAATTTGTCGGGGTGTAATGTCCCAATGTAATACCGGAGTGTCTACATTTTCGCAATTGCGGCCCCAGGCCCAGTTTTCTACCCCTCCGGGGTTCACAATTTTGATTGCATATCCTTTAGTTACCTCCATTACCCAGTTCACATAGGCAGCTAACTTCTCAATATCATTATCTCGGACGTATTGCAGGACAAACCAATTATTTCCCAAAATTGGCATTGCTAACTTGTCAATAATGGGGATATTGTTGAATTCTTCGTGCGTATGGCGTGCTTCAAGTAGTGGCATAGCGGGTTCGGCAACAGTAGTATATCCCATCTTTGCATAAAGGTATCCTGTCTTCCATGTGCTCGGAACACTGAATCCAGTTCCAGCACGAGTTAATTTCGTGCTTTTTTCGTTGGATTCCGGTACTTTATCTTCTGGTCGTAATGCTCGCCCCACATTCACCTTTGCTCCTGCAATATGACTGTGAATATCCACACCGCCGGGAAATACGATCAAACCAGATGCATCGATAACTTTTGCGTCCCCATTTGCTTTTTCGACGACGATTCCATCTTTAATATAGATATCTTTCTTTTCTCCATCGATGTTGTGCAATGGGTCATAAACTAAGCCATTTTTGATAATTAAATCGCTCATGATATATTCCTATTAATAATTATAATTAGATAAGAATTAAATTTTATATATTTTGAAGTTTTTCTATTAGGTGTTAGAATCACGTAGCTTTATTAAAAATTGTGATTCATTTTAATTTGTATATTGAGAGGGAGCAGAAGTTTTTAAAACTTTATCTAATATCGAAAAAGTTATGAGAACAAATACACCATTTTACTCTTCTTTTTTTAGTGCGAACTCCGAAAATTTAATCTCATATTTAACTTAAATACAAAAATTCTAAAAAATTGGACTATTCAAATCTCTTATATACTTCTACTTATATTCTAATTATAACACAATTGAGCTATTATTATGTCAAAAATTTGGATAATTCATAACTCCCTCCATGGAAACTCAAAGCAAATCTCAAATCAAATTGCTGAGGGTTTGAAAACTGGGAGTGAAGTGACTGTAAAAAGCATTAAAGAAGTTAGCCCCCAAGTTATAGCTAAAGATGAACCTTATGGCTTGATCATAGCGGTTCGAATTCTCGCTTTTAGGTCAGATCCTGAAATGCGGAAGTTTCTCAGTGATTTAGATAATGTTATAACTAAACCAATATCGAAAGTCGCCTATTTTGCTACCCATGCATTAGGTTGGAAAAAGCTTTTCATAAAAGGAATGAAAAAGACTCTTGAAAAGGTTGGTTGTGTTGGGGAAATTTGTCCAGAATTTCTGGAAGTTAAAATGGAAAAGGCAGAAGGACCTCCTTTTGAAGGTGCTGATGCTAAAGTTGAGAAATATGTTTCCGTTCTAAAAAATTTCTTTAATTAAAGTTCCAGATTCGATTTTTTTTCAATTTATATTGACTTTTTTTCTATATAATCTAAAAAAGAAATAATTAATTTTTGGGCGCAATATATTCATTGAAGTCTCTTTCTTTCTTAAATTAAGTCTTAAGAATGGCATATGATATTAATTTCCTCTAATTTTTTTGATATAGATGAATTTAACCATTCTTAGCCTGATGTCTTAAATCTTCTTCAAAAAAAGCTTTTCCGTAATGTGTATATAATATGGCTGCCGGATTGTGAGGATTTGACCTATCTTTTGCAATGAAAGTAGTCACTGGTGCTTCTGACAAGTGAGTAAAAGTAATGTCATGTCCCACACATAATCCTATAATAATGTTCATGTCAGTTTTAGCTTTATTTAATAATAGTGCTTGGGCTACAGGATTACACGTTACAAATCCAATTGGATATCCTGTCTTAGACATCATAGTAAATTCT
>Ga0307419_10001718_pt1 | contig 11245 bp, 10 predicted proteins | sample SalMarWE160230MG_2_FD_202512 | JGI IMG/M metagenome (GOLD analysis project Ga0307419, IMG submission 202512) | Salt marsh sediment microbial communities from the Plum Island Ecosystem LTER, Massachusetts, United States - WE1602-30 | ecosystem: Environmental > Aquatic > Marine > Intertidal zone... | reverse complement strand
GGACGGATCGTACAGAGCTCGCAATGTCCATTGCGGTCGCTGCAGAAGGGGATCCTCCTCCCGTTCGGTGACTAAGGCACTTTCTGGTCTAGGGCGGGAACATTCGTCAGCCGCCTCGCCTCGCTGCCCCTCGAAACAAAGATGTGGGTTGGGCTCGTCACTGTAAGCGAGCTCAGCCCGGAGAGACTGGATCTCACAGCCGACTGCTTGGTCCGGGAGTTTCAGATCCAGCGAATTTCGGTCTATCATGCCGGCCCGGGCGTGCTTCTGGGTCAGACCGAAAATCCTGAGGCCACGCAGTGCATGTGGAGGTATGTCGCGCCCACAATCACCTTAAGGTACTAGGGACGATCGGACGTGGACGGGGCGACACTCAACAACGAACGTCTGATCGTCGATCGTGGCGGCGCGGCTTCGGCGCATCACAGGAACTGGCCAGGGGCAGAAGATCTGACGAAAGACGGGTCTTGGACCGGTCGGCGTGGGCTTGGCGAGGCTCGTACGGAGCCGTGAGCGAGAGGCTGCTCCTGAACGTCTCCGTGTCGGCCCGATGTCCACCCAGCCCGGTGCCATCCACACCCACTTCACCAAGGCGTGGCAACCGGCTTCGGCCTGAGCTGCCTGGAGTGCCGAGCCATCTTCTTGATCCCCTCTGCCGTGGAGCCGGGACCCGTCCAGCAGTGGGGTAGTCCGACGCCATAGAGAAAGCTGCGCTTGTACTGCGGGCTCAAGATGGTCTTCATCCAGTCCTCGAGTTGGTGGAGGGACACGTAATCCGGCTTGACGAAGGTGCGTGTAGTGTGTAGTATACACTCCATGATGACGAGCCGACGTTTAACACCGGCCGCCGGGCCCGCCACCCTGGGCTCCTTCCTGCGCGAGCACCGCGAGGCGCTCCGGCGGGAGGACCGCCGCTACTCGCTGCGGCAGGTGGCCGGGCGGGTGGGGATCGAGCCCAGCTACCTGAGCAAGGTGGAGCGGGACATCGGCTCGCCGCCCTCGGAGGAGACGCTCGTCCGGCTGGCGGGGGACCTCGGCGTCGAGCCGGACGTGGTTCTCGCCCTGGCGGGGAAGATCTCCTCGGACCTGAGGGAGGCGATCCGGCGGCGGCCGCTCCTGTTCGGCGAGCTCATCCGCGAGCTCATGGACGCGCCCGACCGGGCGGTGCTGCGCGTGGTGCGGGAGGTGAGGGACGGGGAGTGGTGACCCGAGGTGGAGAGAGAGCCATGATCGAGCTGAAGGACGACGCGGGGGAGGGGGTGCCGCCCGCGGCGCCTCGCCGCGCGGTCGCCCGCATCGACCTGGGCCCGTTACTTGCGTAAGACGTTAACTATAGACGTTACCACGTCTTCCGCTCGGAGAATCGACCATGCTCTGGACCATCGCCGTCATCCTGTTCATCCTGTGGTTGCTCGGGTTCTTCGCCTTCCACGTGGGCGGCGGACTCATCCACCTGGTGCTCGTCGTCGCCGTCATCCTGATCATCTGGAATCTGATTGCGGGGCGGCGCGCCGTATAGGCGCGACCACAGGGGAGCCCGGACAAGAAGGTCGTAACGGCGTGCGGCCGCGGCCTCAGCGGAAGAGCTTCCCCGGGAAGAGTTAGAGCTGCCGGTCGCCCCGGCGACACCCCCGATGCCGTGCCTCGCTCTCGGCACGGAGGGCCCGGCGGGCCAGCGGTCGCCCGCCACGCGCTCGTTGCCCGGCTCCTCGGTCCGCGTCATACTCGCAGGACCGAGACTCGGGCCTGGGGGGAGGCATCCGAAGCAGAACGCGCATCCGGGGCGCGGCAGCGCTTCTCACCGGCGGCATGGCGCGACGCCTGCCGGCCGCCGGCCTCCTCGCCGCGGTCCTCCTCGGCCTGGTCCTGCCGGCCTCGGTCTCCGCGCAGGCGGCGATCCTGAACACGGAGACCCTCCAGCCCAGCGACGTCTCGGGGTTCTTCCTGAGCCTGAACGCGGCGGCCGACCTGCAGGGCGGGAACTCTCACCTGGCCAGCCTGAGCGGGAGCGGGGCGATCGGGTCCCAGGGCGAGCGGAACCGGGTCGTGCTCATGGGCGGGCTCTCCTACCTGTCGGCCAGCGACTCGGTCTCGACGAACGACCGCTACGCCCAGCTCCGCTACAACCGCTTCTTCACGAAGCGGACGCGCACGTTCCACTTCGTCCAGGTGCAGGCGAGCCGCGCCCAGCTCCTGCGCCGGCGCGTGCTGGTGGGGAGCGGCCTGCGCCACGCGTTCCTGGCGGGGGAGAGCACCCGGCTGGACCTGGGCGCGGGACTCATGTGGGAGCACGAGCGGCTCGATGTCTCCGGGCTCCCGCCCGGCACCGCCGCCCGCGGCACGGACTGGCGCGGGGAGCTCCTGGCCGTCGCGTCCCGGCGGCTCTCCGGGTCGAGCCGCCTCTCCGAGGTCATGTACGTCGAGCCTCGGGCCGACCGGCCCTCCGACGTGCGCGTCCTGAGCGAGCTCCGCCTGGGAGCGAGCGTCACCGGGAGTGTGGAGCTCACCCTCGCCTTCCGCTGGCGCTACGACAGCCGGCCGCCGCCCTCCGTGCGGCGTCACGACGTGGAGCTGGAGGCGGGGCTGGGGGCGCTGGTGCGGTAGGAGGCCCGGGGGGACGCTGCGCTCAGGCTCGCGCGCGAGCAGGCGGAGCACGGAGCGGGGCGAAGTAGCCCATCGGTGGGCGAGTCGATCCGGAGCTTGGCGGGGGGGCGATCCATGCCATCCAGGTGCGGTACTTCGGCGGACTTGCTCCGCCAGAAGCCACCGAGATCGGGGCGCTTGACCGTCACCTGACTTCCGCGGCCGAAGATGCACCGGAATCTTCGCACGGAGGCTGTCATGCTCGGTCACTCGGATGTCCCCGGGATCATCCCTGGCAGCCGCCGGGTCCAGGCGGCTCTCTGGGGCGGCTCGCTCCTCCTCGGAGCGCTCGGCTGCGGAGGCGGGCCCACGGGACCGTCGGCCGGTCCCCCGCCCGCTCCCCCTCTGGAGCCCGTGCCATACGAGGCGCTCGGCTCCGCGCGGGTCCTGTTCCAGCGAATCGGCGGTCCGGAAGGGGCATACGACGCCGCCTATCTGATCGATGCGCGGTTGCGGCGCAGCACGCCGGCGCTGGACACCGTGAGTTCGCCCATCGTGATCGGGCCCAGCCTCTCTCCGACCGGAAGCGAGGTGGCGTGGAACCGGTACAACTCCGACAGCGGCTACGTCGCCGTGGTGACGGATCTCTCGGGCGGTGGCACGCGCCGCGTCTCTCCGCTCTCTTCCTTCGCCAACAACGTCGACCCTCCCTCCTGGACGCCTTCGGGGGCGGCCGTCGTGTTCGGATTCCATCCGGGGGCGCATGGGTCGCTCCGTCGCCCGCCGACCCTCTGGAGCGTGTGTACGCCCCGGCGGACTCGCACGCACGGGTCGAGGTGGCGGCCTGGTCGCCGAACGGGGACGAAGTCGCCCTCCTGGAGGTCCTGTACGGCGTCGATCCGCTGGGCGCGGCCGGGTCCGACAACCCCCCCGTCGTCCGCACGAGCGTCGAGGTCCTGGACCCGGGCACCGGCGACGTCCGGATCCTGGCCCGGCTGGACGGCTCCGGGGGCTCCTTCTACGTGGACAACCCGCGCTCCCTGTGCTGGCTACCGGACGGTGAGAAGGTGGTCTTCAACGCGCCCACTGCGACCGTCGTGGGCGATGACACCATCCTCGCCCACCTGTGGGTCGTCGACGTGGGCGGCGGGGACCTCGTGCAGCTGACCACCGCCGCGGATGCCTTCGACTACGGCGTCTCCTGCGCGTAGCGAGCGGGCCGCGCCCGGCGGGGGCCTTCCGCAAGCCGCAGGGCGGCCGAAGCCCCGGCCCCTAACTCCCGGTCAGTGCCTGGAAGGCCGGCTCCCCGTGCAGCGCGTCCCAGAAGGGGTCGATCCGGAGCCTGGCGCGGGACATGAGGCCCCCGTCCGGGAGGTCCAGGAGCTTCCGGAGGAGGCCGATCGCGGCCTCCTTGTCTCCGACCTGCACGTCGATCCAGGCCATCCAGACCAGGAACTCGGGGCCCGTCACGGCGTCGCGGCTCACCGGCATGAGCTCGAGCGCGCGCCGGCCCTCGCTCAGCGCCTCGTCCTTCCGGCCCAGCCCGGCGGCGGCCAGGGCCAGGGCCAGGTGGAGGTCCGCGTCGTCCGGCCGCTTCGCGAGGAGCGTCCCCACCCGGGCGCGAGCGGCGGCGTAGCTCTCTCGCGCGGGCCCCTTCTGACCGGCCCGCTCCTGGGCCATGCCCACGAACAGGAGGCGGGGCAGCACGACATTGTGGCTCGAGACCCAGTCCGTGGTGGTGTCCGAGCGCACCGCCTCCACCGCCGCGCTGAAGTCGCGCCGGAGGTAGGCCAGCCAGTAGCGGTCCTGCCAGGTGAGGGCGTACTCGGGGCTCCCGGGCTTGATGCGGGCGACGAGGGTGGCGACGGGCTCCAGGTCGCCCGACCGGAACATGGCGTTCCATGCCCGGAAGTCCTCGTCCGCGATCGTGTCGCCGTCGATGGCCAGCGCCCGCTCCGAGGCCGAGTCGGCCGCGTCGTAGCGCCGCAGGTTCTGGTAGGTGAGCGCCAGCTGGCCGTAGGGGCCGGGATCGCGCGGGTCGAGCAGGGCGGCCCGCTGGAAGGCGTCCACGGACTTTTCCATCGCCCCCTGGCGGCGGAGGATCGCGGCCAGGTTCAGCTCGACCTGGGCGCTGTTGGGCAGCGTCCGCCGGGCCAGCTCGAGCTCGGCGACGGCGGCGTCGTAGTCGCGGTGGCCCCAGTACTCGTATTCGGCCAGCGCCTGGTGGCCCTCGCCCAGGTCGGGCTGCAGGGCCAGCGCACGGTCGGCCGCGGCCTTCGCGGCCCTCAGGCGGGCCTCGGTCCGGTCCGGGGCGAACCAGTACATGGCCAGGTGCGCCTGGGCCAGCCGCGCCCACGCCAGCGCGAAGGTCGAGTCACGGGCCAGCGCCTGCTCGTACAGGCGGATGGCCGGGGGCATCTCTTGTGTCGTATAAGCGTTGGCGTCGGTGCCCCGGCGAAAGTGGGAGTCGGCCTTGAGGTAGAGCTCGTAGGCGGCCGCGTTCGAGGTGGGCGGGGCGGCCACGCGCTCGCGCTCGGACGCCGTGAGGCGGGCCTGGAGGGCGTCGGCCACCTTGCCCGCCACCTCGCCCTCGACCCCGAACACGTTGTCCAGCGTGCGCGTGTAGTACTTCGCCCACAGATGGCCGTTCGTGCGGGCGTTGATGAGCTGGAGGTTGATGAGCACCTGGTTCCCCGCCCGCTGGACGCTCCCCTCCAGGACCGCGGCCACGCCGAGCTCGCGGCCCACGCTCCGCAGGTCCTCCGGCTGGCTGCCGTAGCGCTCCGTCGAGGTGCGCGCGATGACCTTGAGGTCGCCCAGGGTCGCCAGCTTGGTGAGGATCATGTCCTGCATGCCGCCGGCGAAGAAGGCGTTGGCGGTGTCCTTGCTCAGGTTCTCGAACGGGAGGACGGCGATGGAGCGGGCGGGGATGGAGTCGGCGGACACGTCGGGTACGGCGGACGCGGCGGAGGCGGCGGATGCGTCGCTCGCGTCGCCGCGCGCCCCGGCCCCCGGGCCCGCCCCCGGCGTGGCGAACCGGCTCCAGGCCAGGACGGCCGCGCCGGCCGCCACGGCGGCCACGGTCAGGTAGCTCAGCGCCCGGCCGACCGGGCGCCCCAGCTCCTCGGGGCGGGAGTCCGGGCTTCCCGGGTCCACCGTGCGGCGCACCCCGTCCGGCGTGATCTCGAACGCCCAGGCCAGGACGAGGGCCACCGGGAAGAGGAGCGCGACGAGCCCGAGGACGGCCCGCAGCACCCAGGCCGGGGCCCCGAACGCCGGCAGGGCGATGGAGGCGAGCTGGACCAGGAGCCAGCCCGTGACCACATAGGCCACCGCCACGCGCCACACGTGGCGGCGCTTGAGCTCGCGGAAGAGGCCGGGTCCGCTCATGCCGCTCCGTTGGGGCGCGAGGGTCGGGCGGAAGTGACTCCGCGGGGCCGGGGATCGACGTCGAATATGGACCCCGGCCGGGGGGGCGGCAAACGGGAAGCCGCACGCGCCGGGGGTCGGCTTCGCGGTATATTGAGCATCCGGGTCCGCTCCGGCGCGCGGCCGGGCCGGGCCCGGATGCCGCGCCGCGCCGCGTCGCCCGGACGGTGTTCTCCCTCCCCCGGCCCCCCCGGCACCGGGCGTGCATCGTCGGTGAGCACCCGACCCCTCCACCGGAGGCCGAGCCTTGGACCGCGGGAGATCCAGGAAAGTCACCATCGGCGTCGCCGCGGCCCTCGCGGGGGTGGTCGTCGTGCTGGCCCTCGTCCCCCTCCTCTTCCGGGGAAAGATCGAGGAGCGCGCCCGCCGGGCGGTGAACGGCGCGGTCTCGGCCCACGTGGAGTGGGGGAGCGCTGGGCTCTCGCTCCTCCGCCACTTCCCGAACCCCGACCTCCGGATGCGGAACCTGGTGGTCACGGGGGTCGGGCCGTTCGAGGGCGACACGCTGGCCTCGGTCGGCGGCCTGGACGTGGTGCTGGACCTGGGGAGCCTGTGGGGGGCGTGGCGACACGGCGCGCCGGTCGTGGTGCGCTCGGTCGTGGTCGACGCGCCGACGCTCCGCCTGGTCCGCACGCGGGAGGGCGCGGCGAGCTGGGACATCGGGAAGAAGCCCGCGCGGGCCGAAGGCCAGAAGCCCGCGGCCGCCGGCGGCGGCGTGCGCCTGGGCCTCCGGAGCCTGGAGATCCACGGCGGCGACATCACCTACCGGGACAGCGCGAAGCGGCTCGAGGTCTCGGCCACCGGACTCGAGGAGAGCCTGAGCGGCCACCTCTCCCGGGACTCGGTGACGCTGCGGACCCGGACGCGGGCCGCGGCGGTCTCGGCCAGCTTCGGGGGGCTCCCGTACCTCACCCGCAGCCGCCTGGAGCTCACGGCCGACATCGGGGCCGACCTGGCCCACCAGCGGTTCACGCTGGGGCAGACCCGGCTCCGGCTCGACGACCTGGCGCTCGACCTCTCCGGATCGGTGAGCGCCGCCGCCGGCGACCGCACGGTGGACCTGGCCTTCCGCGCGCCCGAGAACGACGTCCGCGGCCTCCTCTCCCTGGTGCCCGGCCTGTACACGAAGGAGTTCACGTCGGTGCAGACGGCCGGCACCATGGCCCTGTCGGGCCGGGTGCAGGGGCGCTGGGGCGGAGGCGCGTTCCCCGGGTTCGAGCTCGAGGCGACGGTGCGGGGCGGGAGCTTCCGGTATCCCGACCTCCCCCTCCCGGCCCGCGACCTGGCGCTCGACCTGCGGGCGTCGAACCCCGGCGGCGACCTGGACCGCACCGTGGTGACGCTGGATACCCTGCACGCCGTCATCGGCGAGGATCCCATCGACCTCGCGCTGACGCTCCGGACCCCCGTCTCCGACCCCGACCTGGACCTGCGGGTGGCCGGGACGCTGGACCTGGCCGCCCTGCGGCGGACGGTGCCGATGAAGGGCGTCCAGGAGCTGAAGGGCACGATCTCGGCCGACGCGGCGCTCCGGACGCGCCAGTCCTGGGTCCAGGGCCGCCAGTACGACCGCATCACGGCCCGCGGCGGGGCGGAGGCCCACGACGTGGCGCTCCGGGCGGACGCCCTGCCGCACGCCGTGACCGTCCAGGAGGCCCGGCTGCGGCTCTCCCCGGAGCGGGCCGAGCTCACCGGCTTCCGGGGGAGCGTCGGCAACAGCGACCTCCGCATGTCCGGCTCGCTCGCCAACCTGGTGGGCTTCGTGCTCCGGGACGAGGACCTGGCCGGGCAGGCCACGCTCGAGAGCCGGCACTTCGACCTGGACGAATGGCGCTCCGGGGACACCCTGCGGGTGATCCCCGTCCCGCGCGGGGTCGACTTCACCCTGAACACCAGCATCGATACCCTCTCCTTCGGGTCGCTCGGGATGACCGCCGCGAGCGGGAAGGTCATGGTGAAGGGCCGGCGCGTGACGCTGGAGGGCTTCCGCGCGGTCCTCCTGGGAGGACGGGCGACGGCGTCGGGGTTCTACCAGACGACCGACGTGACCCGTCCTACGTTCGACGCGGAGCTCCGCCTGGACAGCCTGGACATCCAGGCCGCCTTCGGGAAGCTGGCCACCGTGCGGGCCCTGGCGCCCGTGGCCCGGTGGGCGCGGGGCCGCTTCTCGACCGCGCTCCATCTCTCCGGCGCCCTGGGGGCGAACATGCTGCCGCGCTTCGGGAGCCTGGCGGGCAGCGGCTCGCTCCAGACCACGCGGCTGTCGCTGGAGGGCTTCCCGGCGCTCCAGCGGGTGGCCGACGCGCTCAAGATCCCGGCGCTGGCCAATCCGACGCTCGCCCCCGTGCGCGCCTCCTTCGACGTGGAGGAGGGCCGCATGAAGCTGCGCCCGTTCACGGCGAGCGCGGGCGACTTCGCCATGACCGTGTCGGGCTCGAACGGCGTGGACGGCTCGCTCCAGTACGGGGTCCAGCTCCAGGCGCCGCCCACGGCCCTGGGCGAGGCGGCCCGCCGGGCCGTGTCGGGCCTCCTCGAGAAGGCGGGCCGGAGCGCCGCGGACCTCGGCGCCGCCGGGCCGGTGCGGATCGGGATCCAGCTGGGCGGGACGGTGACCGATCCCACCGTCGGGACCGACGTGGGCCGGTCGCTGACGTCAGCGGGCGCGGGCGCGAAGGAGGCCGTGCAGGGAGCGGCCGAGGCCGCGGGGGCGAAGGCGCTCCAGGGGGCCGGCGCGGCGGCCGAGAGCGCCCGGGCCGGGGCGGAGCGGCGCGTGGCGGGAGCCACGGAGGAGGCCCGGGCCCGGGCGCGGAGCCTCCTGCAGGCGGCGCAGCAGCGGGCCGACTCGGTCCGCGCCGCCGCCCGCGGCCTGGCGGCGAAGGTGCGGGCCGAGGCGGGCGCCCGGGCCGACTCGCTGGTGTCCAAGGCCCAGAGTCCGGTGGCCAGGGCGGCGGCCGCGGTGGCCGCCAGGCAGCTCCGCGCGCAGGCCGACACGCAGGCCGACCGCATCGTGCGCGAGGCCGACCGGCGGGCGGACGACATCATGGCCGCGGCCCGGGCCCGCGCCGACTCGATCGCGCCGGGCGCGGGGGCGGCGCCCGACTCCTCGCCCGACGTCTCGGCGGTTCCGGACTCCACCGCGGCTTCGCTGTAGTCCTTTCGGAGTAGTCCGGATGTCCGCCCAACGGGCGATGTTCGCCGGCAACGGCTTCCGCTAGACTTCCTGTCAGGTAGGGTCGCCGCCCGCTGCCACGCGAGACGTGGTCAGAATCATCGGGCGGCGACGGTCACCAACAAGAGGTCTGATCATGTCTCCATTCAAACTGCTGGCGGTTTCTCTCACCGTCCTCGCGGTCGCTGCGTGCAACCCCTTCCATCACGCGTCGGCGGTCCAGATGAGCGCCAAGGACGCGACGCTCAACTCACGCTGGCATGCCAATCTCGCATCCCCTGCCACACTGGCCGGTGCGGTGCAGATGAACGGGTCGGCGTCCATGGCACCTGACACGGATGGAAGCCGCACCGACATTACCGTGAACCTGGCCAACGCGACTCCGGGTGGGCTCCATCCGTGGGCCATGCACTACGGCCAGTGCGGACCGACGACGGATCGAGGCGTATTCGGCTCCACGGAGGCCTACAGTCCGCTCCATGTCGACTCCGACGCTCAAGCGACCGGGATGGCCATGGTGCCGATCGCGACGCCCCGCACCGGAGAGTACTTCGTCGTCGTCTACGCGTCGGCCGCGAATTCGCAAGCGGTCGTGGCCTGCGGCAATCTCGCACCGCCCACGAGCTGAGGCTCTCACCCCGTCGACCGCGAGCCCGGGACCTCCGATCCGGCGTGACGTGAGCGCGACATCCCTCTCGAGCCATGGAGATCGTCATGTTGTGGACTCTGATCGTCGTACTGTTCGTCCTGTGGGCCCTCGGCCTGACGACTGGCTACGCCATGGGCGGACTCATCCACCTTCTGCTGGTGGCCGCGGTGATCATCCTCGTGGTCCGGCTCATCACGGGGCGGAGGGTTGCGTGAACCGCGGGCCGCGGTCCTGCATCTGAGGGACCCGATCTCCATGGCTGGAAACGTGCGGCTTCGGGCCGCGGAGGTTGGACGTCCGGGCTCTTCGACCGCTATACTTTCAGGGTCGGCATACCTTGAACGCGCGGCTGGGCACGGCTTCGATGGGTCACCTGTCCGAGGGCGAAACGGCACCGAGCTTCTCGCCACGGGCGGGTGCACCCAACGTCATCGACGTGGCGTTGATCGAAGACAGTCGGCTGGTGCTGGAGGGGATGACCAAGCTGCTCGGCGGCGTGCCGGGCCTGAGGCTGGTCTGGGGGAGGCCGAGCGCCGACATCTCTCGCCTCAAGGACCTGAAGCCCGACGTGGTCCTCCTGGATCTTGGACTGGAGAACGGCGACAGCCTGCGTGCGGCCCGGCGGGTCGGTCAGGAGCTCCCGGGGTCCAGGGTCGTCGTCATGGACCTGATTCCGATTCACGAGGACATCCGCGCCTTCATCCAGGCGGGCGTGTTCGGGTTCATCATGAAGGACGCCACCCTGGAGGAGCTTGTGAACACCATCCGATCCGTCGCGGACGGTGCTCGGGTCCTTCCGTCCCCGATGACCAGCACGCTCTTCTCCCTGATCGCCCGGGACTCGGTGGCCAGCCGCGGACCCGAAGCACTCGAGGACATCCGGTTCACGCCGCGCGAACGGGAGGTGGTCGACCTCATCTCGGAGGGGGCGTCCAACAAGAAGATCGCCTCTCAGCTCCACATCTCTCCCCACACCGTGAAGAGCCACGTACGCAACATCATGGAGAAGCTCACTCTGCACACCCGGCTGGAGATCGCCGCCTGGGCCAACGCCGAGCAAGTGGAAGGATAGGAGGCTCAGGGGCTCTCTCTTTCTGCCGGATAGCTCGGTGCACGTGAGGGGCCGGGCTCGCCGGCGGCGCCCCATATCGATCGTGCTGGGCGCGGCGCTGGCGCTCCTCCCGATGCCGTGGGCCGGAGGTCCGGGCGCGAGTCTGGCGGCGCAGACGGTCACGGTCGTCCCCTCGCTCGGGGAGACGCCTCCCCTGCCGGCCGGCGAGAAGCTCACATACGGCCTGTCCCTGGGCCCCATCCACGCGGGTCATGCCACCCTGGCCGTGCGCGACACCGAGTCCCTGGACGGCGGCGCCCAGGCGTACCGCGTGACGCTGAAGATCTCCGGCGGCGCGCTCTTC
>Ga0307419_10001717_pt1 | contig 11252 bp, 5 predicted proteins | sample SalMarWE160230MG_2_FD_202512 | JGI IMG/M metagenome (GOLD analysis project Ga0307419, IMG submission 202512) | Salt marsh sediment microbial communities from the Plum Island Ecosystem LTER, Massachusetts, United States - WE1602-30 | ecosystem: Environmental > Aquatic > Marine > Intertidal zone >... | reverse complement strand
AATATATGTAAAAAATTACATACCGAAAAGCAGATTTTTCTGAGAAGTCTTTATAGATCAATGTCCTGAGTATCCAAAATACATTAGGGTCCTGGTTCAGATCGATCAGTCCAGCGATGATATTAATAAACTCAGCCATCAAAGGGAACCTCAATGGAAAGAGCTTCAGGTTTACCTGAAAGTCCTTGTTGAAGGTGAGGCAAATCTTTATGTGTACAGAAATAAAGGGATGTGCAGATTTGAAGGGGAACGAATACATGGGGCTTAGTTATTCAGAAAGATCCCTGATCTCTTTTTTTATATCAATCAATGAATGCTTGGGCCAGAAATATTATTATTATACGGATAATCAGTCCCGGAATAAATTCAATCTTAATGTCAAAGCGGGTTACGGGATATACAGCAATGCTGTAGGTAACTCAAGTGGCAGCTACCGGACCGAGATGAACAGGACTGTCTATGGAAATGGAATAAATCTCGGCACTGAAGCAGAGTTCACACTGGGATTCAATCGCAGTAAATGGAGCCTGGCAGGCGGAATTAATTATTCTTACAGTAAAGGAAATGACAGCATCGCCAGGGTAAGCTGTTCTGATATCGAAGTTCCTGTTGGCGTCAGGCATTATTTTTACCTTTGGAACTCATCAAGTATATTCATTGATTTCTTTCTTGGGATACATTTTCCACTTACTTCAGAAGTTCATTATTATAATAACTATTCCAGCTTTGTGGATCCGCTTACTCTCAGCCGGAATGAAACGATAACAAATGTTTCAATAGGTGCCGGTTATGCTTTTCAGAAATTTTTCGTTACGATGCAATTCATACTGCCCGGAATTTATTGGATGGATATGTATCCTGGTATGCAAACCAATCAGCAGTGACGCTTTCGATCGGCAGGAAATTTTTCTGACATGTTACTGAAGATTCATCTTTGGTCTATTCACATGTAAATTATTTCCAGTTAGGAATAAAAAACAGAGATTCCTATATTTACAGTGCCAACGAATTAATTGTTTAACCAAACTGAGGAAATTATGAAGAAAAATCTACTCTTAATCATTGTACTGGGACTGGCCTCCCTTTTCAGGGCAGGGGCCCAGAGTGAAGAATCCATCATCTTCCTGAATTTCCAGGACTGGGAAGCCTCTCCGGGAGTTCAATACGATCCGCCGGACAGCTGTGAGGTAAGCAGGAACCTTATTCTTAAAGGACCGGACCAGGTCATGATTGATTACCAGACCGGCGGTCATGGAGAAGTTACTCTATGGAAGTATTGGGTGAGTCCCCTTTGTAACTGCAAGCATATGAACCGTGACGATACTCCCTGTGGAATTGATATCACTACAGGATGGGTAAGCCTTGCAAAACAGTCCACCCCGGAAGACACGGTCGGCCAGTTTATCCTGCCTAAGCTGAGCAATGTTACGAAGATTGAGGTCGGATTCTCCTGTACCGGAGAAGGGCGCGGGCTACGCATCTATGCCTCGACCGATGACGGAGCGACCTGGGGAGATCCCATCGGGGGTGAACACCTGGATGGGAACCAGGACGGGGTCTTTGCGACAGAGGTAATAAATATGGATAATGTGATCCTAAAAATCACCTCGGGCGTCGACGGGAGCGATGCCTCACAATTCGCCAGGGTGCATAATGTACAGGTCTGGGGTGTGCCCGGCGGACCCGAGACCGGCATTACCGAATCAAAGACCCTGGCTGCCAGGGCATTTTACCGTCCCGGTGAAGGGCTGATAATCCAAGGACAACTGAGCCAGATCCAGATCTTCGACATTACCGGCAGGATGGTGGGGAGATCCCTGGTAAACGGCTCACAGACCCTGGATGTGTCCTCTTTCTCCAAGGGTATTTACATCCTGAAGGCCATGGACCGGAATGATCAGGTTTTCACCCAGAAGTTCGTTATTAAGTAGGTATCCTGAAGGGCATATAACCGCTTATGGAAAAAAGTCTTCCCGGGCTGGATCCGCGAAGGCTTTTTTCATATGTACCGGTGCCCGCTGGCAACAGGTTCATACTGTTAACCGGGGAAGGTATGATAAATTGACCATTGTTTTTTACCAATAATTAGACATCTCCTGATTTCATGATATATATATTGCGCAGGTTTAAAAAATACCGGATTCAACCATCCGCAGCATCATGATTTTAATGAAAATTATGGCTAAATCCCGCAAAATCACGAAATTTATAAACTATATTGATACCAGATCTGACTGATTAACCTATTTACTAAATCCTAATGTGATATGAGAAAAATGACCCTAATTCAAAGACTGTTCAGGACCCTTACCGGGGTGCTGCTCAGCTTTATCCTGGCTGCAACCGTTCATGCCCAGGCCAGACAGATCACCGGCCATGTTACGGATGCCCAGTCCGGTGAATCGCTACCCGGTGTAAACGTACAGATTGTGGGTACGACTTCGGGTTCAAGTACCAATGTCGAAGGCACTTATTCACTCAGTGCAGAAAGCGGACAGGAGCTGCTCTTTTCCTACGTCGGCTATGAGTCCCAGACCATTGTGATCGGCAATCAGACGGTGATCGACGTGGCACTATCAGTCAGTTACGAACGCCTCGATGAGGTGGTCGTCGTCGGGTACGGGACCATGAAACGAAGCGACCTGACCGGTGCCGTCTCTTCCGTCAGGGAGGAGGACATCACCCAGGTCAAAGCGGCAAACGCCATCGAGGCATTGCAGGGCAAAGTGTCGGGGATCGACATGGTCCGCAGCAGCGGACGCGCCGGATCCGGATACAGCATCCTGCTCAGGGGTGCACGCTCCCTGACCGCTTCCAACTCGCCTATTTACATCGTGGACGGTGTCTCGTACGGGAGCGACATCGACATCAATCCCAATGATATTGCCTCGATGGAAGTGCTGAAAGATGCTTCGTCAACCGCAGTTTACGGTTCAAGGGGAGCCAACGGCGTCATCCTGATCACAACGAAACAAGGCACCGCAGGAAAGCCAAAAATATCGTTCGACACCTATTACGGCATTACAAGTCCCCTCGGCAGTGTGCCCCTGGGAGATGCCGAATACTTCCTCAGGATGAGCCGGGATTACCTCCGCACCACCCGCCCGGAATACGACTGGAACACACCGGATGACAGCATCGATGTGGGACCGGCCCTTTCAGCCCGTGAGAACGAAGGTTATGCGCGCGGAGAAAACTTCGATTGGGTTGCAGCCCAGCGAAAAGATTTCGGTTCCCAGCAGGATTACCACCTGTCGATCACAGGGGGCAATGAGCAAACGAGATATGCCGTGGCCCTGGACCATATGATCGAGGACAATTTCATTCCAAATGATAATTACAAAAGGTACTCTCTTAAAACAAATGTCGAATCCAAGGTAACCAAGTGGCTGAATATGGGGAATTCCTCGTTCATCAGCTTCACAAACCAGATCCTGGGCAGGGGTATAAACTACAACATGAATCCACTGACCCCGGCTTATGATTCGCTTGGCAACCTGGATCCCGAACCCAACGACAGGGTCCCTTTCGAAAACCCGCTGATCGACCAGAACCCTGACCACTACCTGAACCAGGTCTATGACACCAGGATCTTTTCGACCTTTTACGGGCAGCTGAACCTGTTAGAGGGACTGAGTTTTCGGACTTCCCTCAACTTCGACCTGGGCTTCCAACGGAACGGATTTTTCCAGGGAACATATGAGGGAATTGACCGGCTCAGCACGGGAAATGTAAGCTTCACAGATTCCTACAATTGGACCTGGCAGAACGTGCTTACCTACGACAAGAACTTCGGCGACCACCACCTGCAACTGACGGCAGCAACCGAATTGATCTCAAATAGGATCGAGAGGGGATACCAGTCCGGGACAGACCTTGAACTGGGGAATTCCTGGTGGTGGACCCTGAGTTCCGCCAACCAGGACAAGCTTATCGCACCCTCGGGTGACGAAGGCTGGCTCCCTCTTTCCGAAAAATCGCTCGCATCCTTCATCGGAAGGGTCCACTATGGCTGGAAGGGAAAGTACCTGGCCACTTTTGCCGGCAGGTATGACGGTGCCTCACAGCTTGCACCGGGTTCAAAATGGGACTTCTTCCCCTCCGCATCCGTAGCCTGGCGGATTAGCGAAGAAAGCTTCATGTCGGGAATAAGCGCCATTACTAACCTGAAACTGAGATTGGGTTACGGCGTTACAGGGAACCAGTCTGTGGATCCCTATTCCTCGGTAGGTTCAATACAAAGGATCCCCATGTACTATGAATTTGGTCAGCCGGAACAGGTTGTCCTGGGATACCGGACATTCTATCTTGAAAATCCCGACCTGACATGGGAAAGTACTGCTGTAACCAACCTGGGAATTGACTTCGGGCTCCTGCGCAACCGTATTAGCGGTAGCATCGAACTCTACAAATCCCATACCTACGATCTTCTCCAGGACAGGACCCTTCCGCCCACATCAGCCGTCCCGGTGATCACCCAGAATGTAGGTGAGACCAAAACCAAGGGTATCGAGGTCACACTGAGGACGGTCAACATCAGTTCGGGTGATTTCAGCTGGACTACCGACCTTACATTTTCTGCCAACCGCGAGGAAATCACCTACCTGGTCGGCGGTGTTCAGCAGGACCTTGCCAACTTCTGGTTTGTCGGACAGCCACTCTCCGTATTCTACGATTATGATAAGATCGGGATCTGGCAGCTTGGGGAAGAAGAGGAGGCTGCCCTTTACGGGAGAGTACCCGGCGATCTTAAACTGGCGGATGTGAACGGCGACACCACCATTTCGGACCTTGACAGGGTGGTGCTCGGAACGCCCCGCCCGAAGTGGATAGGGGGATTAAATTCTGTCATGACCTACAAAGGGTTCGACCTGACGATCTTTGTATTTGCCAGGATCGGCCATATGATCAGCGACGGGATCGAGACCCAGTGGAGCCCGGACCGCCGTGAAAACTCCATGGAAAGGGATTACTGGACACCGAACAATCCGACCAACGATTACCCGAGGCTTAACCCGGGACTGACACGGAGCGGATGGTCGGAAGCAACCGTGCTCAGGTACAAGGATGGTTCCTTTGTCAAGATTCGGGACCTGACCCTTGGTTTCACATTACCGAAAGACATCACCTCCAAGGCCTATATTTCTTCGGCCAGGGTGTATATCACAGCAAAGAATGCATTTGCCTTCGGGAAATATTACAAACAGGGCAGGTACGACCCGGAATACCGGGGAGCCATGGGCATGCCGATCCCGAAAATGTTCGCCATCGGGGCCAACCTGACCTTCTAAAAGTTAAACGATAATAAAAAGAGATAGCCATGAAAAGAACAATAGTATATACCGTTATCGTGTTGCTTGTCGGCCTGGCTTCCTGTGAAAAATTCCTCGATGAAGAATTTCTGGCCGGTGACAGTACGAAACGCAGGTATTCCACTGCACAGGGAATGGAAAACCTGATCTCTGCAGCCTATACAACCTCCAAAATCTGGTATGGCAAGGAAGAAGGATACGACTTCACGACTGCCGGAACGGACATCTATGACTACGGGCAACAGCATCCACAGCAATACCAGTACACCTTTACAACCGATTTCAATCCCACGAACTCAAGGCTCGTTGTGCTCTGGGTAGAACTGTACAGGGGTGTGAATGCCTGCAACGATGCCATCGATGTGCTCTCGGACCCGGCCCGTACACCATTCGATGCGGCCATGACCAAGGTCCGGTTATCCGAAGTCAGGTTCCTGAGGGCCTTCTATAACTGGCATATTGTGGAGACATGGGGTGGAGTGCACATGACCACCGAGCCTGTAAAAGGGGTCGTTATCACTGCAAACCGGACCCCGGTTGCGGATTTTTACAAACTTATGCTTGAAGACCTGGATTTTGCGGTAGCCAATCTGAATGAGACTGACAATACGGCAAAAAGCGAGTATGGACGGGTAACGAAAAATGCAGCCCTGGCCATCCGTTCAAGGTTCGGCCTTACATGGGGATACTATTCGGGTGACAACAATATGCTGACCCAGGCCGCCGCAGATGCCCAGGCAGTTATTAACAGCGGGGATTTTTCCCTTTACGATAATTATGCCGACGTCTGGGCACTCGAGAACAACGACAATAACACCGAAAACATCTGGGCCATTAACTACTCCCGGACGGAATATGCCACTATGAACGTGGACCCTGATGGTTACCGGGTTTACCAGCGCTCGGGGGACAAGCCATGGGACGAGCGTGAGGGAGGCCACCACGGGCACCTGATGTTCGGGATGCAGTATGACATCATGCAGGGCATGACCCGTGACCTTTTGTACGGAAGGCCTTTCCGCAGGTACAATCCCACCATGTACCTGATCGATGCCTTCCATGAGGATGTGGACGAGCGCTTCGAAGGCTCCTTCAGGACGGTATGGATTGCCAACAACCCGACTGCAACCCGCCTGAAATGGCCCATTGCCGGATGGCACGACAATCCCGCAGATACGGCGCATTATGGAAAACCTATAGTTGAGTTCGGAGATACCTGCATCGTGTTTATCAAACGCGACTGGCCGGCAACCGATACCCTGATCGAGGATGCGATCGTACAGAATTACGTCTGGCATTACAACCGTGATTTCTGGACCCTCGACCATTCCCTCATGTTCAACCCGGACGGGACCATTCGCGGGGAACGCACAAATGACCGCAACCTCTGCATCGAACTGAATAAATTTACGGACCCGGAACGTGCAGCGGCCAACGGTACCGGTTCCCAGCGGGGGATACGGGATGCCTATGTGGTCCGGCTCTCAGAGATGTACATCAATGCCGCCAATGCCCTGTGGAAAACCGGGAACAGCGGTACGGCATACGACCTGTTGAAGCAACTTGCAGACAAACGGTCCTACAACGGTGACGGCGCAGCCATGCTTGCTTCCTACGGGATCAACGGAGGCGAAGACCTGAGCGAGGAATATTTTCTGGATGAGCGTGCGCGCGAGTTCTGCGGCGAACAGCTGCGCTGGTTCGACCTGAAGCGCGTGGGCAACCAGATGATGATCCAGCGGATGCAGATGTATGCCGGAAATCCCTCGGCAAGGGCCAACTTCAACGAGAAGTTCATCCTTCGCCCGATCCCGCAGGTAGAGATCGACGCCATCGCGGACCCGAGTTATCAGAATCCCGGATATTAACAGGGTCACGAATGAATTAATCCGGACAGGATTCCATATAAACGGTTTTTGCAGAGCCGTACCTCAGCGTACGGCTCTGTTCACACTTATAAATCAATGATTATGCGTACAGTGAGAAGAATAAGAAAAAGATCCCTGCAGGGAATGTTAATGAGCATCCCTCTCCTGCTTTTACCGGCGGGCATGGCATCCCAGGTTCCGGCCTTTCCCGGGGCCGAGGGTTTTGGTGCGATGGCCACGGGAGGCCGCGGGGGAGCGGTTTATGAAGTCACCAACCTGAACGATGCCGGCACCGGAAGCCTGCGGGCTGCCATCCAGGCAGCCGGACCCAGGACAGTGGTTTTCAGGGTTTCCGGCAACATCGAACTCCAATCCAGCCTGTCCATCAACAATGACGACATCACAATAGCCGGCCAGACCGCCCCGGGCGATGGCATATGCCTGAAGAATTATACATTGAAAGTCTCCGCCAACAATGTAATCATCAGGTATATAAGGAGCCGGCTCGGGGATGTTTACAATGTCCAGGACGATGCGATGAACGGCAGGAACCGCTCCAACATCATCCTCGATCACTGTTCGATGTCCTGGTCCGTCGATGAATGCGCATCCTTCTACGACAACACGAACTTTACCATGCAATGGTGCCTTCTGAGCGAAAGCCTCTACGAATCGGTCCACGACAAAGGAAGGCACGGCTACGGGGGCATCTGGGGCGGAAAAGGCGCCAGTTTCCACCATAACCTGCTGGCGCATCATTCCAGCAGGAACCCGAGGTTCTGCGGCAGCCGGTATTCCAACCAGGCCGACCTGGAAAAGATCGACCACAGGAACAATGTCATCTACAACTGGGGAGGGACCAGCTGCTACGGTGCGGAAGGCGGAAGCTACAACATCGTGAACAATTATTATAAATACGGTCCCGCCACATCCAGACGAAACCGTATCATTAACCCCAACGCCGACGACGGAACCAATTCACAGGCGGCCGGGGTCTGGGGCAACTTTTACATAACGGATAATTACGTCTGGGGCTATCCTTCCACGACGGAGGATAACTGGACCACCGGTGTCCAGGGACCTAGCGATGCAGTTAAGGAGACCATCCGGCTGGATGCACCGGTCAATGCGCCGGCCATAACCGAACAGACTGCCGAGGTGGCATTCGAGTACGTGCTCGCAAATGCCGGGGCCGTTCTGCCGGCAAGAGACGCCCTGGATGCCCGCATCGTTCGTGAAACCATGATGGGAACGGCAACCTTCGGCGGAGCCTACGGTGCATATAAAGGGATCATCGATACCCAGACCACCGTGGGCGGATGGCCGACCCTGAACAGTACGACTGCACCGGATGACACCGACCACGACGGCATGCCGGATGAGTGGGAAGATGGATTGGGACTGGACAAGAATGACCCGGCTGACCGGAACGGGGACAAGAACGGGAACGGGTATACCAATCTGGAAGATTACCTGAACAGCCTGGTGGAAGCATTCGAGTACGTGGTCCGTCCCATCCACCTGAAAGTTGATACGGTCATGGGGGACGAAGCCGTTGGACTCTCCTGGGAAGATGTTTCCGGCAACGAAACAGGTTTCAGCATCGAACGGAACGACGGAAGCGGATGGACCGAAGCAGGAAATACCGGGGCGGACCAGACAAATTACACGGACAACAGTATCCCCGGGGGAGGGATCTATTATTTCCGTATAAAAGCCTACACGGATAACGTTGAATCGTTCTATACGGACAGTGTCCAGGCCAATGTGGTTGCCGCGGGCATCCTGACCGGGATGCAGAACAATGGAATCAACTTCCGGGTATACCCCAATCCGGTCACCGAACAAACGCACATTACTTACACCCTGGCGGGATCGTCGGAGGTGGAACTGGACCTGCTTGATATAGCGGGAAGGAAGGTATTGTCCCTGGAACGGGACAGGCAGACAGCTGGGTACTACAGTTATGCACTGCCAGCGGTACAGCTTGGAAGCGGGATTTACCTTGTCCGACTTAAAACTGGGAGTTCCGTCTCCATGGCAAGGGTGATCCTGACAAAATAGTACAACCAATCGTACAGGATGAACATAAAAATACTCCCTGGAAGCACAGCCGGGCATATCATGGCAGCTCTGCTGCTGCTCCCGGCATTCCAGTTATCCGTGGCGGGGAACGGTGCCCTGCAGGATCAGCTGGGGGGACTCATCGATATCGTGGTGGCGCAGGACGGTACGGGGGACTACACGCTGGTCCAGGATGCAATCAACGCAGCTCCGGACAGCAGTGAGGTGCCTACCGTCATTTTCATTAAAAACGGTGCCTACCATGAAAAACTGATCGTACCCAATGAAAAGCCCAACCTGACCCTCATCGGGGAGGACGTGGACAGCACGGTCCTGACCTACAACGACCGGTCCCTGCTGACCGTTGAGCTCAACACGTTCACCTCGCACTCGGTCAGGGTCGATGCCAGTGACATCAAATTCCTAAACCTGACCATTCAGAATCCCGAAACCGCTTCACAGGCGGTGGCGCTGCACGGGAACGGGGACAGGCAGACTTTCGCCCATTGCCGGATCCTGGGCTGGCAGGACACCTATTACAGCGACATGCGTTCCAGGAATTACTTCAGGGACTGTTTCATCGAAGGCCGTACGGATTATATTTTCGGTTTCGGGGTGGCCCTGTTCGACAGCTGCCAGATCCGCTCGGTCATGGGTGCCTACGTCACCGCTGCCTCCACTCCGCGGTACTACGATTTCGGAATGGTCTTCCGGAACTGTCGTTTCAATGCGGCCCCAGGCGCGGGGAATTATGTCCTCGGAAGACCCTGGTTCGATTATGCCAGGACCGTCATGCTGGACTGCTATGAATCTGCGGAATTGTCCGCCCCCGGCTGGAATGTCTGGGTATCGGGCAGGGATACCACCTGCTTCTATGCCGAGTACCGGTGCACGGGACCGGGTTCCGATACCTCGGGCCGGGTCGCATGGAGCCACCAGCTCAAAGACTCCGAAGCCCCGGAATATACCACTGAAAACATCTTCAGCGCGGATAATTTCCCTCCCGGTGACGACGATTACCTGATCTACTGGGAGACAAGGTTCAAGAATCACCAGACCGAGCCCTACCTGGAAGACATCGTATTCCGTGCGGACGGGGACTGGCCCGTTAAGCCGACGGAGGACTGGGTCCCGGATATTGAATCCGATTCCGTATACGTGATCCTCAGGGCAAACTCCCGGATGTTCCTTGATTCAGCCAACCTGGATGCAAGCATCGCCAGCCTGAAGCTGAACGGTGGCGACCTGCCCGGCTGGGCTCCCGCAGTGTTTGAATATTTCGTGGAACTTCCGGAAGGCACCACCGAAATGCCCGTGCTTGAAGCCATGGCAGCCAATCCCCTTTCGAGTGTGGAGATCGAATACCCTGCGGCTATCCCCGGATTTGCCGGCATCACCATCCTGGCAAATGACCGGGCAAGCCACCAGTCCTACAGCATTTATCTTTCAGTGGACGGAGCCTCCGGGAATGCCTGGCTCGACAGCATACTGATCGCGAATGTCGCTGTCCCCGGTTTTGACCCCGAAATCTTCGATTACGAGGTCATCCTTCCCCAGGGCACCTCCAAGTATTCCCCTGTCGGCGCATACTGCCGCGCCCCCGATACCAGGGTGAACGTATCCAAACCCTCCTCCTTCCCCGGTACTTATACCATCGTGGTCACGGCTGTCGATGGTACAACCAACACATATACCGTTAACGCTTCCCTTGCAACCGGTACAAATTCCTTAACCGGTGACATGCCTGTTTCGATCTTTCATGACCCGGCGGCAGGCCTGATAAGGTTTCGTGTAAATGAAGACCTGACGGGTTCCCTGCAATTTACCCTCTACGACCTGAAAGGATCGCTCTTACTGGAAAAAAGCTGGACCCACGGTTTTCAGGGTGAATATTCCTTGCCACTTACAGAAAAGGTCACGGGCGGTTTATACCTCTACCGGCTGGGGTCTAATGATCTCTTTTACAGGGGCAGATTGTTAATTAACAGGGTAGAATCTGACATTTTCT